>Ga0307512_10000106_pt1 | contig 104385 bp, 92 predicted proteins | sample 14_EM_MG_FD_200267 | JGI IMG/M metagenome (GOLD analysis project Ga0307512, IMG submission 200267) | Populus trichocarpa ectomycorrhiza microbial communities from riparian zone in the Pacific Northwest, United States - 14_EM | ecosystem: Host-associated > Plants > Roots > Unclassified | place...
CCTTAATTTTTGCCAAAATGCTCTCAAGACATAAGAAAGTAAGTTTATAATGCTCCCAGGCCACCCCTACAGAGTTGTGGTTGCATCGCTAAATATTTGCAGGTGGGGAGTCGGTTGCCATGCCCAAACGGGCCGGGAATGCCAAAGTTACGATCCAAGGGATAAAGGCACCGCCAGCCCATCAGCACACCTATAGCCTTAATTAACAATCTTGCCACTGCCAGTCCCCTCCTTGTAGTTCTTGCCCGCTGTGCCCTACTCTCTCCTTGGGGCTGCAGTAGTGTGCCTGCAGTCTAGATCAGAGAGGTGATGGTGGCAGCGGCAATGGCGTGTCATCGGTGGTGGTGGTGGTGGTGGTGGTGGTTTAGCATAGTGGTTATGTGGTCAGTGGGGATTGGCGATACATGTTGTCACGGGAAGCAAGGTGAGCAGCTGATCGAAGTACTCAATAGGCAGAAACACTAGCTAACATCAGTCAAGAGACGATTTGTGGCTACCCCCCACAGCGGAAGAAAGGCACACATAATGTACCTTAGGTGAGGATACGTAAAAAGAGATACAAATAAAGATGCTTTTGGTAAGGTTCCAGGTCTTGAAAAGACACCAGTTTAAAGCACGGCAGTAGATTGTGACACATTTGATGGGAGTCCTGCACTGTCGAGAAGTCACCAGCCGAAGGGGCACGCAGTTAAGTTTTAGCGCCATAAAACCGGTGCCTTTACCTGTTTCATTTATAAAAGGAAAAGGCATGAAAAACACCTTTCCGACTCCCTTAGAGATATGTTCATTGTTTGAGCCCATTGCGTTGCCCACCGCAGCTCAAATGGAGCACCAGAAGATTACGACAGAGAGAAACGTAACACAGAAGTAGAGATGAATGAGAAAATGAGAGAAATACCTTGATCTGACTGTTGCATATTCAGTAGTAACAGCAAGTAGCGATGACTCAGAGTGGGAAACGGTGGCAAAGGCATCAACGTTTTCCGTGATGATTCTCTGTATATAAGTCGAGTCTTTATCCTTCTCTCTTCAGTCTGTACCAAAGAATCTACGCACTCGGTTCTCCCTTTCATATCATAACACTGAGTGTTGCATGTGTACCTGCATCGTGAGTTGCTGCGCCGTCTGTAGTCTCAGGTCCGTTTGCTCGCTTGTAAGCAGTTGGTGTTTCGTATGCATAGTCTGTATCAGGAGAGCGTCTCATATCAGTGCAAACGGATATGCATACGGAATAGATATGGATACGGATACGGATATGGATATAGGAGTCAAGTCTGTATATTTGCGAGCCTTCTGGTCTCGAGAGATCAGTCAATGAACAAGTCTTTCTAGCATCAAAAGTAACACTGAGTGTTGCATGAACCTGACCGAGCTGAGCTTCAGCTGAGCTGATGTCAAGGCACACAGCCGGTAGGGCATAAGGCACCCAAATACCTTGTATATATCTCGAGTCTGTCTCCTGCTCTCCAGTCTCTGTATCTTGAGTCTATTCACACGGTTCTCCCCTTCCATATTTCAACACTGAGAATTAGAAAATTCTCGAGTGATAGGACGTAATCGGTTGCATTGGCGACCCCAGCTTTCATTTCCATCATAGCAGCAATCTGGCAGTTGATAGGAAAGAAGTATAATGATAGAGAAATCTTCTGAGGCCGATGGTACGTTGAGTGATATACCCTGCTTTGCCGAGGGACTTGGTCACCAATCATTCCGATGCATGATGGAATGCATGGAGTGTGGCCAAGAGCAAGCGTCACATAGATACCACTATTTCCGGGGGTCTCAGATCATCATATATCCCCCAACCATACTGCTATGCAGAGTTGACATGGGTGGGTGGTGTGGCTGATGTTATCCTAGCCCGGTGGTTACCCACCATCACTCACCCATGCCAACTCCACGGATATTTGTGCAATAAGGATGATTGTTGACGTCAAATGATCTACGCGATGAGCTCTATCAGGCCGTGGCCTGTGAGCTTGATTTAATGAGCGGTTATTACGCGGCGGCCGATTTTGTAGATTCAGCTCAAAATTCCGTTAAATACCGCCTAGGATTTGGATTTTTAGCATACCAAATCTTGACTCGTTACCATCCTGTGGCGCTAGACGATTCTTAATGGAATCTACCCTCGCACGATAGAGTCTCTCGATATATACAAAGGTACCGTGCCTTACCGGCATGCCCAGTGCCTGACACCGTGACTGAGTCACATGTAGTTATAATCAATCCCTGGAGCAATCCTGGCGAGATTCTATGACCTTTCACGCGTCAGCTGCGTTGGAATTACACTGAGTTTGACAATCCCAGCAGGCATATGCTAAAGTCTATATTTGTGTACTCAGTGAACGCACTCAGGGAACGCAAAGACAAAATGCGGTCAAACAAATAATCTCACCGGTTTGGGCATTCGGTGACAGTCACAGGGGCTATACAGATATACAACCTGAACTTCTCTGTATCTGTCTATTCTCTTCATATGTTCACACGCATATGTTCTGTCATATTACAACAGCACCTGGGAATATAAAGTTGTGTCATCCCTCTCTACATTCTTATGACTGAATTATAAGTTAAAGCCGGATATTGTCTCTAGCTAGTTCCTGGCTAGGGGAGATCTATTGTCCGCAGCTAGCCCTGATCGACCATGTCCATATATTGATAGATAGGTAGAGAATACTAGCTAAATATATGACTTTTACAACCGCTCAATTAATACTAGTAGCTGAATTTTACAATTAAGCTTAGCGGTATTGGCTTATAATACAATTTTCCATTCATGCTATAGTTGCATGTACTGTTCCTAAGCGGCCCGGCCAGGCGGGCTATGATATCGCCGGCCACCCTTAGTACAGGCCAGGCCAGGTCGCCATATTAAAACCCCACGCCGCAAAATGCCTACAAGCTTTCAGATATATGAATCCGCTCAGAGATTTAGTCTAGCTAGCATCAATTTAAAGACCTGCATTGGTGGAGGCCGGGCGGGTTAGGAACACTAGTGCAGTACGCTCTTAGAGATAAGCAAAGGGCCATTGTCAAACAGAGAGTACCAAAATATGTGCGTCACACTCGTTCATAATTCTACAATAGATCTTATATTTCTTACATCCTTAACTCCAAATTTTATAAGACATAGAAACAGAGTACTCATGAAATATCACTCGGCAATAGCTAGGACCGTCTAGTGGTATGATTCTCGCTTAGAGTCGCTTCCTAAGCTTCAGTTGCGAGAAGTACCTGATTTAAATCCGAGTTCGAACCTCGTTTCATTCTTTTTGCCGCCAGTTCTCACGCAAACCGCTTTATACATGATATCTAGTTTTAAAATCTAGAATATAATCGGAGTAGCATAACTTGATGCAGGTCCAAACTATTCCAACTCGCGGATCTGGGCATGGTTTTGTGTTCCTGCTACCCATTTATTCCACGTTCCCGTCAACCCCTAGCCACCATCGTCTTCGCGCGCGCCTCGTCCGTTCACAACGGAGAAGCGAGGACCGCGGAGGAACTTACCAGAAAATGCCGTTCGAAATACTCCGGGCAACGACCACAGAGCAGCCTCTAGCGACTAGTTGTAGGGTGTATCGTACAATAGCGTATAACGCCTACAATTAATCGAACTTCTGTGTTCAAGGCGCGTCATTCCGTCATGCGCTCTCACTCGATGTCCGCAACTTCAGAGAGCGATAGTTTGCGAGCTTAGAGGACGTGGTATAGCGATGATATAATTGTACTGCCGTATTTATATATTTATGATATCTACTGGACTGATACTGTTTCAAATTCGTGTCGCGTAGGTTAGACTTGATTATTCTCTCCCGAGTATTCCCTTCTCTTAGGACCTGCTGGTTGGCACACTCTTGTCAATAGTCTCACAGAGGGGGCAAAAGTAAATGGGCAATTAGGGTTAAGGCAATGATATAGAGATAGGACGGATGTAACATTTTCTGCGTGTTGCCGATTTTCTCGATTCGTTGCAGAATCACTCGGTCATGACTTGGCACTCGGTACATGGTGGTCCCGAAATCTCAGAGACAAGGACAATGTCAGGGGTATGGGTAGGTTCACTCTTGGCCGGAGGCGGACTTCATTATCGCCAAGATGATTTTTGTGCGCAAATGATTTTACTTAACCGTAAACTACCTACACACAGGTCGGGGCTCAATTTCGGGACGTTTCTTGAATGTCCTACCGCCTTAGGTGCTCCCTGATGAGGCTGATATCAACTTAGCAATGCCTCGAATTACATACTAGCCTTGTGAGCCTAAGTTTGATTCATCTCTTTTGAGCGCACGACGTTGAGGGCTGTTATGCGAGCCTATCGTGAGCCTAATAATTGCAACGCTAGCGTACGCCCATAAAAGGGGTGAAGGCAATGAAGGAAGTCAAGCCGACTTCATATCCCTGTAAAGCTTCCTTCACCTATGTGCGGCATGATCGAGGTGCGAGGCAAGGGCGAGGCTACATGACATGGTGTCGACGCGGATGAAGTGTGCTGTTACAAGGAGAAAGCTCACGAATCATTTTAAAGTGTTGGTTTTTGTTGTTACAATAACACGTAGTCAATTTGCAGTTCTCACTACCGCAGGGCTAGTTATTGATACTATGTTTTGGATGAGCGCGAACACGCGAAGCTGGCGTGTTGGTTGAGCTTTGTATAGCGGTTCACGGCGCAAGGGATTGGACGTGAGGAGCAGAGATTGCAGAAGGTCTGGCCCGATCTTGTGCTGCCTACAGATTCCGATCCTTTGGGTGACTGAGAGCGAGAACAATGGTTCTGCTATTGGAGTATTCCTGCCACCTGCGAATTTGAACATTTCCGCCGTGCGTCTTTGATCTTGGCCGGCAGTAGTTTTGCAGGGTGCAGCTGGATCTAACCTTTGAGAGCTCCTGGCAGCAACTGTACGCTGATAGAGTATCTCACGACAGAGCCTTACACATTCATTGATGCTATTTGTAGCATACTGTTGGCCAAGATCCTAGACGCACGACAAGGTTGAGAACTCGGTGTGGCAGGAATACTCTATTCTGGTTGGGCGAAAGTACGGTGATAAGTACTGCACTGCCCGATACCCTGGCATTTGCATGTTGTCAAGACGGTTGGTTCATGCATGGCACACCGGATTAGGCGAGTCACATAATCTACGCTTTTGGAACTTGATTTCTTTTTACATATAGTAACCCCCACATGTGCTTGAGTATCACGCGCGCAAATGGCAAGAGTACACTTGGTTCACAAGTTTTCAAGAAATATCTGTACACAAAATCTGACACAGAGCAAGATTTTAAGAAAGAAATGACGAATGCGATGCTTTCACCGCTAATATTGTCATACGATGGATGGGATTGACGTGATCTGCAGAGATGCTGTATCGAGATGTGCAATTTGAACGTCATATCAGCTGGCCAAGTTGAATCCCTAAATATAATCAAGATGTCAACGTCAGAACAGATGTATGACCATGAAAAATACGCCACATGACGAGCTTATGTTGCTGAGTGGACACGGTAGATGGGAGTGGAAATCGCGGTTTGCAAGCAGCAATGCATGCCGCCTAATCATATGAAAGATTTTAACTGCTGGCGGAATCGATGTTCCGAAGTTTCTGCTAAGTCGCGGCGCTACATGAGAAAATAAAGACCATGGATAGATGACATCGGCGAGCTAGGCCAGATTGAGAAAGCGGGATCGAGGGTGTATTCTACCTTAGCTTGGAAGTATCGTTTGGAAAATGTGTATAATTGATTTTATGAGGGCGAATTCGAAGGATAATGAAGAATTTCGTAACCTTTACCTTAGTTCCCGAATACAGCATATAGAAAACCGATCCCAGATAGGGCTAAGGACAATTACTAATGACGCAGAATAATTTCCCCACCGGCAATGCCCGGAGTATCGCCGCTTACCGACTTTGATCATTCTCTAGCTATTGCTAACTGCTGCCAATCATTCGCATTTAAGTGTTCTCGAGTTATTGGGTGACGTGGTTATAGCGGTGTTTATTGTAGGAAAGGAAAAACTTGGGCTTTGCAGAGTTGTAAGCGCTGTAACTGAAGCGGACTCGGCCGTTGGTCACATAAATTAAGTGCATCGTCGTTTGCATATCTGTCATACCGGGTCATTCAGCTTTGAACACAATTTCATATTGCAGTAGTGTCATCCGGCATTCCTTCCATAGGCTCCTTCCAAAGAATTGAACCGAATAACCAAAGTCCCTTTCGCCACCGCATTTTCCAATCGATTACTATAACGTGATGCAAATATTTCTCGAACTTCCTTCTCACTCATCATGACATGCGACTTACCCATTTGGGTAACTGGACAACTTAATAGATGTTAGATTATTGTGAAGTCTAGGAGAAAATATGAGAATCTGTGTGTTCAGTTCATGGCATTTGTCAGCGAACTAAGACTTATGACAATGACGCCTCACAATCCAAATTTTTATGAAATTGGCCTTACACTACAAAGCTGTCGAAAGTATTACCAGGATGACGTGCGACAACGTGTTTGGAAATCGCGGAGAAGGCGGACCATCCCTTCTTGGCCATTCTTAGCCGCGAAATCCAGTGGGGTTGACGCATATGTGTCCTTGGCCTGGGCATCGACGCGGGCGCCTTTCTCGAGTAGCAGCTGCACGGTGGCCTCGTTCCCATTCTCGGATGCCAGGTGCAGTGGTGTAATACCGCATTTGTTAGTGGTATTCAGTGTCATCGCTCCCCAGTCAATCAGCAACGCTACTACATCCCTATCGCCTCGTGCTGCGGCAACGTGGATGGGATGGAGGTGATTTTCGTCCTCGACCTTCAATAGTTCCGTACGAGGCCCACAGTCAACATTCACATCCAGTATAGGTTTTTCTGTGTCCTGCTTGCCAACCACAATTCTCAGCAACCGGGCGATTGCTTCAGAGTTACTTTCTCTTATAGCCGTCCGAAACGCCCTGCTCAGCGTCTGAAACACTTGCGCATTATCACCACCTAATGCCTTTCGTGCACTAAAATGATAAATGGCATAGCTAAAGAGATGGAGATTCTCAAAGAAATCTATAACCCGGTAGAGGTGATCTTTATTGCACATGTCGGGATCCTCTGGTACTTTGCAAGCTCCAATCGCACCTTCCATGTACTTCAGGTAGCGGTTACAAGTTGACGTTATATATTCATCACCGGAATCTTGGGAGATATGGAACTGCGATGACTCGGGCAACCCCATCAGATAATCCCGTGCGGTCAGGTGAATAAACCGAACAGTGTTGTTCTCTACCTCAACTAAGCCTCCGCAAAGCATTTTCAGCTGACGCTCAACGTGTCCTTGTCTGATTGCCCCATTCTCCTCGAGGTCTGTGTTGCTAAACGATTCGCTAAACGATTCGCCAAGGCTACCAACAGCCATGACTACCTTGATTTCGGTCAGAGTCAAAGGCCGTAGGGAATAAGCAACCCAATGAAATAGTCGCGCCGAAACTGTCGGTTGTTCCACCAATTTCGCCAATAGTCGTCCATAAACATCTTCTAATTCTGATGGGAGTGACCAGAGCCGCTTTTCGATTTCTCCAATAGTGCAGCCAGTGCTGGCCATTTCTTCCAGCTCGATGATGGCAAGCTTTACCCACAAAAAGGCTCCTCTAGAACGCTCAACCAAGCCGTCAACGACCTTTTCCAAACCAAGACCGCTGATATTCATCCGCTTGATCTCGAATTGAACATAGCGCTGTATGTCAGATGATGTCTTATTCTCGAGCCTGAGCGTTAGGCAGTCTCTGAAGGAAGTTGCAACTTCAGGAATTGGACGACTGGTAATAAATATTTTCCAGATCAACTTTGTTGGGGAGCAGCAGAGGTTGTTGAATAGCCCTAGGATCTCCTGTCGTCTTACTTGGTCTGATTCGTCGATGGCATCGATGATGACGTACAGAACCGTTCGGAAATGAATACGGTTGATTAGCTTAGTGAACAACAGCTTCAGTGTATCAAAATCCAGATCCGAAGGGACGCCTGGGGCGATACGGTATGGTGAATATACTTCTCGGAACCTCAACCAGTTGCTCGGAATCGTACGAAGAATCTGGTATAAGATAGATCGTAGCATGAACTGGTGACCTTTCTGCGCTTCACTACCTCGACAGTTATAGAAGAAATCCACAACACCGAACACAGGGAATGAACTAAGACGTGGTCTTTGTTCGAGGCCCAATCGCACAAACTTGGTTAGCGTGGATTTTCCACTAGCGGGCATGCCTTGCAACCAGAAGAGCGACGAAGATTCAATTTGTTCCCATTCTTCAAACTTTGGATGATGCCAGATCCACTCAAATGGTTCTTGATGTTTTGATTTAATCTTTTGTATTGGAGCATTGAGTTCTGGAAAGAAGAGACGTTGCAGACATTCTGTTGCAAGTCAGCACCTCCACCTCGAATTACAATAGGACAACCTGAAGGGCGAACCTTCGCGGAAGTTTTCATTGCTATTATTGTCTTGACACTGGATATTAGCCGCTTGCATGCGTTGCTCTATGGGGAGTATGGTTAAACAGTGGTGTCGGAGTGCACGCCCAATATAATGGAACTACACTTTATAAATTACAATGCATGGATTGTACTTACTTGATCCTGGGTAATTGAGCTCTATGAGTTCCAACATGACCCCAGACACCATGGAATAGTAGCGTTCAGTACCGGAAAATCGACAAATGTCAAGGTGGCTACAATCTATAGGAATTGTTCGCTCTTTTGGCAAGTGCAGGGTTGCTATTTCCTTGCTCACAATCTAAGACAATATTAACACAACACCAGGTGAGGCTGCTTCTGGAAGGTACCATAGCTCCTTTTGTGGGTCTACATTCGAACATAGACACAATCTGAAGTTCCGCGGCAGTTTGTACGAAGTATGCGGCAATTTCTCCATACTGTTTGGATTTCGATTTTAAGTCTTTGAGCAAGTCTGTTTTGATGGATCCGATGCTGACGAGGTTGCGGATATGTGCCAAGACTTGACCCCAGCGCACTATATCCGCCCCCAGATGTGGCGTCCCCATGAAAATGATGCCTTTTGTCGAATCTTTGATGTCGCTATAGCGAGCATTACTGTGGGCTGTATTGAGTGCCTACACTGGGTCAATCGAAGCGCAATAACCTCAATATTTGAACGAAAACGGTTACCTGCTTGCAGACGATACCACCTAGCGAATGGCACACAAAGATAATGGGGATCCCGGTGGTGTCGGTCTGGCACTATCAGTATAACAGGCGCCATGTGGCAAGCTTCCCCGTACATCACCCCGATTCATATAAAGTTCTTTTAACAGCCGTTCGGCACAATCGCGAATCTGCGAGGAAGAAGAGCGACCAAATATAGTAGAATTGTACCCAAAAGATGAAATTCGTAAACTAAAGTCAGATAGGTACTCGGGTAGCAAATCACGAAGCCACAATGTATCGCCTTTGCACCAGGTGTTGATTCGATCTCCGCCGACACCATGAATAGCGACTATGCTGAAAGTAATTAATCTGGTTAGCGCCGAGATGTATGAGCACGTCTCTTTGAGGTAGCACAGACTCAACCGCGGTTCCATTGTGCTTAGTTCCCCAATCCGGTTGTGGACTCGGTGGATACAAAGGGTAGAGTCCCTCCTGCGTTACATCAGCAAAAGCATATGGAGCAAAGAGAAGTCTGCCACAAACCGCGGCCTGATATTGCTTCCGTCTTTGAATAGCCAAAATACGAGAAATGAAGGCAGCCATAATGTTGGTCAGTGAATCAAGCCCAGTTCTAAGATCGTAGGTACGGTAGGTAGGATAGGTAAGTTAGTCAGTGGTCGTCCGGCCCCAACCTTCACTTATAGTCATCCTGGTATAATTTCTTTTTCTGGTGTGTGCCTCAGGGTCAAAAAGGTTGGAGATTGGCTGATTTGGACCAATAATAATTCTCTGGGTGTCCGTTACACGGCAGATAAACCAGCATTTGCGAACACTCATAGATGCTCCTGCAGACAAGAGAATGCGAGCTGAAACTAGCGCCAATCAGTCTATAACTAAGCTAGCGTTTCTCATACCATTGGCGTTGGAGCAGTTTCAGCCTAGCACACCACTCCAAATGAACTAACACCAAGGTCAAAGCAAGGTAACTTTACCCCGGCAGTGTGAACCGCAACCTCCGAAAACAAAGGCTACCTATATTTAGCAACTTTGAATAACGCTACAAACTCTATCCCGCTTTGTTAAATAAAACTTATTTTAAAGTCTTCGTAACTTAGTATGTACTCAGGTATGGAAGGTGAAATCAGAACGGTTTAATCCCTGCTTCTATAGAAACATATATGGATCGAAGCTAAAACAGTTCCGATTTGGTCCTCCATACCCGAGTACCATAGCCATGAATTTATTACCTCATAGCGGGCGGTATTTTGTTTGATTTGTTACACTATCTTATCTGACACGCTAGCGCTGATCGTAATCGGTGCCCTCCAACGACTTTTAAGGTTGAAATATTCAACAAAACAAGAAAACCGGTCGTGTAGCGGGGTAAGACGGCCTTTTCTTTTTGGAATGAGTAATTCAAATTAAGAGTACCTGTGTGTAATACAGTTTTAAATAGCAGAACTACTATAACGGTTTGTTACTGGCGATTATATAGTTGAGTTAGATGAATACAAATGCTCTCATGGGAACGAGTGATAGAATAATACACGACGGGTATATGTATGAGTAAAGAAATAGAAACAAGTTTCTATTAAGGTTGTCATAGGTATGACGTAGACGAAAGATGGAGGAGAAAAAACAATGATGACGATGAGGCCACCTGCAGTCAGAGATAGCAATAAGTGAATAGTATGATGATGTGGGAAGAAAAGATGATAAAAGTCCAAGTTCGGCTCTAATATCTCGCCATGCTCTACATGTGATCTAATATAAGATCACAAATGGACATCCATTGGTACCACAAGGCGTAGAAGTAAAAAGTCCAAATCAGTCATTGGTCTTGGAACCCTAGGTGAACCACAGTCGTCACTTAATTAAAACCCGTGTAGGGTTGGTTCAAACTCGCCTTCAGCTCCCTTTGGGCGTGTGACTCAGCGAACTCTCACCATTACCAGTCTAAATACTTCGAAACGGATGCCCCACAAAAGTGTCCGTATATATATTGATGACTTGTACACACCGGTTTGTACTAAACGGTATGGAAGTAATATCTAAACAAAAACAATCGTCACTTAGGTGTGAAATTGGCCCAAACTCGCCTTCGGCTCCTGTGGCCGTGACTAAGGGTTACCATCCTAAACACTATGCCCTGCGAAAGTGTCCAATGTACGTATTAATCCTCATCTAATCCTCATCTAATCAGTCTAATCAATCTGACCTCTCTCACCGTCGTTCTCACCTCTTTAGGGCCGCGTCTGCATCTCATCGCCGTACGACATGAAGGTAAAACAAAATTATACTAAGGTTATTTAGTGTGCGTTGGGTTAGGGTTATCTGAGAATAGACTCCAATCAACAACATTTCTCACTCGTACGTCTGACTTGCCATGTTCTCTCGCTGGAATTAAAGCTCTTAGTGCTAGCCTAAGATAATGGTAAAACGTGGATTGACCCGCACCTTATCTATACCTCTCCCCCATCCCTCCATACAGATCTTATCCATAAAACCAGCTCTCCTGTAGAAAACCTAACGCACTCAAACAGCAACCCAAGGATATACCGGAAATGGCAAGAAAGCTTGGTCTCAGTGTGAATACAGCCGATCCATAACTCGGAATGTTCATCCAAACCACCCTCTTGCTCACAGCACTCTCATTACTACCCAGTCACGATGCTTGATTACCCCTTTAAATCCTTCTCTAACTCTACAGGTACATATATCTTAATAAAGAAGTGTGGACTGAAGCTAGTAATATGAAAGAACCGTCCCAAAAGCAGAGAAACAATCCCTATAGTTTTCCCGTCGTATATCGTATATCCTGCTATGAATATGTCAGCAACACAGTAGTAAGTGCCATATACAGGACAGGCTTAACCAAACAGGATTTCGACTACCTTATATAAAGCTCATGATATGGAAGGCGGTTGGCGTGGGACGGTGCCACTCAATAGTCGCATAACCGCCGTGTGGCCGCGCGAAGTTGCTAAGTCCAATGCGGTCCTGTCTTCGCTGTCCTCAACCTCTTTGTCAACGTTGCTGTTGAGTAGCAGTTGAACCACTTCCACGTGGCCACTTCGAGCTGCCCAATGCAGCGCGGTCCATCCATTGCTGGCGGTGACCGCACTATCAGCGCTATGCGCAAGCAGCTGCTGCACCACCGCTTGGTGACCGTTAGAAGCCGCCAGATGCAGCGCCGTCCAGCCGTTGCTAACCGTAACATCCTTTTTCACTTTGTGATCGAGCAGCAGTGCCAATACCTCCTTGTGGCCGTTCCAAGCCGCGCAGTGCAGTGCCGTATAACCATCGCTGTCCTGAGCCTCAACGTCGACCCCAGACTTAATTAATTGAGCCACCACTGCCGCGTGGCCGTTCCAAGCTGCCCGGTGTAGCGCCGTCGATTTATTACAGTCTTTGGCGTCCTTGTCGACATTGCGCTCCAATAGCAGCTTCACAACCTCCACATGCCCGTTCGAGGCTGCCTGGTGCAGTGCTGTCGAATCATTGCTGTCCTTCGTATCGTGGTCGACATTGCGCTCCAGTAGTAGCTTCACAACCGCCTCATGCCCATTCGAGGCTGCCTGGTGTAGCGCCGTTGATTCATTACCGTCCTTCGTATCCTTGTCGACATTGCGATCGAGTAGTAGCTGCACGACCGCCTTATGGCCGTTTGAAGCTGCCTGGTGCAGCGCTGTTGATGAATTACTATCCTTGGCATCATTGTTGACATTGCGCTCGAGTAGTAGCTGCACGACAGCCTGATGGCCGTTCGAGGCTGCTTGGTGCAGTGCCGTCGATAAATTGCTATCCTTGGAATCCTTGTCGACCCCATTCTCAAGTAGTATCCGCACGACTGCTTCATATCCTTTCGAAGCTGCCCGGTGCAGCGCCGTCGATTCAATGCTGTCCTTGGCATCCTTGTCGACTTTGTAATTAAGTAGTAGCAGCACGACAGCTTGGTAGCCTTTCGAGGCTGCTCGGTGAAGGGGAGTCCATGCATCGGAGTCCTTAGCATTCTTGTCCGCCTTGGAATGAAGTAGTAGTTGAACGACGGTCTCATGGCCGTTCCAAGCAGCCAGATGGAGACTGGTCGCATCATCTCTGTCCACTGCCGCAATGTCTACTCTTTTATCCAGCAAGAATTCCACGGTTTTTATATCGCCTCTGATGACTGCCAAGTGGAGAACAGTGCGCCCATGGTCGTCTCGTGAGCCTGCATATGCCCCTCTCTCTAATAACAGTTTGACCACCTTTTCATTTCCGTAGTACGCAGCCCAGTGAAGTGGATTTCTTCTTGAACTATCTTGGATATCCATCTTGGCCCCTGCTTGCAGTAAGAGACTTGCCACGTGCTCGGTATTACTATGGCTAATAAATCGTGCTGCGCAATGTAATGGCCGAATTCCATCCCTGCCCTGCATCTCAATATCTGCCCCATACCCAAGCAGGGTCCTGACAACCGCACACTCTCCATTTTCGGCAGCGTAGTGCAAAGGCGTCCATTCCGCAATATCTGTTGATTTTGGATCCGCACCACCAACTAGCAGCTGCTTCACAACCGCCTCGAAACCCAATCTTGCAGCGTGATGAAGAGGAGCGCAGCCTAGAATGTCTGGTTCGTTTACATCAATATCCTCAATATTCCAACGGGGACCCTTCGGTTCCAATCTTGAAAACCACGGCTGCCCAAAGAACTGGTGTACAGTGTTGTCGGCAATTGCATCCAATGCCTTCTGCATTTCAAGCGGCAGGTCGTCGCGCATATTGAATCGTTTCTGAATATGGTACAGCTTTGCAAGGTTGAGAATGTTGTTTTTACCGAAGGTTAACAACTCCGTTAGCAGATCTTGCTTCAAAACATCAAGGACGTCTTCTCCGCGCTGCTGATCGATACGATCTTGGAGGGTGACGGTGACTGATCGGTAAATATCTGTCAGAACGGCAATGGATCTATGTGCAACCGAGTGCTCAGTTCCAAAGCTCTTGCAGATCTGGAAAAGGTTCTTGTATATTGGACCAATCCTATCCCAATTTCCCCTTAATTCGTAATCTCTCGTACGTTGCCGCACAAAGTCAACCACAGCATCATTAGGAAGCTTGTTGGCGCAACTGAGTGGTGGGATAATACAAATATAAGCCTCTTTTGTGTTGCTGACTAATCCAATGGTCTGAAGAGAATTAGCCACTTGCAGAAGCACCGAGTTTTCGATTCTCGAAGATAACAATGAGCGACCCGACCGGAATGGGTCCCTATTCTCCACTGTTGTCTCGCCGTTCCGAATGAAGTGATATGGTACTTTCTCTGCGATGGCCCACATGAAGGCTGAAAACATGTGTTGCGCCAACAAATGCTCCAAAGGTATCTCTGAGTGTACGCCTAAGGGGGAGATATTAGCCGCTATCTGGTTCTGTTGGTCTGTGAATCTGTTAGAGAGATACCGGATGGATAAATGCGCAATAACATACTGGTAACAGTGGTTTTTGGCTCTAGACCTATAAATCCCAAAGGTTGATCGTTGGGGTTTTCTGGCTCTATGAATTCGCCAACATCTCCAATCCACCATTGCAAATCCCTCTTGAGATTCTCAGTATCTGGTCCTAACAGTCGAATGGTTTTGGTTTTCAGAGACAAATTTTCCTGGAGCCAGTCACTACTTTTTCCATCCCCAGTGTTCTTATCCTGACGTAGCCTTTGTAGTTGCTCCCGTTCACGGATATGGCAAATCCATAGCGACAAGGCAGCCTCGATCTCTGTAGCATCTGCCATCCACCTGCATTTCTCCGTGTATCTAACTTTAAATTTGATTCTTGATTTTGTCCTTCCATCTTCGAAATGCATTAATTGGTTGCTATCGCCGATATCAGAGCCTTCTGTTGAGAGTATCGTGCCAACCTCAACTTCCAAAAACCAGTAGAATACTTCGCGTTCGTTACCATCCACTTGCACAAATGTATTCATAACCTCAGCAATGGCTGCAGCAACCGAAATAGCCGGTTTTGATGCTGGTCCGACCCATTTCATCAAGTGGCCTAGTCTTTGCCTAACCCTTACTGCTTTTTGTGCATTGGTTGTATTGTCTCCTATGGTTGTCGTTTGTCCCTCGCCGGCAATCAGCCCTTCGCCCACACGCGGTCTTCCAGCTGCATTTCGAGCTTCAGGGGCCCAAGAACCCTGACATGCAAAGTTTTTGGGACTAGTGATAACGGTCCAGTGATAGCTGGGGGTGTCACTAGGAATCTCACATTTATCCTCCCCAACATATCTCCAAATTCCATTATCCTTAGCTATCCTCAGAGCTAACCAATCCATCTCACATCCATCCAGTACCTCCTTGGCTATTGGTCGAACAACAAGGCCACGACGGAGCCAAGCCCTGAACATTGTCATCGTAAAGACTGCGACAAGTTGAGAAATAGAAGCGGTCCAATTGAGTCCACGTAGACCTTGAAATTGCATCCCAAATCCGATCAATGATATTACGGCTCCTAGTAAGGTGAAACCTTCCGTGCTATTCGAAGCGACTGCTGCTTTCAATCGCGACCACCAGGTGGGTTGTTGGTTGTCCTCTTGCCCAATGTCCCCCGGAGAACGACGACGAGACTCTAAAATTGCCTCTCGAGAGCCTTTAGCAAAGATTACATAGGACTCGAAACTTTGGTCGCTACATGTATGTTTTTTTTGGAGCCACAGTATATGAGCTTTCAACTGTCCCCGCTGGCTGCTTGTTGCTGGTATATTGGCTGCAGAATCTAGATTGTCTAATGGAATAGCATCGGCTGATGGAGCATCCCGAACCGGCAGATTGGTGTTTGCAGCCGGGAGGTTTGTCGCCAGAGGGTTTGCCGCACGAGCTGGAACTTTATTAAGCGGCTCACCGACAACCCATTGTACTTCGGCAGTACTTTTCTCGATTACGGCTGAACATATGATCATCCCAGTTGCCAAAACAAGCGTTCCGGCTGCCATCAATGGATATGCGTAATCTTGGACTGGTCGACGATCTTTCTTGAATTTCAAGTTCCATCCTGGGTAGTAAACAGCGAGACCCGACAGTATTAACACACCAAACTGCAATACAACGCCACAAGCCGCTACGATGTAAAGATCACCGTTTCTGGTGCCACCATGAACGTTTAGGGAGATATTAGGGGCTTCTCCGGAAGATGAAGTATAGCCAGAATGCAAGGCTCGGTTGGGGGCGTTGTGGCCGCTTGGAGACCGCGCATTGGATAGCTCTTGGTTGGACGGTTGCACATCCGGCGGTTGCCCACTCGATGGCAGATTTTCACCTGCTTCCATGACCTGAAAAGCATTGCTCTGCCTGACTCTCTGAAAATATCGCATATCAAAATGGTGTGTAAGTTTCTCTGTAAATTACGCTTAGAATTTGGTTCGGCAAGAGGGACAAATTCGACCTACTTGTGATATTAAAAAAGACTGCAGCTACGGTTTTCAATTGTGACACAAAATGATCTTGACAGTCTGGAATTTTGACCGGATTCAGCTAATTTCACTTAACTTCAGATCAGGGTAAACAAATCCCGCTTTACCTTCTCGTTTTAAGTACCCTCTTTCTGTCGCGGCTGCAACCGTGTAGATACCAAACCAATCTTCACGCCCATGCTTATCTTCAGGTTCTTCGATATACACAAGCTGTTGAATCTCCGGTTTTCCGACCATCCTTACTACTGCTTGGCCATTCCACAATTCGCAGACTTCGTGAGAAGTGGAAGACATTAGCTCAACTTCAGGAGCAGCACGGTTTTCTCTTGCACGTCCGATAACCGCCCTTAGCCATTGCGGGCCGCCAACTCTAATCGCTCCCACAATCGCTGTGATTATGCCCAGCGGTGCCATCGCGAATATGATGTGGTCTAACCACCCCACTATCCACAAATAGTGTCAGATTAACGTCTTTAACCACGCTCACGCGGCAATACGCTGTAAGAAGAGTCTTCAATGCATCCCATCGCAAGAGAAATTCTATTACAACTTACATGATTCGCTCATGAATTGCTTTGCAAACTGTTCACCAAAAAGAGCAAGCAATCTAAGGAATCATCAGCATTGTCTGGCTACGGTCGGTGATAATACATACGGCGCCAAATCAGAGAAAAGGTTGTTTGTGACATCGTCGCCACCATCGGTCGCGCCTTGAGCCCCCCCAGATACTACCAAAATAATTAGAGTAGCTTTCCAAATTTCCATCTTAGTTAAGACTTGGATTTTGAATGTCGTCTGCAATGGCAATTCAGGGCCCAGTAAAGGGAAAAACGATTGAGTTCGATGATTTCTGTGTAGGAAAATGCCAATGTAAGGAGTTCGTTTACTTATATCATATCAAAACTCAGTTCATGTGAAGCAGCTCTAATAGTTGCCATTCTCATTTACGTATATCTTAATTTCTGATCCTAGGCCTTGTGCGATTCGATTCACTGAATAAAGGTTGTGATCTGCAAGTTTATGCATGTCTCAAGCAAGTTACTATTCTAGTGTGATAAGCCTTCTTGTGACTTTCAATCTTCCCCATTAGCCGCCCGCTGTAACTTTCTGCAGCCATAGACCAATCCTCTAGGTCCTACATACTTCTGTTTAGAATGGTTCGTGCATTGTGCAGATACATGCATATAACCTGAGCACGATTGCGCCAATAGTAAAACCAATAGCGGATATCAGCTCCTCCATTTGTTCCCTGATCCTGATGCGCATGGTAACATCATACAGATTATGTTCATAGGGGACAAGAGGTTTTATTACAGAATATTGGATGTGGATGTCAAGATTAAGCAGTGGGTTTAAATCGGGAACCCGTTACCCCCACCCATTGCACCCAATGGTTTTACTCCACCCTCAATAGCGTGCGCTCGGTGGTATTACACTTGTTTCTTCACCGATCCGAGCAGTACAGCCGCAGAAAGAAACTGATAAAACATGCGCAAACTACAAGCGCCATAACGCCAATGCATGTTATTAACAAAAGTTGCTGAATTGTGATAGTTTGAAATCTGAAGTTAGCCACCTCAAAAAATCCTGCGATTTATAAGTTCTTACGGCTTCGGTAAAATTGTAACTGATTCGACGAGCATCCGTTGATATTTGCGTCTCATCTTTTTGCGCGTGAACTCGTACAGGTGATACGATGAATTCCAGGGTGCTACCACTATAGTTACTCTATTAATATATTTGCTTTTCTCGCCAGTACCCTTTGGTAGGAAGTGTGTAACTGTCACTTTTCTTCTTTTCGAGATATGTCTCGCCGCATCGTATGCAATAATACGGCTGAGAATGAGAACAGGTTTCACGCATTAAGTCACCAACATACCTCCACCTAAGTAACTCTTTCCTCTTCCGTATCGCCGGTTTTCGCCATCCCCTATGTTACTAGAATAGGACTCCGCCGCCGGGAAAAGGAATCTATTATACCTACATTATAGGTGTATCAATAAGAGTTGCAAGACTTATAAAACTAAAATCTTGTCGTAAACTCTTAGAGGAGCATTCGGGATTTTTTATGGGCTAAGAACAGCATTCTATAAGGCTTTGATAAGGCTCCCATCACCTAGATGTAAAAAAGATAGTTTTATAAGTCTTATAACTTTTATCGAAACCCTTATCATGTACATAATTTGTGGTAAACCGGCCCGGAAGAGCTCAACCGACGGCGGAGTTACTAGTGCCAGAAAACACCGCCTCCGCCACAACGTTAAAAATTCGACATGTGAATTATGGCATCGCACCAACCGAATTCGCGGGTTGGTATCGGAACGTAACCGCTCCGAAATCCGAACATGCCTCACGAGACCCCAAACGCCACCATCGATTACGATATTTAGCACTACGAGACAGGAGGCGCAACCAATCGACCACCGTCGTCCGAAAATCGCACCCCGAACTGAAACCCCAAACGCTGACACTTCCCTGCGACTCGCCGACTACAACTCGCTGCCTTTCGTATCGGGTAAGTGTGTACAGAATGTGGACGGTGGTAGTGGTAGCCATGAGAACGCCGTCGTCGTGAACGGGTTATTGGGGGTGGTTGAGAAAAGTAAGGTATGTTTCTCATACATAATTAGATTAGCTTAAGATGCTCACTTGTTCGGGGAACAGGAGTGGGGGTTTTTGTAATTGTCTTTTACTAAAGCCTGTCTGTTACTTGCATACAGTTGGTTCGGCATTGTGTACGACTAAGCATCCGTTTTATCGGTTCGACTTTGGCACATTTTAAGTGATACATTGTGACCGGAGTAGGTGAGGTTCAACGCACTTCCTAGTTTGTGATGGAAGATAGTTGGAATACCGGGGCACTGAAGATACGGCAGCCTATAGCGGGCAACCACGAAAGATCTCTGTTACGATATGGAAGTTGGAGAGAACCGTGTGCGTGTATTCTGCGGTACAGAGAAAAGAGAGAAGGAGAAAGGCTCGAGATATATACAGAGAATTATGAGAAAAAACTTTCATGCTTCGCCACTCGCCACTCGCCACTCTGAGTCACTTGCCACCGGATATGTAACAACCACTGTTACAGATGTACATGATATTACAGGTCTGACACACGGTACTGCTGCAGGGGCCGATGCCTCCTGTATATATCTCGAGTCTTTCTCCTTCTCTCTTCTCTGTACCATAGAATACACGCACACGGTTCTCCCCAACTTCCATATCGTAACTGCAAGCAGGAAAGGTGCGAGTGATTTACCATGACAGAACATGGAATCTCGATAACAAGTTTGTACATGGTAAAAATTGTTTATCAGCATCCACCACTCCGTTCCATATAGCACTATAGTATTTCAGATTATTTTCATCCAGTTCAAAATCCCCGCACCCAACTCCACGCTCCCAAGCTTGTGCGCTCGACTTCCTGCTCCCAAGTACATTCCAACCACCCAAGTGTACTCGACTCAATTCTCCCAAGTGAGCTTGACTCCATGCTCCCAGGTGAACATAACTCTAAGCTCCTAAGCAAACTTGACTCTATGTTCCCGGATCCAGCCCGCTCAAAAATGCCAAATTGGACTAATGCTCGAGAACAAATCGGTGGATTCACGATCTAAGAGTGCGAACATTTAGAAGGCATCTAGTAGATCATTTGACATCATGAAAGCCCCTAAATCAGGCCGCAGTCAATGGAGTCTCGAGCGGCTGTCAATTTTGGGTTTTTAGAGTAAGGATACCCCGAGTGCGCGGAGACAAGTACAGCTAGAAGTATGGAGACGAGTGCACTTGGAAGCTTGGAGTCGAGTGCACTTGGATACCCTAGCCAGCATTGACTCATAGACTTTGCTGTTCATGTAGACTTCGAATGAGCCATGCCAGCGCGTCGTTGTCAATACGTTCACTACGGACTGCACATCGCGCAAGGGTCCACGGGAAGCTTATTATGAACTGCAGGTGTACGTTTGTGTGCATAATGCCGCCTATAGTTGATTTGCATATTTGCTGATGATTGTTTTTGGTTATTACTCAAGCTCGTTTGTGGTAGCTTGCGATGAAGATATGAAAGCTTTATTACTTCAGGCCGCCGTATGTTTGGAGCTATACTGTGTGAGAAGACGGTAACATTAGCAAAAATTGTAAGTTTTGCGTGTTGTTACGCAAAATAACTCGAAGGTATTGAGCCCTCGCTGTTGCGGGCGTAAAGTAGAAGAAGTCTATTGAACTATCTCAGGGAGAATCCCGTCTTTATATACAAGAGAGCCCGGAGTTCGGTGGAATTCTATAGAAGTCCATGGATTGTGTTACTTTGAATGCTTCTTTGACTTGTTGATTGACTGATCTCTCAAGGCCAGAAGGCCCGTATATATACAGACCGTCTCCCATATTCACAGCCATATTCGTCTTAATATCTCTTATCTGTTTGCATATCCGGTTGCACTGATATGAGCCGCTCTGCACTGATATGGGCCGTTCTCCTGAGGCATATCTTCATACACCAACTGCATATCAAACGGACCTGAGCTGTGAGGCTCACGATGCAGGTACACATGCAACAGATTGGAGATACCAGTGGCGAGTGAAAATTCATGTTCTAGTCCATTCGCGGACTCTGTCCCTCTGCGGAGTGACCAGTCAGTTCACAGAGGCCCGCCTTCCATGAACTGACGGTTCGTTCACGGAGTCTATAACCCACCTCCGTGAACCAACTGGTTCGTTCGCGGAATCAATCAAATATTATAAATAGTGATGGGCGTGAGCCGAGTCGGCTCGAGTCTAAAGCTCGAGCCTTGAAGCTCGAGCAGGCTTGAGCTCCATGCTAAAACTTGCAAGTCGGCTCGAGTCTCCAGGCCGAAAAACTTGAGTTTCGGCTCAAGCTTTGCCCAGCCTATTGAAAAAGGTCACCTGTAAATACAGGCTTTGAAACTCAGAAGTCTGCACTCTAGTGTTAGCTCTCATGGTCTAAATAGGGGTTCAAAATACAGCTTCCACCGATTCTACCTATCAGTCTGATGAAACACAATATCATTCACTTTTACAGTATTACTGTATACCACTTGGCCCACGTCATCTAGTCATGACAGTGTGGCCATGCGGGCACTTGATGTTTGAATATAAGTCATCGTCAGGACATAGGGCATTATGACGTCCATGCCTCGGCATGATGACCTTCCTGCATGCCTCGGTCTAACATCATGTCACCGTACTTGCAAGTATATAAGAGAAGTCATTCTCCATGGTTATTGTTAAACAGACACCATGACATACAGTTCCAAATCAACGGGAGAGAGAGCTATAGTATCATCACCACTTCATTGATCTGAAGTATCCTTCAAGTGCCAACTACTCTCTGTCTCACAGCACACTGCCACCACTCAGAATCAGTATGACCTCATCCAAAAGTGACAATATCACAGCCTTTAGACTTCAACAAGCAGGCAAATGGGGTCAGTATTGAATTTTCTGGCCATGATATTATAACTTGTACTAACATACACTAACGGTAGAAATGTATTATCAGAGAGCTGGAGCCCGCACTCGATCAGGCCTGTGTTCAACAAGGGAGAACGGATTGCTCTATGTTTAACATATGATCTTTCGTGAGAAAGCCGATCCACAACAGTATTCTGCATTTATCGCTAGTCCAGATGGTTCATCAATGACTCTCGAAGATTCTGATAACGACTGCTCATCACAAAAGCTTACTCACACAGGGATTAAGAAGCATAAGAAAATGGCGACTGAGTATCATATTGTGCGATGCTGTCACTGCCCTCATGCGTGGGGCCCAATCCCAGATCATGACAAGACAACCAGTGGATATAGCTGTCCCTTTCGAAACCATCCCCACAGTTTACCATCCGATGCAGCAGAAGAGGCAGGATACCTACATAAGCAGCAGAAACAACACAATGACGCGGGTACCTTACAATTGAAATCATCACTTGACAACCCTTGGTCAACGGCTGCTGCAGCTGAGAACAGTGGATGGATTTTGGGAGAGCAACTCTGAGAAAAGACCTAGCGGGAATTGCTTGCTGCATTCATTGTGGAGACAACTTCCGCATTTTCCCTGGTTGAATCAGCTACACTTGACAATTGATTCGGTATCTTAATAGTGCTGCACCCTTACTTTCCCAATGCACACTTGCTAAAGACATCACCGCATCACATGATAATTTTAAACCACAACTCAGAGAGCAGTTTCAAAATCATACTACAGTTGATGGAGAGCACATTAGTCTAACTTGTGATGCTTGGTCCTCTTCCTTTAGCCGGTGAGCATATTTGAGAATTACTACTCATTGGATGGATCCTAATGTGCAACTGCATGATATTGTGATTACTTTCAAGCTATTAAGGGGTTCACATACTGCGGCAAATGTTACTATAGTACTTCTCCGGGTTTTAAAGGACTGGAATATCGAACAGCATATACCTAGAATTACAACAGATAATGCATCAGTTAATGATAAGATGTTTTCTGACATACAGAAGCTCAACCTAGTTATTGAACGTACACACACTCAGATTCGATGAATGGCACATAGTATCAACTTGGCAGCCGAAGCAATTGTCACACATCTGAAGGCAGAGGCAACTGAATATGAGGCAGTGATGGTGGGTGGACTTCATCTGCTGTCCCAACCAACAAGGTCATGTGGTCCGTCAGAGGTTCTCATGAAATGCTGTCGTACCTTGTCCAAAATCATGGGCTCAAATCATATCTGGGATGCACTTGTCATACACTGTCAAATAGTGTTAGCAACGGGTCCGGATTTGGATCACAAAAACTGGTCGGTTCAGTTTCAGAACCGTCCAAAAACCCGACCTGCAGACTCTTGGCGGGCCAAACCTGGACTCGTACCCGTCAACCCGTGGGTTTCACCTGGTTTGGGCAGACCTGTCGGTTATAATCTGCAGTTCTGGGTTTCGGGTTTCACATTTATGGTCGCATTCAGATATGCTACTGTTAATCGTAAAATTTTGACCTTAGTACGTCACAGTTCGTTTTTGATGTATTAGCCACCTTGATGTGCAAAACAAGAATACTCACGCGCCCAACCACATCCTGAAAATGAGCATCAACAGAGCGTCAACGATCTTTGGTCTTGCATCTTTGGTAATATGAGTGGTACATGATCACAAACATCCATAAAGAAGGATATGACAGCCTTTATAGACAGATATATACGGGATATTCTAGCCACATCCTCCGGGACAGTAACAACTTATTTCATTTACAGAGCTACCACTAATTATTCTTGAGCCATTTAGAGTAAAATAACAGTCAAAACGATATATATAGACAATAACCGCCACATTGTGCTGTGATTAACCATGATGGAAGGCCAAAAATCATTGACACTCTGTTGATGCCCATTTTCAAGATGGGGCAGCAAGCGTTTCACCATCACTTTTGCCTATAAAGGCAGTCAATAATCAGTTCATGACAATGTGCAACCTGTCGCCCCCCAGATTACCCATGATACATAACCAACAATCGTTGGCGCTCCGTTGATGCTTATTTTCATGATGGGGCATGGAGGGTATTGCAATCTGTTTTGCCTATAAAGGCAGCCAAAAATTCCTCTATGACTGAATACACCCTATCGGAGGTGTCTTTCCCAGCACGTATGAACAAAAATCGTTGACGCTCCGTTGACGCTCATTTTCACGATGGGGCAGGGAGGGTATTGCTATCTGTTTTGCCTATGAAGGAAGCCAAAAATTCCTTTATGACTGACTACCACCTATCGGAGGTGTGATTTCCCAGGACACATGACCAAAAATCGTTGAAGCTCCGTTGATGCTCATTTTCATGACGGCGCAGGGAGGGTAGTGCTGTCTGTTTTGCCTATAAAGGCGGCCAAAAATTCCGTTCTGACTGACTACGACCTATTGGAGGTGTGATTGCCCAGGTCGCATGACCATAAATCGTTGATGCTCCGTTGGTGCTCATTTTCATGATGGGGCAGTGAAGGTATTGCTCTCTGTTTTGCCTATAAAGGCGGCCAAAAATTCCTTTGTGACTGACTACAACCTATTGGAGGTGTGATTGCCCAGGATGCATGACGAAAAATCGTTGATGCTCTGTTGACGCTCATTTTGATGATTGGTCAGGGAGGGCATTGCAATCTGTTTTGCCAATAAAGGCAGCGAAAAATTCCTTTATGACTGACTACAACTTATCGGAGGTGTGATTTCCCAGGACACATGACCAAAAATCTTTGACGCTCCGTTGACGCTCATTTTGCGATAGCTGTAGCCACAATATGCAATCATTTATTTTGGCACAGTCCATCATTCACTTTGTTTTGTCTGCCTTTATGGCGTATTCATTTACTTTCTTCTTGATCACTATGTTGTTCTATAACAATACATAGATATATATAATAATAATCTCCGAAATCCCGTGTCTTTCGGTCAATGCTTGTCATCAGTTGCAGGATCGCTTAATCCGCTGCTTTTGTCTTTAAAATGAATGTTACCCGCATTACTACAGAACACATAGTGTACTAACCATCTTCAGTCAGCATATCTGGATAAAACTTGGTATCGTGCTCAGTATCCTCATGATTCTCGAAGAATTCCGCACTGGGAAGAGCTCTATCCGAATACGTATAGCCGGCCGGCAGATTGACGATTTCAGACAGTTGAGCTCCGGATGGGTTACCGGTTGGGGCAGGTGGTGTGCCCGTCAGACGTCGAGTCGGCTCTCGAGTCCGCACTCTGCGTCGGGCGCGGGGAGGTGCACCTGTTTCTTTGCGTCTCCAGCGTGTCTGCGCATTGGTTGCGGTGCCATTTTGTCAAGGAAGGCAGCCGGACGTGTGGTTATGACGAAGCATTGCCGGGTGTCTTTGTATTGCAGCCTTCACCTTTTTATGCCCAGGAAACTCAACACCACGCTTCTTCTCTTCTCAGACCTTGCCGGGTGGTTTCTTAGTGAGATATTTCGTTTCGTCAATTGTGGCGCGTGAAAAGCCTTCTTTGGCCATTTTGCCCATATTCAATGCTAGGCGCATGTTGGACTGTTCCAGCTGTACCCGACCTCCTTGCCTTGCCATAGTTGCAGACATGTTGAAAACGTACAAGACATTAGTTGATGCTTCTAACAATGAAATTCGGCTGTTACCTCTACCATATACGCTTCTGTAGCCTCCTCTAAGGTGATTAAAGTCTGTTTCTTCCACCCACCGGGACGCTTATCAGGAAATTGCATCTGCGAAAATCTCAGAGCTCACAACATCATGATGGTCGATTTCGCGGATTGTGCGGACAAATGCCTTTGTCGACTATGCAGGTTTCCCATTACGGGCAGCGATGAACTCATTATGTAGCTCTCTACGGAAACCCAGTGTAGGTTATACTGCTAATTGACCGCCATCTGCCTCGATAAGGATATACACACATCCAACTGCATGATGCTTCTTGTTTTTGCTGCTGCTAGTCTTGCGGACGATCTTTAAATGTGCATCCTGGGTCATATGTTTGGTGGCTAGATTAGCAGCATCGCTGTGAAGTAACTTGTGACTGCCCTCTTGTTGTGTGCCAAGAATTTCCGAATTTGATGTAGCGCCTGCCAATCTGCCGGTATTTGATCTGCTCTGACCTGGCGGAGGTGGTTGTGTATCCATAATAAGGTGGTGTGGAATAGGAGAGGAAGATAAAAACGAGAGGAAGTGGGAAGCCCTGAGGACTAAATAGTTAGCTTCATGACAAAATGGAATATATAGCCGCCAATATGATTGTTATGCTCAAGATGAATCCTACTGATTATGGCTGCCAGTTGCAGGGGTTTCCCACCGCCCTGAAAATTGCAATCAGTCAGTCTGATGTTGTCTGATTGATAACAGGGATCAATTGCGGTGTACGATCGGCTGAATTGCCCAATTGCTGTATATTAATAGGATGTTGTTCGAGCGAAAGGATGTCTGCTGATTTTTGTCTCAAATAATCCCCGGGATATTACATGAAACTAACGCTAACAATTATGTCATGTTGTACAGTTAGCGTCATTATTCCTGATATAGTGATAGTCAAGAGAGCAATTTTGATTTGTTTAAGATGAGTAAATGTACTAACCTTGACATAAAAGACGCTGCTAACCTCCATATTGTCCATAACTTACAACATCCAACATCTCGCCCAACAACAAAGTCCTCGAAAACTACAATGGTCAATGCTCCGAAAAAGAACGTTTCGCCACTTCAGGCAGGTAGATACAGCAAATCGACAAAGCTGGAAACCGAATGACGTCATCATGCGAATGAAGGCAAGAGCTGCTTGAAGGCAGAGGGAATCCCAGCCCTCGGGGCATTGCGCAGCTTGAGATCCACAAAGAAGCGTGCAGCAGAGAAGCGACAACAAGCGCACTTTTTAAGCAATGAAGAGAATGAGATATGGATTGAGGATTATGTGGAGAGAGAAACCACTAGGGCAAGAAAGCGAGTTGAAGACTCAGAGGCCGCGGTTCAACAAGAGCAGGACGATATGATGCATGCTGAACAAGCGGGATTGACGTCCAGAGAGCCCGAAAAGACGGTTGAGGAGATGCTGGTTGCTGTCGGAGACAGTATGAGTGATCTTGTAAGTTCCGATGATAGGGAGGATGGGGAAGATGAAGATGATGAAGAGACTGAGAAGGGCAATTTGAGCGAAGATGACGAACCCAGCTGGGTGATGGGCACAATCACCAAAACGGTCCAGCAGCGCATGGAGAGGTTTTGGCAGAAGCAGATGAAGCTGAACAAATTGACTCAACCGGGATGGGAAGATGCAGCCGACTACTTCCGTGAACAAGATACGAAGTATGGCATCACCATCAGCTACATCTCTAGTTTCCGTCAGAAACACCCGGGTGTCCTGGACGGCTCTGATGGCTCTGACGGAACCTTGTACCCTCTGACGGAGAATTACACGCTGCTTGTCGCCCAGGCGACGGGTCCAAGTTTACTGGACTGAAGAAGTGCCGGGAGCACCTGGGAGCACCTCAAATCACAGTAGAGCAGTCTGGGAAAACAAATTCTTCTTTGCGAACGCTGCTGGTGCACCTGGAAATCATAGCTACTACTAATTGTTCAACGATTTTTAAAACTGTTGTATTCAGTTTGTATTCACATCTATGTATCTATGTGTCTAAATAGCTACCCGTCTACACACGGTATATCTGGAGTGGCTGCAGGCGGTGCTTGAGAGCAATTCGAGGTGTGCCTGAAGATGACTATCGAGTGAACTCAGAGATACACTCCGAGGCCGTGAACGAGCAAATTTGACGATGCAATTGGAGATCGAGATTGAGTGAACTCAGAGATGCACTCGGCGACCATGATCGAGCGAGTTTGGAGTTACAATTGGAGACCGAGATTGAGTGAACTGACAGATGCACTTGGAGGCTGTGATCGAGCGAGTTTGGAGATGCAATTGGTGACTGAGATTGAGTGAACAGATAGATGCACTTGGAGGCCGTGTTCGAGCGAGTTTGGAGATGCACTTGGAGGCCGTGATCTTGCGAACTTGGAGGCCGTACTCGAGCGAGTTTAGAGATGCACTCGGAGGCCATGATCGACCGAGTATGGAGATGCACTTGGAGGCCGAGATCGAGTGAACTGATAGATGCACTTGGAGGCCGTGATCGATCCAGTTTGGAGATGCACTGGGAGGCCGTGATCGAGCGAGTTGGGAGATGCACTGGGAGGCCGTGATCGAGCCAGTTTGGAGATGCAATTGGAGACCAAGATTGAGTGAACTCAGAGATACACTCCGAGGCCGTGATCGAGCGAGTTTGGAGATGCACTTGTAGCAGGCTATGACCGAATGAGATTGGAGGAGTACTTGGAGATGGTCGATCTGGAGGCGGTCGATCTGGAGGCGGTCGATGGGAGGCGCGCCAGGTGTTCTCGGTTATTTAACTCGAAACCGTGGGAATGTGACGAGGTGACTTTACCTTTGAAGCTCTTATGGAGAACTGGCTGGTGGTGGTCGATCGGTAGGGAGGCACGCCGGAAGTTGAAGCTACATTCAGGGGTCAACTTGAAATCGTGAGAATGAAGGGACAACAGACAGTCTTAGGTGTATGCTGTACTCGGTGTATGCTGCACTCGGTGTATGATGCACTCAGCGTTAACTCATGATGATGGAATGGAGAGATAGAGAGGATGACTTGACTTTGTGTTCTTGCCATGATGGTAGAGTTGTGGACGAGAAAGAGAGAGATGGGGGATGCAGATGAGAATGATATGGAGGATACGAGCGGCTATGACAAATCAGCAGTACGACTTGCCTGATTGGGTTTAGAAAACCTTGTATCGGTGTTATTACCCGCCGGATCGCGACTTGTACATGCCATATCGGGGATGGTCAATCGACTCGCACACGAAATTCTCTAAGTTCCAGTTTCTCATGATGATTTCCCCCATCTCCTCTGATCTCTCTCTTTCTTGTGCTCAACTCTACCATCACCTAAGAACACGAAGTTAAGTCATCCATCTCTATCTTTCCATGCCATCATCATGAGTTAACACCGAGTACAGCATCATCCCAAGAAGGACAGTCTCCCGCTCCCCGCCAGTCCATCATCTCTCGGCGGATCATGTATTCAATTAACCGATGAATAGAGTCTCAGCTGCCGTCGCGCCTCCCTCCAAATCAACCGCCTCCAAGTACTCCTCCAATCTTGCTCGATCACAGCCTGCTACAAGTGCATCTCCAAACTCGCTCGATCACGGCCTCGGAGTGTATCTCAGAGTTCACTCAATCTCGCTCTCCAATTGCATCTCCAAACTCGCTCGATCACTGCCTCCCAGTGCATCTCCAAACTCGATCGATCACTGCCTCCAAGTCCATCTCTCAGTTTACTAGATCTCGGCCTCCAAGTGCATCTCCAAACTCGCTCAATCACGGCCTCCAAGTGCATCTGTCAGTTCACTCAATCTCAGTCTCCAATTGCATCTCCAAACTCGCTCTATCACGGCCTCCCAGTGCATCTCCAAACTCCATCGATCACGGCCTCCAAGTGCATCTCCAAACTAGCTCGATCGCGGCCTGCATGTATATCGTTAAGAAGCGATGGTGGCTGTACGGAGATACCGGGGTAACGGAGGCGGAATGAGCGACGCGCAGTATTTATTCGGGAGACCCCGGGGCAGATAGACAGCATCTCATTTTCATCTCATCTTGTCATACAACGAATATACACACTCTATCTTTCCTAACTTTTGGTCTCACTCGCTCTTTCCGAGATTTCGTGGATCCACGCAATTGTGCGGATCCTCACGGCCGGTGTAGTATCATATCTTCTCACCTTCTTCTTACGCTCGTCGAGCTTAAAGTAGAAGGAACGTGAGGAGAGATTTTCGCAGCGTCACATTGCAATGCTAATGCAAGCTTGTACCGAATGAACGCATTCCGATGTATGGTCACAGATGCCTTCAACGCCAGCGCGTATGTGTAAATTAGGAGACCGACAGAGCGAGAAGAAACGGCGAAACAGCGTTAAGAGGGTAATATGTAACGCGACGTGTGGCATTTACGCCGAGAGTGGAGTGATCCGCCACCGGGGTGTCTCTGACGGCTCTGACGGAGCGCGTCCACTCTGACTGAGCAATTCTGCCCGGACGGAAATGTTTTTTGCGGATGACCGAATTGAGGGTTCCGGCTGTCATTCAGCCGCAAACAAATCATGACCCGACGGCACCTCCACAAGCAACATTTGGAGAGCTGATGGAGAGCCTTGACATTGTCTCCGGAATATCGCAAAGGCCGCAAGGGACATCTCGACCAGGAAGTGGTCAATTTACGGTAGGTTCAGTGAAGGCGCAGTCTAAATCGAGCATACCTAGTGGTGAGCCAGCTGAAGAGCCCGATTTGTCAATGTTGCTGAAAGTGAAGCCAGTTGAACCAGTAAGCTTGTACCCCTGCATATAGCCTCCAGCTAATTACCATATAGATATCGGATTCCGACGAAGAGATGGTGACGGCTCCTTCATCTGCGGAAGAATCGAGGTTCAAACTGTACTTTTTGATGTCTGATCGCAGTGAAAAGCAAGTTGTTTACCAATTTTGCTGTGTGTTAGCTTTTGGTTGATTTCAGTGACCAAATTGTAAGACATGATAATTCGTCTGTGCATGTGCAAGGGTCGAACACACCAAGTGAAAGTTCTAAAATCTAAATCAGGCTGCCAAACGGCCGTAACGTTCGATTGGATTCTGCAAGTGACAGTTAAATGACAAAGCAAAAGCAACATTAGTGACGAAATGTGCTAACAAAATTTACGTGAGCGATGTGATATGTGTCATAGGCAGAGAGGTCAGTGCAGATGACGAATCGATCTGAACGACAACCATCATGCCGTATTCATCCATGTATCCAACTGCATAACTCTCCGTACGGCCCTGGTGCACATGGTTGAGATATTTGAAATTGCTTGTGGTACATCTTGGAAATCGAGGAGTAGGAGCTGGATAAGGAATGGTGAGGATGTCGAGCTATATTTGGCCAAAACTAGTGAAATGATCTACATGCTGTCAATTGCCAGCCGAAAGCGCAGGAATGTGATAGGGCCACGTCATTTCTCACTCACATAGCATAGATAGCAGTTGATCAAAAATTGAGAGGTAACAAAACTCTTGGATGCAAACAATAAAACATACAAATGCAATAATGGATATCATAATTGTGTATTTGCTTTGTTGCAAACAATTATTGAGTATCCAAAGGCTGTTTCGATGTGATTAATGTAAGCATCAATGGAGCGTCAACGATTTTTGGCATTGCATCATGAAACATCCAATAGGCTGTGTGGTAACAGTAAGTCATAATCAAATTATTGGCCGCCCTTCTATTGAACAATGGTGATGGCAACATTTCTACTATGTCCTAAAAATGAGCGTCAACAGAACATCAACAACTTTTGGCCACACATCTTGGAAAATGCACGGAGAATGCGGCGACGTTACTTCATAATCGCGCTATCGGGCGCCATTCTAGGCAAAAACTCTTGCAGCAACATCGCCACTATGTCCTCAAAATAAACGTCAACGGAGCGTGAAGGACTTTTGGCCTGGTATCATGGATAATCCCAGGGCTGTATGGCGACATGAAGCCATAATCACATTATCGGCTGCCTTTCTAGGCAAAAACGGTTGCGACAACATCGCTACTATGTCCTAAAAATCAGCGTAAACAACTTATGGCCTTGCAACCCGGACAATCCGAGGGCAGTGCGGCGATATCAACACATAATCGAACTATCAGCGGTCTTTCTAGGCAAAGATGCTATTGACGACATCGTCACTATTCCCCAAAAATGAGTGTTAACGGAGCGTCAACCATTTGAAGCCTACCATGTTGGAAAATCATGAGGCTATGCATCTACAATGATCTATAACTGTACTACCGGCAGCCTTTCTAGTCAAATATGCTTCCAACAAGATCGTAATCATGTCCCAAAATCAGGGTCAAGCGAGCGTCAACGATTGTTGTGCTGCCATCTTGGATAATCTAACCGGAATGGAACACAGATAAACCACCATGGACCTATCGGCAGCCGTTATTGGCAAAAATGCAAGTGTCAATATCGCGTCTGCCTCCTACAATTGTACGCGCATGGTGCATCAAGGCTCTGAACACTACACAGCAATAAACTACAGTATGCTGTTCGTAAATGGAGGTTTATGTGGTCAGCCGTTGCAATCTGTCCTTGTATGCAACATCACAAATATGCATGCAATGTCTGACTGATCTGATTATGTTCCTTGTAGCTGTAGAGTCAAAATTTAAGAACCCGCAATCTGCTTTACAGTATCATTATTTTCAGCAGTCTCTTGAGTCAGATGACCCAGCTTCCTAATTTCTACCGCCATGTCGGATACACAATCTTTGAACCCCTCATTGTTAGAGGTTATGATCTCTTCCAAAAATGAATGTGTCTTTATTTGTGATTTGAGTGACCTTAGTTTGCAAATCATCTTCGATGCATGGTGGGCTTCAATGACTGAAGGCTCAAAGCGGATTTTTGCTGGGAGGAATTCTAGACATGCGCCTTCGTGGCGATTCTATTTGCACTGTGGAATTGAGGAGACCGGCAGCCCTGGCATCATACGTATCCTTTGTCATCAAGTTCTTCACCACCCATCAGAAAATGGGACCAGCTCAAAGGGGAAACACTTACTGGCAAAAGCTCAGATCGCAAAGTTAAACGAATTAACAGAGTCAGAGGTCACTGTACGAACTAGTTCAACGGTGGATGAAACAGCTTTGGCCATCCTGACAAGGCAAAGAAGTTGTGGAATCACAATAGTAAGTTTGCAGAAGAAAACCATATTTGATAGCGAGTTTAATGCATATTGACCAAAATGACAGACAAAATATTCGAAACAGGCAGATGAGGACTTTGAAATTTCCGAATTTCACCAAGACACGTGGAATCGCTACCTCATGTTAGGATTTCTATTGGCACATATGCCAGAGAACACTATATCAGATCTTGAGCTACGACGGTCATATACCACATTACGGGATGATCTAGTACTACCGTCCGCTACGACCCTTAGTAACATTTGCCAGAGGGAATATGCACTGACTCTGGATGCAATTAAGGAGCAATTGCCAATATGAAATAAAGTAAGTTTAGCTTTGGACGAATGGACATCAACAAATAAACTAGCCATAACGTCAGTCATTGCTTACTATATGGATCGAAATTGGGCAGTGCGTGAAGTTCAACTCGCCTGGAATGAGGTTGATCGCCTGTTCTGTTCCCGTTTCAAAACATAATTCAGGCTGATAGGTCAAGGGCCAACATACAGGAGCAAGGCTAGCCGTGCATTTGAAGGAAGTGCTGGATTCTTTTGAGCTTACCGACGGCCATTTGCTTGGTATTACGACTGATTATGCTTCCTCAATCTACTCAATGACATGCGAGCTGCAATGAACACTTGAGGCCTCTGGAATCGAGTGGCCTGCATTGAGGAACCATATACCGTGCATGACGCACGTCATACAGCTGGCTTTAGGTGCATTCATGAGTAGTCTCGGGGTAAAAGGCCGCACCAAGTCTTGGGAAGCCAATGAGCGCGATCAGCAATTTGGCGAGAATGAAAGCATCGACATTGGAAAGAGTCAAAGACTTCGAAAAGAGGGCAATGCTAGAATCAACAAGGTGTCGGTGATGAGACCAGGTTTAGCAAAGCTACTTGAGAAAGTTCATATTTCATGATATTTTGAAAGTCCTGAAGCTGACCTTCATAAAGCAGAGAATGGTTGCGGTATTAATTACGTTAACACCTGGTCGCAGAAACGTGTTTATTGACTGTCAAATAGCCAAAGTCCGCATTGTAGTACTTCCGATTATGGATGTGAAGACACGTTGGACCTCTACTCTGGAGTTGCTCACGCGAGCCTACCGCTTATGGGAATTCTCCCGCAAGTGGCTTCAGAACCCAAAATATGCTGAATAGTGGCCACTATTCACAACTGAGGATGAGTGGACGATTGTCAAATATGTCATGGAAGTATTGAGGCCATGTCGATATTGGACCCTTTGGTTGTCCAAGAGGCATACAGTCACATTGCATCATGTTCTTACAGTGTACAATGACACGTTCGATCACATGGATGGCTTGATGCGAACTTTGGCCAAGAAGAAGACTCCATGGCAGGAAGACTTGTTCTTCACTGTGAAGTTAGCTCAACAGAAGCTGTTCAAAAACTATGCCGAAGTGACTCCAACGATAGTCATGCTTCTGATTCCCGCGTACATCCTGGATCCTTTCAGGAAATTGCAATCGTGTAGAAAGTGGGACAAGGGAATGGATATTAATCCTGAGGACGAGACATCCATCACTGCACAATACCAAGAGGCCATTCTGAAGTATGAGGAGAATGAATACTGCGGCAAAGATCAACGTGTGCCGGTCAATAAACTCGAAACAGTACCGAGCAGCAATCTCGTCTCCTCTCCAACGGCTTCAAGGTCTTATCAAGCATCCGTTGATCCATACGATTTGTCCATTGATGTTGAGGAATACTTAACGCCTAACAATGTGGGTGAGACGACCCCCGGATAAAGTGATCACGCAGCCCGCTTATTGACCGCCGCCAGGCTCTATTTGAATTCGCCTCCTGAAGCAGCAAAGAACTGGGGGCAAATCAATCCAAATCTCAATGATTACCACTCTGACCCAATGGAGATTAGCAGTACATTTTGGATACCGGACATAACCGACTGGGGGCGACAACAGGAGGAAATGCACTCCAAGTACGCGGATCTCTCTAATGTGGTGCGAGACATATTCTATATCATACCTCATGGTGTCGGAGTGGAGGCCAGTTTTTCCCTTGGCCAAGATGTTATCGGCTGGACGCAGTCAAAACCCACAGGCGAGACCATTCGCGAAAAAGTCGTTGTAAGGCAGTTTGCTTGAGCCAATCAGGGGATTTTGGCAGGCACTGACCCAGAATTGGATACCATGCACACAGAAAATGACTCGGAAATGAAGAAAGATGCGGAGGAAATGCCATTGCACAGCATGGCCAAGGTTCACGACTTTTTGAAGATGTGGCAGGGCTGCCAGAACCTACATGCCACACAGAAGGAATCCTACACTCAAACCAAGCAGATGACCGCCGTAGGATACATTTCGGACACAGAAGAGATTGTCTAAGCATCCTGGCCACTCTTCCAACATGATGGTGCGGCTGCATTTAAATTGTCAGAAAGATCAACTTTGCCACCAGCTTTGTCTGCGAAGGACCTCCCTGGAGGAAGAACTCAAATCTTAAATGTCCTCCGTATTCCAAGAATCAACCGTCATCCAGTCGAAAGCGACAAGGATAGTGCACCTGAAAGCATTTCGGACACTGAAGTTTGGCTAAACTGGAATGGCGACATGAATAATCCAAATGACAGCGAAGAGGATTGCGCTGCGGACTGACAGTCTGATAGAGATCACAACAATTGCATCGAGGATCCGGAATGCCCAGAGCAGCAAGATTTGAGTGCCACGCCAAATGTGCCAGGATTGGTTCGGCCGACACAGAAGTTGAAGAGACAGGCTCAAAAGGTTTCCGTGACGGTCAATGCAGCTGACATGCGGAGAAATCAAGGAGGGAAGAAAAAGTAGGGCAGAATGCGTCAATGGTTCACCAGCTTTATGTAGCTTGACCGAGAGTTTCAGTTAGAGATATATTATGGGCGAATCGTAAGTAGCTTGTGAATATCTGTTCATAAATAGATGTATAGCAGGCACAATGAATCTTTTGGCATGATACATTATTTTTAGTTGTGTAAGAGTGAACAGTGCAAGATAATGACGCCGCTCGGCTTTGGCACAGGGTTAAGTCACAATCAAGCAGAAAGCCAACCGGTACAGTCAAATCAGGATGAACACAATTATGGATGGCAGCAGATATTGAATGGACAATCCATTAAAATGAGTGTCAACGAAGCGTCAACGATTTGTGGTCTTGTAAGTACGGTAATTCACTAGTGACTTGGTCATTTTTATGCATAACGGACGTATTGGCAGCTTTTATTGGGAAAAGAGATAGCAACATGGTTACCGTCCCATTCTTAGCAGGAACGTCAACGGAGAGTCAACGATTTGTGGTCTTGTACGTATGGTAATTCACCACTGATTTGGTCGGTGTTATGTATAACGGACGTATTGGCAGCTTCGATGGGCAAAAGAGATAGCAACACGGTCATCGCCCCATTCCTAGTGTGAGCGTCAACGGAGTGTCAACGAGTTTTAGCTTTGCATCGTGACTAAGTTTTGTTCCGACTGGTTGCAGACATCCATTTATGCGAAATTGGCAGCCTTTACTGGCAAAAACAACAGCGAAATGCTCCTGGCAGCATCCTGAAAATGAATGTCAACATAGCATCAACAGTTTTAGGACTTGCATATTTCGTAAACAAGGCTTCGCGCGGAGTTTCGCCTGCATAACAGTATCATTGAACGCCTTGCTAGGCAAAAATACCATATATTGAAGGTGAAACACAGATACCAAATTAATCGATATTGCAAACTGCTCAACAAGCAAAAGCTCATTCATGGTTGCTCAAAACGCCATTTTGATTAGATACTATTAACACACTGCAAAACAAGAGCCTTGTATGAATCTATAGATGGACCCGCCAGGCGACCCCCTGACAACCCGCCCAATTCAGACGGGTTGGGAGTTTACCATGGAACTGTACCCGAGTAGCCAGATCGGGTTTATTGACGACCTGGACCGCCAATTTGGCAATGGTTCGGTTTGGACCCGGACCCGGACCCGAAGAGACCGTCCAGAACCGGTGCTCACACTACTGGCAAACAACGAGAATAGAGTTCTTTCATCCTATCCTTGTCATGTGTATACAGTGGAATTCAAGCTTTAATATGATTGACTGTATACTCTATCTTCACCCAGCAATTACAACGTTAGTGGCAAGTGAAAAGAAACTACAGGCTTGGCAGTTCAGTTCCGCAGACTGGGCTCTACTTGAGGGATTGAAACGTATATTGTCAGTCTTTGTTCATGCCACCACCCGGTTAAGTGGCAGCAAGTCTCCTACCCTCCAAATGCAGCTCCCCTACTATGTAGCGATGCTCAAGCGGTGGCTGTTTTTCATTATGAAGAGGAACTAGCAATCGATCATCCATCAATTGCTACAGCCTGTTTCGAGAGTGGGAACATCCTCAATAACTATTGGACGAATACCAGTGCATTTACCTCCCAAACTATTGCAATGATACTTGATCCCTGCTACAAAATACATGGTTTTACTCAGATGCAATGGGAGCCACACTGGATTACAACTGCAAAAAGACAATTTGAAGCGGTCTTTAAAGCCCAGTATGCAATATCAGTTGATTCTACCTTAGAGAATACTGGAACCAATTTACTGGCATTACCTACACCCCCAGTCTCTTTTGATGAGGATGATGATATTGCTTTTACTTTTGGAGTCCCAGTTGCAAGAGTAGCAGAGATAGTAAGAGAAACCAAAGAGTATCTTTGTGAGGCAACCGAGCCCCATGATGTGAATGTATTGCACTGGTGGAGGTTACATGCACACAGATATCCACAGCTGGGCAAGATGGCAAAGGATTATCTTTCGATCCCGGCTACTAGTGTCCCTTCTGACCAAGTATTTTCCCAGGCTGGAGATATTATCACAAAGAAAACGAATCGGATTATGGAAACATCCAGCAGTCTACTTCTCCTCACAAGTAGGTTGTGTCAAGCGGATATTGATGATTGTGAACAGAAACATTTTGAAGGTGGAGAAGATTTTGGGCGGGCTGGTCAGGGTTCTAGTGATTGTGATGGGCATGTAGCAGAAGGTGCAGATTCAGGAGAGGAAGCAGATCTTGAGGAATGAGAGCAAGGATGTACTTGAGGCTACTTCGATTGTATGTATGTATGTATGTAGTTATTTCTTCTAGTTTATTATCAAAAGCTCGAGCTTAGGCTCAAGCTCATGAGTCCGCTCGAGCTTTCATGAGCCTGCCCCCGCAGTGAGTCGAGTCGGCTCGAGCGTTAGTGCCGGACTCGACTCGAGCCGACTCACGCCCATCACTAGATGCAACCAACTTATTCTATGCCATTGCGGAATGAATGAAAATGAATTTGAATTGTCCACTGTCTTGAGGATTGCTACCATATCTTCCCAGCTATCAGTAAAGCGCTAAACATTCAGCATGTAGTCAAACCTACCGTCGTTGATGGCTACCAAGCATGTCCGATGAAGAAAGACTTGCTTTCAACCCTCCTCCTCCTCAGGTGCGTTTCGGTATGTTGCCAAAGGAGTGCCATGGCCGGCATTTTTTGGCTTGCCACAACTCAAATGTGGAACAGATATAAAAAGCTTTTGATGCTGAGCATCGGTAGTATTATGAAGCCAGACTTTGGGGTTGAAGTCAGGAGTATCAATACTCTGTGGTAGATCTAGATCTATCAAACTTCTTTCATCAAGACTAGGTACGACACTCCGATCAATCGCGCTGAGAAACTCATTGTAGTTCTTGCTGAAGCTCTCTATACTTATTCAGCTTTTATTCCATTTAGCCGCAACACAACGAACATACATTATCTAAACGAACGCTTTGTCAGGCTCAACTAATTTCAAAGGATATATCCCGCCCGCACTCAAACAATCGAGACGTAGGGCCTGGACCGTGCATTCTTTCGGCGAGTTGTCTTCTGCGCCTGGCAACGGTTCGTTGTGTACCGGATATTCATGTTTTAGGAATAATCCTCTCCCTCTCCGAGGCATAGGCTAGTAATGTGTCGAAAGCGCGATATCCGCTGCAATTGTGTCTGGGATTATCTCTGACACTTTGGTTGAAGATGGATCGGTGAATTCGGCCAGCGAATCTTGCGATAGGAGCAGAAGTACTTTTGGCGTAAGTGGCCACATTTCATAATCTTTGTGCAGCTAGCATCAAAAGTAGAGTCATACCTATGCAGCTCCAATGAACGACTAATGGCATCTGCCGCCCTTACTCTCTCACAACGGATTTAGCTCGTACACCAGCCCCAGTCAAATCCTGTAGGGGGTGGACGGTAAGCTCGTGGACCACTTCTAGGGTGCTGGATGATTAATGACCTTGAATAGGTGTTCAGTTTTACGGTGCAACCCCGACATTCACACCCAGAATCAACACCGAAATCAAAAAGAAGTTTTCGATCACAGTCTATATAGTTAATAACTGCTCTGGTAGTTTGCCTGCATTTGACTGAAATAAAATAGATCGGGGAATTCAGACGTTGTGGTAGCAAATCTTACGATAGGAACAGAAGTGCTTATGGGCATAAGTGGCCACATTTCATAAACTATGCGCAGTTAGCCTCAAAAGTGGAGTCATGCAGTTCTAAGGAACGACCAATGGCATCTGCCGCCCTAGCTCTCTCGCAACGGATAACCCATTACGGGAATGAGGCTCCAGTTTCGCACCTTGCAAATAACTACCTAAACTATGTTGCTTTACATCGAAATTGAGCCTAAATCTCCTAGCAGTTTAGCACTGCATGACCAAGTTTTCGACCTAGCCAAAAAATCGCAAAATGAATCCGTGATTTCTAAATAATTATATGGGCATACACAAACGCCGCCCATTCAAATAATTGGTTCTGTTGGATATGGTAGCGGATGCTGTGAGAAAATCTAAAAGCCAAATCGTTCTACTCTAGCGGTCTCTCTGTATACAGAATAACAAGGCCACATTAGCCGCTCCGCCATCGGGCAGACTCGGGCGCGGGGTTGAGCAGATTTCCAATAGGTTCATATCCGACGAGGTTAGAATATTTCAGTATATTACCTACTACCTTCGACATGCGAATCAGATAACTTAAAGACCTAGCTAGTGGACTCGCTCTTCCCTTCGTACGTGCTTCTTATTTTCTCATATTCAAAAAATCATTCCCATGCTAGAACCGTCACCAAATCTGACCAGAACGAAACAGTAAACGACGAATAAAACAGAGGTGCCGCCTGGGGCGAGCGGAGGCCGCCGCTGTGGCCGCCGCTCCACCTGGACTCTCCCAACTGCGGCAGCAGCCCCCAAATGATGTGGAGGGGGTGTTAAGGGGAGTGTTCTGGTGAGTTTGGGAAGTGGCGGGCGATTTGGAAGACTTGCTCGGGGTGGTAGTCGATGTAGGCTTGGTACGGGTTTGATGACTATCGGCCGTGTAGTTGGATTTCGTTTTTGGCCAGCCACGCTGCCTTGGCCGAGGTTGCCGATCCCCTTCAGAATGAGTGTCCCGACTATGTTCCCCTGACTGCCAGCTGTCCCAGCAGTTCCCGCAGGTGCTGGCCCAGGTATTCTCGTGTGAATGGTTCGCTTCCTGGTGCATCCCTTGGGGGGCGGGCGAAGAAAGGGGCGAGTGGGGTCCAGCTTGATCAGAGTTCGTAAAGGTGCCGCATGGCCGTAACTGGGCAGGCTGCGTCGCTGGATGCCAACAGTGTGATCGTGACTCCTTTGTGGAAGGGGTCCGTTTCCGAGCATGGCAGGGTGAGTAGTAGCCGGTCCTCCTCGAATTGGATAGATCTTTGGGTCAAGTTCCATTGTGCGAATTCCGTGTGGCCATGGATTAGGTCATTCGCTGTCCATGGTATTTTGCCCGCCTGCCGGAATCCGGCGTGTGGGATGCAGCAGGCACTGTAGAGGTTCGCATCGCAGGGGTAGTTAGCATCAAGCAGTGAGAGGATGTGGATGAGGAGGCCATGTGTGATTGGAAGGCGCTCCTTTCTGTTCGGATCTCTGTGGAATCGGTTGATTCCTCTGATGATCCATTTTAGGCCATGGTTGCCCAATGGCTCGGTGCTGAGCTCGAGGTCGATGTGCAGTGACTTTAAGCCTGTGAGGTAGCTTTTGATGGTCTTTGTGCGCAGGCCGCATACGCCGAGTTTGGCAGTCCACAGTGCGAGCAGCTGCTCTGTTGCTGGGAAGGGCGTGACTCCTCGTACTCCGCAGAATTGGACGAAGTCACTTTTTGGTGTTGTATGCGTGCATCGGGTCTGAGAGCTGAGTCCCCACCCGAGATATCGTGCGGCCTGGGGGGGAGGTTGCAATACTTGTACCAGGTGTCTGGTGCGTCATTTGCCATTGTATCTACTGGACATTTGGTCAGAGGTTAGCGTTTTTTTGTGTGTCCAATCGTGAGAGTGCGTCAGCAAGAGAGTTTTCCTTCGTCGGGATCCATATGCAGTGTAGCTGGATATCTTGGAGTGCTATGTGCATCGCTATTTGCCGGAGCGGGGTCATGGCCAGGGCTTTGATGCTTTTGTTTGCAACTGCTGCCACGACTGCCTCGTTGTTGCAGTGCAGTTTGATCCTACCAGCTCTGGACTCGGTTGTCAAGGTGCGCAGTGCGTGTAGAACTGCGTACATTTCGTTGAAGTTGATGTGTTTAGCTTTATTCCGCTGTGGGACCGTAGTACTGAAGACCCGGGCCGGTGTCTGTATGCTAGACAGGGTTTCTCCTGGTCTGAGAAAATAGCCACCGATCCCTTTCTGTCCAGATGCGTCTGTCCATAGCCATAAGATTTGCTGTGGGTGGTGTAGGAGTCGGATTCCGTTCCATTGTGGGAGGAATGTCTGCCACCAGGACAGGTCCTTCTTGATCTCCGACGAGACTCGAAAGTGGTGAAGTCGGGATGTCGCAGTCAGGGCATCGTAGAGTCGACGATGGAAGAGGCGGCTGGCTGGCGCCACTTTGGAGGCAAATAACAAGAAGAACACAGTTGTTTCCAAGCTTCTGTGTGTTACTGAGTGCTGGGCGAGTGTGGAGTTGACCAGTGCCGTTGCTTTCTGGTGCTTGTCGGGCGGCAGGCGGGCCTTCATTGCTCCTGTGTCGATTTCTATGCCGAGGAATCTGATGCAGTGTCCCTCTTCGTTCTTTTCTTCTTTGACTCGGAATCCCAGGTCGCTGCATATCAGACTGAAGTCTCACCTGTACCTGTTTGGTGAGTCTGATGCTGCGGAGCGCGGGAAGATGGCGAGGAAGTTGTCAAGGTAGTGGAGTGTATGTTCCCAACCCTGTTAGGGTTGGAGGATCCATTCCAAGGCCGTTGAGAAGAGATTGAAGATGGCTGGCGATGTGCGGCAGCCGAATGGGAGGAACGGGTCGCACAACCATGTTCCCCTCCAGCCCAATCCTAGTAGCCACCAGTCGTCGAGGTGCACAGGGATGTGGCAAAAAGTGTCTGCCAGGTCTCGTTTGATTAAGACTCCTCAGGGCCCGCGGGCCCGTACCACGACTACGGCGTCATCGAATCATGTGTATGTTGGTGTCCCCCACGCTTGGGGTATATAGTCCTTGACTGAGTGCCCACTTGGGGATGATAGGTGGTGGATTCTCCTCCAGGTGTCATCTTGCTTCGGTGCCAGTCCGAGTGGTGATGCTATGTATTTGGCTGGCAGGGTTGTGAGTCTGACGATTTGGCTGGTGGACATGAGTTTTTCGATGGCTTTTGTGATTGAACTGGGGTCGTTGAGAGCCGATGGCAAGTTTTCACCAAGCATGAGTGGCGGGGGGCCTGTATAGCCGATGAACGCTCCATAGAGGATTATGTCTATGAGCGTGTCTCGTAGGCCTGGGTTTGGGTGGATCTGTAGCCAATGATCCCATCCTGTTTCGCGTAGAGGTCCGCGGTCTCTGATGTTTGGTTGGCAGGTGTCTGTGAGTGTGAATGGAAACTCGAGTTGAGGGCTCCGGAGCCGCGGGCGCGTCGTCCCTTTGTCTGTTGGGGGCCCTGCAGTTCCCTATTGCCGCCGTGATATACGCTGGCTTAGAGGAGCGCATTGCTTTTGGCTGCACTGTGTGGCTGAATTAGGTCCCTTGCATATCGCGCAGGCGTGAGTGTAGCGGCAGGTCTGGTAGGTGCAGGTGTCATTGTTGTAGTTGTTGAATATCTCGTGGCTGGTGCTGCTGCGGTTGGCTGGGCCGTGCAGAGGCCCAGCTTTGTGTGCTCATTTCGTGGGGCGGGCATTATCGGCTGGCATACGGTTGAAGAGTTGGGCAGTCACCAGGTCGTGGTCGCGGGTGCTCCAGCCTGATGGTTCGTATGCACCTCGGCTTATTCTCTTTTGGTGGAACACGATGTGGAATATTCGTACACTGTCCCATGTGTGGGTGCGGAGGAGTTCGTAGAGTGTGTGCACGTACGTCATGATGGCGAAGGCAAGTGGGAGCTTTTGCAGTGGCTGTGCCAATGTGGATATGATTACGCCATAGACCATGAATGGGCGCATCTGATGGGATATCAATTCGTATTCCTTGAGGTCGACGTCTTTGCAGGTCGTGGAGAGGTTGAGGCTGGCTTCTCCTGTGCCAAAAAAGTAAAATTGTAGGTGTTTCTTTTTGTAGGTGAATGAAGCTTCGAGCTTCAGGAGGTTTGCCGCTTGGAACTTGTATGTGTATATGGACTGCACGACTGCTGTGTCCAATGCTGGGAATATCTCTTGGATTGAAAGCAGCATGGGGTCATTACCTGGTAGTTCGGCAATCGGGCCGGTGCCCGTGATTGTTATGCCTTCCGTGCTCGGGGATGCTGCGGAGCCTGGTCTGCGCTGGGCTTCGAGAGCCACTGTCAGGGCTCGGAGTACGACATTGATGTCGACATCGGGTGTGTTCGGACCACTCATGCCAGACTGTGTGCTCGGGGTGGTCCCTCTGTCTTGCGCGAGGTGGATTGTGTCCTGCGTGTTGGGTGGGGTGCCTGGCTGTCTCCCTGCCTCTGCTGGGACACTGGGGCGGTGTCGTGTCCACCGGTGCTGCTGCGGAGTTGGCGACCGGTACCGCTGCTGCTGCCGGGGTCCGAGGCCTGGCTTCCATTGCTTGACTCACTGTAGGTGAAGTTGGAGTTTGACGACATTGTTTGCGTTTTTTGGATCGGGGGGGCAGTGAGAAGAAGTGCGGGAGAAGTGTTTGTATGAGAGAGTATGAGAGAGTATGAGAAGATGCTGTGTGTTTGTTTTTTGAAGCTGGATGCGCTGCTTTGCCTCAACCCCTGCCGCTCCGCTCCTCTTTATATACCTTCTCCCTTGCTCCTGGCCTCCTTACTTCCCTCGCATCCCTTGTCTTCTGGCGCAAAACCTCAAGCTCAGGCTGTGGCCCGGGCAGGGCTTCTGGCGGAGCACTGGCTCTGGCGCTGGCTCCGACTCTTGGCTGTGGTCGTGCTTTGCTCCGGCCCAGGCCCGTGCTTTTGCTCAAGCTTAAACTTTTGCCTCAAACTCAAGGTTTCGACCACCATCTTCTGTCCCTTCCGTCGGCCAAATTGCTTGCCCTAGCCAGCCGATGGCCATTGCTGCTCGCCCCCACTAGCCGTCGGTCAATTCCCGCCCGCCAATTCGCTTCCACCAGCCCTCAGTCAAGCTGGACCATATAAATTTCTGGTTTTAGATTATATACATACGCAAACTTAACCAATGGTACATAGTACCATAACTAGTTCTGTTGACACGTATACACTATGGTGGGGGTGGAAAGCTTGTCGATTGTCTCCCGTACATATATAAGTCTAAGTCTAAGAGGAAAGAGACGAGAAAAGGAGAAAGCTAAAAAGGAAACGATGTCTACAATGCTGTACTAGAAATAGCAACCCACATAACAGCTAAGCAGTCACCTGATGCCGGTCGATGATCTCTGACGAAAGCCCATTATCTCCGTCAACAAGTTCCTCTTTTTCAAGTAGAATACGACGCACCTAAGCTGAGTTATTCAGATAAAAACCAGCCTAAGATGCTAGCAAACGACGAGGCACCACCTATTCTCCAAACACCGAATAATTTAGCCAATATTGCCCGTATTCCAAGCTTTCGTTTTAGCTTCACTACGGCCAACCACAAAATGTGTAAGGTAATGTAGTGCAGATACTATTCGAGTTTGTTCCCCGCCACTGGGACATGCAGATGTAGAGTTGCGGTTAAATGACCGATGTCACGCGATTTACTTTGTCGGTGATGGATAAACGGATGCAGAATGAGAGATGTTGATACGTTAGCTTCAATTTCATCTTTAGCGAGGCTACCTCTTGTGTCTGTATGGCTGTCCTCTACCTCCATCTCTCTCTAAATCCTTTCATTGCTTACTGTACTGTAGCGAGCACGATGCTTCGAACGGCCACCCATTTGTGACAGTTTTTTTTAATGACGATGTTGCTGTGACACCTTCTGCTCTCACTTTTGAGGGTCTGCGACGCTGGAGTTAAAGCTCAAATATTGTAGCAGAATGCGACTGACCAACAGCACTCGGACCCCAGATGATTCGAACAGCCTTGCTGTGACTGTGACAAAACTCGTGTTTTCACATACCATATCGGCCTCTGTGACGCCGTGACATTCGAAGCATCGTGCTCGCTACAGTATTTCACCATGGCTGGAGCCCGGATGCTTCGCTAGGATGACTTCCCGCGCGGCATTTGTTGCATGTAAGCCTCAGCATCGTCTGAAGTCTTGTATGAGAATGAAGACTTGTATGAAGATGGTGACTGTATGAGGATATGCATCAAGACCAGGGTGATGCGTCTCATGTCAGATAGTGCATACGCGTGTGCAGTGTTCTCAACCGTCCCGTCCAACGGCCGGGGACGGGACGGCGCCAAGACTGTCCGTCCCGTCCTAGCATATGAATGACGGCTGGACGGCCGACATCCACCGTCCCGGACCGTCATTGGGCGGTTACAGAATACCGAGTGCTAAGCTCGCCATGTGATGTGGCACAGTGACTGCACAGCGTTAAAGCCACATCGCGTGGTGAGCTTAGCACTCGGCGACATGAGTATATTTAGATAATTTACAATCATGATTGATAATCGAGTCCCAATTGGACGAGACAAGGGTCACAAATAGAGGTTTTGTTGAGATTATGTTTTATGTACACTGAGAAATCAACATCCGTGGATGTTGTTGTTGTTGTTTAATCATACTGTATTGACTCTAATTAGAGTATGACAGGACCCTGATATCCCCTTCGCCTCCGGGCGAGCCCGCTAGATGGCGGAGCTCCCCCCATGCTACTCTTCGTCCCCGCTGACAAATGAAAGATAACAGAAAGACAGAATGCAAGACGAAAAGAGAGAAAGAAAGAAAGAAAGAAGGAATGTAATAGCCCGGCTGCCTGCAATGCCGCCCCTGAGCCCCAAGCCCTGAGCCCGCTCCATCCCGCTACTTCAACTGGGCGGAAACTTCCCGACCTCAGTGGCCGTCAGGAAGTCCATCACCGCTTGGTCGCACTCTTCTATGGAAAAGAGCTCAGAGATCTGCACGTGGCAGCACCTGCCCGCTCTCCAGCCCGTCGCCTTTCTCACCGCCTTCCATAGGTCTCTCTGGTGGACTCTCCAGCAGCTGCAGTGGCGGAAGAGGTGCTCCCGCATCTGGGACACTGTCCCTCCACACCACCAGCATTTGTCTTCATCTCGGTGGCCGAACCGTTTTAGGGAGACCCAGGTGGGCGCATGCCCAGACTTTAATCGGTAGAGCTTGGCGGCCAGCAGCTTTACGCTTGTCATCGGGATAGGTCTCTTGGTCCCCGCCTTGCCCTTGAGTCTGTAGCCGAAGTGCTTGCTGCTCTTTTCGGCCTCCCACTCCGCCTTAGCTGCCAATCTTCCCTCGGAGATTCGTCTAGCCCTATTCGATGCCGAGGTGTATGGCCACTCTATCACTGTGCTTCCGCTTGCGTCTCGGGCCAAGTTTGCGTGACGGTCTGCTTCTTCGTTTCCGGGGATGCCGGAGTGCCCCGGGACCCAGTCGATCTCGGTTGAGCTGCGGTGGCCTAGGAGGCTCCGCGGCCGCCTGTTGATCCGCCTCGCCAGTCACTGCCCTGGGCCCGGCTCCAGGTGTGCCGCTCGTCGGATTGCGGCCTGCGAGTCGCTGAAGACTGCCACTGTGTTCACTCCATGCTTCTGCAATATTCCTCTCTTCTCGATCGCCAGCTCAAGCGCGAGTCCGATCGCCCACAGTTCCGCGTCAAAGACCTCTATGTGTCCGGTGCCCAGAAAGCTGCGGCGTGACCTGCATTCATTTCTGTGTTTACACACTGCTGCGGCTCCCACTTGGCCATCGTCTGAGCGCAATCCATCTGTCCACCACATCCAGACCCCTTCTCCAACTTTGGCTTCTTTCTCTCTTGCCCAGCGCTGCACGGCGCTTTTGACTCCAGTGGTGTCGTCCAGTATGGCGGTCCTGACCGCTGGCTCTTCGCCCGGGGCCGGCCAGTTCATGCCTTCGGTTGTCCGGCCATGCTCATGCTCTTTCCTGAGTGCTCTGCATATCGGCGCTCCGGAAGAGGGATTTTTGTGTAGCTCCTTTAGTTTGCTACTGCATGGGTTGTCTATTCTCACTGCGAATCGCTGTTGTCTGGAGTCCAAGATTTCTGGCGCCGGTGTAAGCCCTGACTGTCTCATTAGGGCACCCCGCGGAGTCGTGGGCAGCGCGCCCAGGATGGATCTGGCTTGTCGATAGAGGAGTAGTTGGAGGTCGTCTCGTCTGCCTACTTCCCTGGAATCCCACCAGAGCTCGCTGCCATATAGTGCGACCACTTGGACGCATGCCACTTGGACGGCCCTTACGCTCTCATGGACAACGCGGTATGTCTTGGTATGGGTTCGGAGCCTGGCTTCCGCTGCCCTGACTTTCTTCATGCATCGGTTGTGGTGCTCCTTGAACGACTAATGTGCATCCATCCACACGCCCAGCCAGGGGGTCGCCTGTGCGGTGAACCGTACCAACTCGTTTCCGACTCATATCATTCCTGTCAGTTTTGGCCGGAGGTGTTTCCGGTGGCCTCGTCTGCGCGTGAATAGTGCCGCCTCCGTCTTTGCAGTGTCGAACTGTAGCCCTCGTCTACTTGCCCACTGAAAGTTCTTCTCTGCGCATCTCTCAAGTATCGAGACGACATGGTTGACAACGCTCCCGGTTGACACCAAGCCGAGGTCGTCTACAATGGATAGCCCCTCGGCTTCTGATACATACTCTTCGACCCAATTGATTAATCCTGAGGTGTAGATCGCAGAGAGGATCAGTGACACTGGTGAGCCTTGCGGGACCCCTGCCTCCACTGGGTGTGTTTCCATGGCGTTCCCCTCGATTACCATCTCCACCGTTCTTTCCGACATGAAGCTCTCCATCCATCGTCTATGGTCTCCGTCCATTTGCCTGACCTTCATCAAGTTGACTAATCTTCCTCTTGCCACGCTCGGGAAGGCTGCCTTGATGTCCATGAGAAGCACGCCTGTTATGGGGCCGTTTGTACAAGCTGCGGGAGCTGTGTCGACCATGATGGCCACTGCATCGATGGCTGACCATCCATTCCTGCTTCCGAATTGTTCGTCGCTCAGTAGCCCTCTCCTTTCGGCCTCTTCTGACACCAGCTCTGCGGCTACGTTCTCAACCACTTTTCCCATGCAGCTAGGCAGCGATATGGAGCGGTAGGCCTTCAGCTTCGTATAGTCGTCTTTGCCAGGCTTGCGAATCACCACACCGCTAGCCCGCTTCCATACCACTGAGTGTCTTCCCGTTCCAATTGCCGCCCTCGTCATCCTCACGATCCTCTCTTTGTCCCACTTCTAGAGCAGCCGTATGGCGCCAAAAGACAGTTTGTCTGGTCCCGGTGCCTTCTTGACTGACTGAGAATACAAGGCTCGCTCGACTGCTTGCTCAGTGACACGTGTGTGTGCGCTTCCCGCTGGAGGTAGTTCGTAGTACTGGTCACCGTCGTTCGGAGGGAAAGATTCATGCCTCAGCATCTCCTCCTTCTCCAATGATGTGTTTGCTTGCTTGCCCTCTCTGTCCGTTAAGGCCTCCACGGTCATGCCCGCCCGAGGGTTCGCGTATCATGCTGCTCTCCACACCTCGGCTCCCCTGAGGTTTTTCAAATAATTACTCCACATTTCTCTCTGGGACCGCAGGATCAACTACTGGTGCTCTGCCTTCGCCCGGGCAGCCTCCTCCGAGTGCCGTCTTCTCCTTCTCTCTCTCCTTACCGTCCTTCTTCATTCTTTGATGTCGGCGTTCCACCATCTCTTTGATCAGGCACGAATCCTGATTTTCTTTACTGTGGCGTCGAGAACGCTACTCATTGCTTCCTGATACCATGCGGCCTCCTGCTCCACCTCGTCCACTGTGCACTCTGCATCTAATTGAGCTGTCACCTTCGCTACTTCCGCCAATAGCTTCCCCGCTGCTTCCACGTCTTTCTCTGTCATTGCAGCCAAATTCCACCCTACTACCCTCTCATGATCCGCCTCCTCCTGCCTGTCTACTCCCACCTCCCATTCTATAACCTCATGGTCAGATTCAGTGGCGTGGTCATCGGCCAGTATGGTCAACTTTACTATTGGGCAGTTTGCCAACGTCAGGTCGATGACCAACTCGCCTTCCTGGTCCTCTCTTGTCGAATAGTGGGTGGGCCTGCCGTCATTTCCAATCTGCAGTCCATTCTCGTCAATCACATCTTCCCAGTAAGCAGCATCCCACTGCACTTGGCATCTGGGGTCCCATCGTTTGCTGGGGGCGTTGAAGTCTCCTGCGAGGACAGTGCCGCCCTGCCAAATGACTCTCTGCCAGTAAAACATTCGCGCCAGTCTCTCTCCCGAATGCGTGTTCTTTTGGTCGTAAACGTTGACGATCCTCGTTATCCTCTCCCCTCTCCTCCCGCCGTCGGTGGGAATGACATCTTCGTTCCCACCTCTGCTCAAATCCGTCCGCTAATCAACCACCAAACCGCTCCCTCTCCGTATCGCCGTCCAAACTCTTTTTGTTTTTCTTATTTCATATGCCAAATGGCTGATCCCGATACCTCCTCTTTCTCTCGGTGGCTCTTGCAAGCACACAACTTCTGCCCTGCGTTCAACGCCCGTCTCCAGCGCCGCAATGGTCCACTCGTATGACCTTGCGCAGTTGTGCTGGATTACTCTATCATTGGTAGCCAGGGCTCCCCTTTCAGTCTGAGTTTCGATGTCAGTCGCGGTCCTGGTTGCAGTCTCAATTTTGCTCATCGTGATGTCTCTTGCCCCCCGCTGCCTCCTCTTCTTCGTCGACGTCTGCCATCTCCTCTTCATCTCCACCTCCCCCTCCTTCCGCCACCCCCTGGGGCCTAGGGTCAAGCGCCACTCTGTTCGCGCTCGTTGCCGTTGCCTTGTCCCGAGCTGCACTCATGGACGCTCGTCCTGCAAGCCCGATTTTTCTGCTCTGCCACGCCGCTTCGGTGGCTTCGGTCTGCTTCATGCACCTGCTGCTGAACGCGATATGGTTTCCTTTGCAATTAAGGCACTTCTCCAGCGAGTGACCGCAGAGTGATCCCTGCTTTGCAGTGCATCCCACCAGATTGCATTTGTGGTCGCTCGTCCGGTGATGGCCTGAGCAGTAGCCACATTTGGGCTTGGGGCCGCACTTGTTCTCAATGTGGCCCCACCAGCAGCAGAGCTCAGACCTGCTGTCAGGTCCTTCGTGCGTGTACGTTTCGACTCGGTACCACACCCCCGCCGCCTTGATGCCTTTCTTGACTAAGGTCTGTGTCACACTGCTCCCCTTCACAACGAAAACTACCGATGACGCGGCAATCTCTCCGTTCTGCCTCCTCTCCCTGATGGTACGGGGGTTCGCCAGCCACCTCACTTGGGCGGGGATCACTATGCCCTCATTCTCCGCTTCGAATTATTCTCGCATCTTCTGCAGGCCTTCCATGCCTGTCCCCATGTACCGTACGAGAGGGACTGCGCGGATCTTAAGCCTTTCCCAGGACTCATTCTCTTCGATGTCCACGACTCCTTTGTCGACCCTCCACGCTGCAGTGATGATGATGTCGCGGTACTGCAGAGCCATCTCTGCTGTCGCATTCTGTTGCGTGATTGCAGTAATCGCGCCCGTGGCATTCCTTTTGGCGTTCATGATCCTAATGTGGGGTGGTGCCTTCTGGTGGAAGAGCGCTCTGTTGATTGCCGACGCTATTTCCTGGTCCATTTTATTGGAGAGCGGTACGCTCTTGTCTCTTCTTAATATCAGGCGTCTCTCCACCATGCTCGATCCGGCCGTCGGGGCGGGGCATGGGCCAACGGGTGCCCTCTGACTCTTAGCTCGGTGTGGGACGGTCTCTCACCGTCTAGCAGGTGTTGGCGCTAACTTTGGCTTGGGCGCAGGCTGCGGTTTAGGCTGCAGTTTGAGCTGCAGTTCAGGCTTCAGTTGCTGCTGCAGCTGCTGGCGCTTCTCTGGTTCGTCATCTCGCGTCGTATCTGCATGTTGCGAGGCCTCTAGCGCTCCACCGTCCTTCCACGCGGTCTCGTCTCTCTCTTTCTTTCTCGCTTCCTTGCCTGATGCTACTCCTTTCATGATCTTCGCAATTGTATTTGTGATGCCTGCCCCCCACAGCTTGTCGTCCTCGCGGCAGGCATCCCACATCTGCTGTCTCTCTTGCATCGAGGTCCTCAATCCCAACCACTGTGCTTTTTCGCGGGCTGCCTGCACTTGCACCAAGTTTGTTAAGTGTCCAACAGTTCGGTGCAGCTGCATTAGCTCCAGCGCCTCCTGTGGCATTGTTCTCTCCATGCGGCTCCTCCAATCGCTGGGGGTCGCCGGGGCCTCGCTCCTCCCGCTCCGCTTCCCGTTCTTGTTTCTCTCCATCGGCTCAAATATTGTTTCGCCCGCAGTCTCCGCGGTGGTGGGTGTCGCCGCAGTCGTCATCTCCATCGCCACGTCCACAGGCGCGTCTCTCCTCCTCTCTCCTGCTTCTCCTGTGTCCAGGTTGCTCCTCTCGCTTCCTCTGGCTGCGGTCATCACTCCTGTGGGCCAAACTTCTCTTTCTAGGGTAGTCCTCATCGTCGCTTGCTAGTTGGCTTACGTGTCGCGCAATCGCATTTTCTGCCAAGACTCAACACAACTCCATTCAATTGTGTGGGTTCGTTTCTGCGCCCTCTTCCTGGGTTCTCGCCGGTGCTGGGAAAATCGCGCCGGGGTCAATTTGACGTTCAGAATTGTTTGCCGGTGTCCGTTTTGTAGTTGCTATCGCAGTTGTCGACTTATCGCGTTGTTTCTGTTTTGCCAAGACTTCTGTCGCGCTTGCTGGGTCATTCATCCGTGGATGTCGGTAGTTGACGGCTTGGGATGGTGAAAACTCCTTCATCGGCCATCCAAACCATCTGTGACCGTTCTCCTCCAAAGAGACAGCGCCGTTTCCGTCCTGCCCTAGGAAGGACGGCGTGTTGCCATCCAGTCCCCGTCCTAGGTGCGAACGGTCGGACGGCACAGTTGAGAACACTGCGCGTGTGTGTGTGTGTTGTGTTATTCATATTGTATTCACTCTATTGACAGTACGACAAAATCAATTCTCCCCCGATACTCTACGGTGTGAGCCTGATGTGTCCGCCAGACCCTCCTCTCGGTCAAATGTACCATCCCTTTCTCCTTCCTCCCATAACCTCTCGAATTAACTAGCCCCCCTTCCTAGTGTATAACCTGCACATTTCATCATCTGACGACAATCACTCAAAAAATCCTTGGTCACGCTCAGTCCAGGGTCTCTTTGATGTTATCGCTGTGGAATACCCCAACCGCCAAAGCAGAGTAAGGCAAGACATTTGGAGGTCCGGGAGTGAAACTCCCTAGGTCATACATACTCCGCGCTGACCATCTTCGGAATTAGCTGGAACAGGCGGGCGGAGGGCGATATTATTGTAAGGCTGCATCTTGTACTTCGTCCTTGTGGTGCCCAAGAAGCGGGTCTCGATTCCATTGTAGTCGGTTTCCAGATCTTGTACGGAGGGTATATCTCCCCACTCACGTTTCGCGCAGTTTCTGAGGCAGCCGCATGACGGATCTTCACTGATACTGCACTGATAGGTCATTTCCGGACCTCATGTACCAGGATATCCACAAGCATATCGTAGGCTTCGATAACTGGCGTAAAATGTTTAATCGCGAGATGCTGGGTAGACTACAGGTCGATGTCGATGCTGAGTGGTGAAGAGAGCTTTGAAATGACGTGTTACACATGGAAAAGCAAGCGGACACAGACAAAAGGTATGGAGTGATGATAGGGGTCGTCTCTCAGGAGCGATAATGATACTTGATTGATGATTACGAGATACCTACATATCTACGATATGCATAACACCTATTCAGGTAATGATCACGTGGTCAATCATCTGCTCTTTAGCGGGAGTTCATATTAGTCATGCAAAGCGTGGGTGCTTCGTTCACACTTTGATACTCTGCAGGACATGCATGGTTGTTCTGCACGCTAGTTGATAGTTAAACCACATCAAGCGGACTGCTCTCCCCGACCGGTAATGTGTTAGGATTTGGAGCGGCACATTCCGGTCTGGAGAATAGCCTCCACTTTAGCATGACGAAACTGAGGGATTAATGATGTAGGCATTGGCCTGGAGCGAGCACAACATGTTGGCTGAAGTAGTCTGGATTGCAATGTAACCTCGTATCGGATACGACCTTACATGTCAGTAATCTACCTTGGCATAGTATCGGTTGGTCACTGATTTAATAGATGACACAATCTAATAACCCACTTGTTGAGGGATTCAAAGATGCAACAAGCAACATCAACTTGATTGGTGGATGTTTCAACTACTGACTCGAATGAGTGCAAAATATCTGAGTGGTAAGATGATATCACGCGATGAATGGCCTGATTGCGTCAGGAGCGTAACGCATTCACATCACATTGCAGAGACACAATTTCCTGATGGTATCGTGGCAAGTTATCTCCGGCAGCTGAGGGGCTTTGGCGCGATAATGCTATCACTCCTAGCGAAGACCAAGGGCTCTAAAGAGCCGGGGTACTTTGATGGAATTAGAATTGGGAGTATCCACATGATTAGCTGACAGAGAACACTGAAGATCATCTTAAAATATTATTAACTGTTCTATCTATTCACAATTACTTCTCTCATCCAAACTCGCGACTGGGCTGTTTATACCTTCACATCAGTACACACAAGCTGAGTGTGTACTACAATGGGGATGTCGAGACTATTGGCAATTTGCTTTTCGAATTCGCCAAGCACCATGCAACGCACACCTACTCTGTGGTGTTTCGTTTATGTCAACTTGAGAGTAGTGACTACGAGGTGCTGCCATATCTCAACACTGGCACTTAACCATTCGAGGAAGTTTCCGATGAGTGGTTGTACGACGACGTAGCTAAGTCTTCGTTTATATCGGAGACGATTGTTGGCACTGTTTCGATATGGCGAGGTTACAGACGCGCGCATTGGAATTGGAGGCGCAAAAATTGCGAGCTACAGCGTAAGGGGAAGAGGTTGAGTCTTAGGAAACGACAAGGAGAGAAAGACTTAGATCGGCGGCTGTATTTATATCAAATACATAATGTATTGATTATTGGGATCTAACACCCCCGTAACAGTATAATATTGTAAGTACACTACGCTGTTATCTGAGAGTGGATTTTACAACATACAGCTTCGACTACATAATATCAGAGTTACTCAACCTGAATAAGGAACTCGCAAATATCGGAGCATACTTTATACGGTACCCCAACATTTCTAGGTTGCATTTTATTGTCATCAACAAACTAACAGTCAGTTAGATTTACAAGTTTGGAGTGGCAGAAGTGGAAAGACAACTTCTGTGGCATTTATTTGGGACAGAGGACTTGCAGCATACATTGTCCCAGACAGAATTGCATCTGCGGCTGCTGCCGGTTATACAATATCGAGGAAAAATGCCCTGCAGTAATCTGCCAGAAGTGTAACTTCTTGTCAGAGTGTTACACTTATGAATACGTTGGCAAGATACACAGAAGGGATTTCTATGTACTACAAAGGTATTGTATCGATGACTACCAGCATGGTAATTGTCCACATCGGGATGAGGCTACAGTCCAGCTGAATAGGCTGATTCAATCACCTGATTACAGTCATTTAATCAGAGATGGCAGCCCCCAGGCAGAGGCTGACATTCAACAGCCGGGCCCTAGTGCCCAGCAGCACAATGATAGAGAAACCTCGATCCCCAGTGGGAATGACTATCCCTGAATGGTGCCAAGGAAATCAAAGAAGAATAGAAGCTGCCCAAAGGGAATACTTGGTACTGAAAAGTCATGAGGAACCCGAGGAGGCGCTGAACAGTCAAGGAGATGTGGAAATGTCTGAACCGAGTAACAACTTAGTTGAAAAACAAGTGTCGGAACTCGCTCAGCACATGGTCCATCTTATACAGGCATGTAGCGAAGAAAAGGACGTATTGGAGGAATAGTTCGACTCCATAAAGAATGGACTGATCATTATGGAAAGTCGGCTGCAAACGGAAATGGTTCCAATCGACTCTGAGGTTCAGGGAGTCGGATCTATGATGCAGTTTCAGCAAGCAATTCTGGGAGAAATTCGTTCAGGAATTCATGTCCTGCAAGAACAAAACAATGAGAGTTTGGGAGAAGCCTGAGACCTGTTCGCCGGAATACACCAACAACTGGCAGTCCAGAATAAGAAAATCATCGATAATGAGCTACAAGTCTTTGCAGTTACAAACTCACTTCAGGCAGTCCAGAAGATGGTTGGAATTCTATCCAAAAGAATATATGAGGTCAATAAGGTATTAGATACGGTAACTACGTTTATAGAAGGTTTACTGTCCAAACGGAAGTTACGCCAGTATCAAGTTGTGATCGACGAGAGAGTAGCCCAGGGTGTGGAAATAAATACGGGATGAACGACAGCCACGGAGCAATATAAATTTTCCGAATCAACACCCATTGAGTTTCGTCAATCTATGTCTGGACCCTCGGGAACTCCGCAGTATGTACATCCTCAAAGGCAAGCTTCTTTCCAGTCCCCATGAGTTTCTAGTCTTAGAGATGCTGCAAGTGAGTCTACATGGCTGAGAAAAATTAGGGGTGGAGCAGGTCGCAATGAAGCAGCCGGAGCAGCAGACAGCGGAGCAGCTGGGGGAGGAGACAGTGGCGCAGCTGGGGGAGCAGACGGTGGAGCAGCCAGAGGAGCAGGCGCCGTGGCAGCGGGAGGTAGAGCGGCAGGTGATCCGCCACCACCACCGAATCCACCACAATCTGACCAGGGAGGAGCCGGAGGATGGCGCATGTCTCAGCGTCAAAGGCACATTAGGGAACTAGAATTTGCCAAACCAATTAAGATTAAGAAACCTAAGAAATTTTTCGGCAAGCCAGGGGAAGATTTTCATACCTGGTGGGTACTGCTACAGGTCTCTGTAGAGGATCAACCAGAAAAGTTCCCCAAGGAAGAACAAACTATTGATTGAATAGGGTCCTTAATGGATTGCTATACAGCGTCTTGGCACATGCAGTGGCTTAAGGGAACTTTGGCCGGGCTTTAACTGCAAGCAATAACTGGATATGCCAATGCACTTAAACTCAGGTTTGAGAATAGGGACACAAAAGATGAGGCCAATGCAGATCTTGAGAGGGTCCGATATGACGGTTGCATACAAGACATGTTTACCCAAATTCCGATCTTTAACTATAAGGCTATGGTTACCGGGGCAGCTTTAAAGAACTTGATTCTTGAGTGGTTACCCCAGAAAATTATTCAACAAATGGACACAGTGGACCTGACCGGGATAACCGATCAAGAACCTATTCCAATTATTACTAATGTGGGACATACCGTTAAAAAATGTGAAGCTGTAAGGAAACTCCTCAGACTTAAAGCAACCTTGAAGTCATATGATAGGAGGAATTCAAAGAACCACAAAACATATTCAAGAAACCAAATATCATACAATTCATGGCCAAGACGAAAGGAGAAAGATTGGTCAGAAAGAAGCAAGTTTAATAAGAACAGATCCGAACGCAAGACCCAGAATGATAATTGCAAGATCGCAGGAATAGAGTCTTCTGAAATTGAACGTCAAAAGACAACAGGAGAATGCTTTAGATGCATTTTGCCTGGAGATAGGAAAAGCAACCATAGGGTGAAGGATTGAATTACGCCAATTAAGTTGGATAATGGGTTGGCGGCCTACCCAAAGGATAAGGAATCACAGAAGATGAAGGTGGCCGAAATGGAATTAAGCCATGAATTGGAGAATAAGTCCGATTCGAGCTCTGGTGAGTCTGATGGGAGTGATTCCGATGAGGAATCAGATGCCTGCTGCGTGGAGGAACAATTGCACAGTGAGTATTTGGAAGGGGAGGAACAAAATGAGTTAGTACAGGAGGAAGAAGGAAATTCGTGCAATTCACCACCAGAGTCAGAATACCAAGCCATATTAAGCTTGCAGGTCGAAAATCAATGTTTTAACACTCCTATCTTGACAGGAAGACCTTGTTCCTTTTTGTTAATCATATCCTCTGAGGATGATCTGAAGATCGAAACGGTTGACGTAACGAAATACGACTTATTACATATAATTACCTGCATATTCATATACTTTACTTCCTCAGCCACCTTTTAACCCATTTTGGTTATGCTATTGTGGAACGGATAGCAATGTCAAAACGAAAAGCAGTCAAGGCTTTGGTTAGACAGCCTAAGAAAATTAATACCTCAGCCGACTTCGGCTATTGTCAACCTGTTCTTCATCTGAAGATTCGCACAGTATCAGCTACGACGATAGGCAAAAGGCCAATATACTGATTCTTCATTGATTATAATGGCGAATCGTTTCTTTTGAGATGTATGCTTGATCTGGGAAGCACCTCCTGTGGCATATCACCTGGAGCCGCGAAAACTTTTGCGATTCCCGTGGTTAAAAGACCTTTGCCAATGAAATCGGGAGATGTGTCAGAGACCAGCCTCAAAACTGAAAATTTGTTTACGGTACTGCTAGGAATATCTTTCAGCAATTATCCATCTTATAATAAAGAAGATTATGCTTCTGAACCCATAAAATCTTCCAAAGATTACGACGCATTCATACCAGCGTGGTACCTGGAAAAACATCAAGCAGGAAGAACAACTACAAATCCCTTGCACCTGCCGCATTGTCCATCGGAATGTAACAATGATGGGAAAATTCACCTGGGATATTCCATTATCTACGATTCAAGAACTGCGCTCAATGACAATGCAATTCACATCGGCGCTATTGTAATGAGCAGCCCATCATTATTGCACCAGCCACCTGTCCAATGTCATATGTTTTTACTGCTATTCAATCCGAAGGAAACAGCGAAACCAGCCAGATAATAAGTGTCGCAATTACTGTATTGAGCTATTAGGATCTGAGGAGAAACTACGAACGGGTCCAATTTATCAACTATCATAGGAAGAAGAAAAATTGTTAGTAAAATACCTTGATATCAGAATTAGGGAAGGGAAAATTTGTCCATCCAGTAGTACGGTCGGATGCCCTATTCTGTTTGTATCAAAACCTAACAGGTGCAGCTTACATCTTTGTATTGATTATCGTCACTTAAACGATTGTACAAAAAAAGATAAGACACCATTGCCAATAATGGAAGAATGGTCAGCCCGGGTGGCAGGAGCTACGCATATTACACATATGGATTTGATATCAGGATTTTACTTTATAAGAATGGCGTTAGGGCATGAAAAGTATATGGCTTTCCGCAATATGTTTGACCTTTATGAGTATATAGTTATGCCCTTTGGACTTACGAATGCACCTGCTACTGTCAAGAGGGAAATAAACAGAATCTTGCGACCACTGTTGGAACTCGAGTCAGTAATTAAAACAGATATTCATATTGATGATAACGAGGCGATCGTTGTAGTAGCCAATATTGTTGTCATATTGATAGGTACTAAGGGATCCCTAGAAAAACATCATAAGCAGGTCTCGAAGGTCTTCCAATGTTTAATGGATAGCCATACGTGTATTGAAATAGATAAATGCGTTTTTGACATTTCCGAGACCATCTTCAGATGGTTTGTGGTCAGTGGGAAAGCATTACGTATGGATCTGGGCAAAGCAAAAGCGATAGTCAATTGGCCCTGACCAACGTCAAGGAAAGTAGTTCAGCAATTGCTAGGCTTATGGAATTTCTACAGAAGATTTATCTTTAATTGTGCAGCAATAGTATCACCAATTATGGATCTTTTCCGACACCACACGACGTTTGCTTGGGGAGAAGCTAAGGAGACAGCATTCCTGAAAATAACGATATTATTTTCATCCAAGAAAACTCCCATCCTCAGGCATTACGATCCCTATGGACCAGCATTCCTCGAAACAGATGCATCTGATTTTGTTATAGCAGACATATTATCGCAGAAGTTCGAAGATGGCAAAATTCATCCAGTTAGGTTCGCGTGTTAGAAGGTCAATCCTGCAGAATTAAATTACGATATATAAGATAAGGAAATGCTAGCGGTCACAGTATTGTCCCTGAGAAAAAATCGACATTTTCTTCAGGGAGCGGAACATAAGACAAAAATCTTTTCAGATCATCAGAATCTAACATACTTCAAATCAGCAATATTGCTTAATCGAAGACAAGCCAGGTGGGCCGAGGAACTTAAGCAATATCATTTCCAGCTACTTTTCAGAACGGGTTCTTCCAATGCAAAGGCAGATATGCTTTCCAAGTGCCTGGCGTTCACCTCTAAAGAATGGAGTACAACTTCAGCAACCCATCAGATGATGCTAGAAAAAGAGCAATGGTTAGATGTTGGTGCTATGGAATTAGATTTCGACAATGGTATCAAATCAATTCAAGTATTAGCCATTGAAGTAGAACAGCTGCTGCCAGAGGCTAAGGACAGAATCAAGGAGAAGGCTATGCTGGACGAGAAATACAGAGAGCTGTGCAAGCAAGTTTCAGCAGGAAGAAACATTGATAAGAGCGTCTCAATTCAGAATTAGTTGCGAGGCTTGAAAAATAGGATTTACATACCCGAGGGCCTGGGGCAACAAATAAGTATGTCAGAACACGATTCGATGGTAGTGGAACACTTTGGAAGATAACGAACACTGGAGTTGATTAACAGGAATTTCTAATAGACAAAGATTGAACGCAACATACCGAAGTACTGTAGCGAGTGTGATATATTTCAAAGAACGAAGGCCCCTAGACATGCGAAGCATGGACTGGTGCATCAATTGGAATTAGCACCAACACAATAGATGCATATCAGTACGGATTGTATTACTGATCTATCAGAGTCTGAAGGAGCAACCATAATTCTTGTACTAGTTGATCGGTTTACCAAGATAGCGCATTTTATCCCAATTTAGGAAAAGGATTCACCAATGGTAGCCAGAGCCTATTTGGAAAAGGTACGGAAGAACCACGGTTTCTCCAAGGATGTTGTGTCCAATAGGGATTCAACATTTACAGGAAGTTTTGTTACAGACCTGTATAATAATCTGGGAATTTAGCACAGCATGTCAACAGCATACCACCCACAAACGGATGGGGAAACGGACCAAATGAATGACGTAACTGAATTGTATTTACCATCTTACTGCACTTACAAACAGCATGATTGGGCCTCAATAATGGCAATGGCACAATATGGCTACGGTAATCCGAAGCATACATCGACTAAGCTATCTTCCAATTATGCGAATTGTGGATTCAAGCCAAGAATGAATTGACCATCGAAGATCCACTTTAGAAATCAGGCATCTGAACTGTACGGACATTACATGACAACCATACACAAGAAGCTACATAAATGACTAGCTGAGTCAATCCCAATAATGCAAAAGCATTACAATAAATGAAGGAACCAATGGAGCTGTTAAAGAAGGGAGACTTGGTGATACTTAACGGACATAACATTAGGGCAAAGCATAGATGTATCAAGCTGGAAGAGGAGAGGCTTGGGCCATTTAAAGTTCTTTTGGTCGGAAGCAATCTTCGGTATTGCAAGTTGGACATGCCAGAGTCCTGGAAGAGTCATTCGGTTTTTAATATCTAAATGCTGGAGTGTTACAGGGGTGAAGACCCTAAGAAGCAGGTGATCAAGATAGAATCGGATGGACATGACTGAATTATAGAATCGACAATAGCAAGTGGACCTTCGGACGTCAATTCTAAATGACATGTTGTTTTGGTCAATTGGAAGGATTAGACATACAAGCAAAATTCTTTGGAAATGTATGAGAATGTAGAGGACAGCGATCTGAGATTGCTGGCGGAATATTATAAAATGAATTCAACAGTGGAAAAGGATGGAAGTTTTAAGGGGATTAAGGAAAGGAAAGCAAAACAGAAGAGGAATGGAAAATAAGGTATTAAGAGGACAGTGCTGAAAGTTATGAATTTTGTATGTTGAAAACAGTTTTCATTTTAAGTTTTGTATTTGGACAGAGCACTGTTGAAGTCACCGGTCTTAGAGAAGGGGGTGATATTAGGGATCGTCTCTTAGCAGTGATAATGATACTTGATTGATGATTATAAGATGCATACATAGCTACAATATGCATAACACGTGTTCATGTAATAATCAAATAGTAAGTAATATGCTCTTTAGCGGGCCTTCAAATTAGTCACACGAAGTGTGGGTGCTCAGTTCACACCTGGATACTCTGCGGGACAAGCATGGTTGTCATGCACAGCAGTTGATAGTCAAAGGTGATGAAGAGGACTCTTCTCCCCTACCATTAATGGGTTAGGATTCGGAGAAGCACCTTCCAGTCTAGAGAATGGTCTCGACCTTAGCATGACGTATGACGTAGGCATTGGCCTAGAGTGAGCACTGCTTGTTGCCTCAAGTAGTCTGGATCGCAATGTAACCTTGAATCAGATACGAGCTTATGCATCAAATATCTACGTTGGCCTAATATCGGTTGGTCGCTGATTAAATCTATGAAACAATTGAATACCTCACTTGTTGGGAGATTTAAGGAGGCGATAAGCATCGTCAACTTGGTTGGTGGATGTTCCAACTACCGTCTCGAATGATTGCAAAATGTCTGAGGGGTAATATGATATCACGCGATGGCTGGCCTGATTGCATCAGGAACGTAACGCATTCAAACCACATTGCAGAGACACGAATTCCTGAGGGTGTCATAGCAAGTCATATCTCCGAGCTGAGGGGCTTGGCCGCAATAACGCTCTCACTTCTTGGGAAGATCACTGGCTATAAAAAGCGGGCGTAGTTCGAAGAAAGTAGAATTGGGACTATCAACATGATTTGCTATCAGAGAACACCGAAGACTATCATAAAATATTATTAAGAATTCTATCTATGCACAATTACATCCCTCATACATACTCGCAACTGGGCTGTTTATGCCTGGACATCAGTATACGCTCGGCAAGTTTGTACTACAACAGGTTCTCACGACTTTCCGCAATTGGCTTTTCGAATTCGCAGAGCACCATCAAACCCACACCTAAGCTGTGGGGTTTCAATTTTGTCAACTTGAGAGTATTGACTGCCTGGTGGTCAGATATCTGTACACCAGCACTTTCCCCTACGAGGAATATTCCGCAGAGTGGTTTTACGACTACGAGGTTTGTCTTCGTTTACATCGGAGACGGTTGGTGGCACCGTTTTGATTTGGAGAGGTTAGAGACATCAGAGTTGGAATTGGAGGCGCAAGAGTTGGGAGCTCTTGAGTTATGGCAAGTGGTTTAGTCTTAGGAAAAGATGAGGAGAGAAAGAGTTAGATAGGCGGCTGTACTTAGATCGAATAAATAATGTATTGATTATTGGGATCTAAACAGCACCGTAATAAGTGATGCCAAAGTAAAATCCTAGTCACCCTCGAAAAGGGGAACAATTGGGAAAATCAGGCGTTGAGTGTATTTCTCGATGGTGTGTGTAGTGCATATGTATATGCATATTTTGGATTGTACATATATGGTCATTGGCCCTCTTCGACATGGAGCAATCAGTATAATCTTTCAAAAGTTTTGGGAGTTGAGATTGTTAGTGATATACTATTAGCAGTCTCGGTAGAGAGCAGCACCCAAACACGAGAGAACACCAAGAGATTATTTGAGTTATCTTCAACTACAGAGTCATGTTAGCAATAGGTCTGGGTAACCCGCCGGCAGTCAGGGTGTGGACCGGATAAACAGTTCGATTTAGTTACAAAACTGTCCAAAAATCCAACCCACAGCTTTATGGCGGGCGAAACCCGTAACTGGACCCGTCAACCTGCGTGTTTTGCCGGGTTTGGCTACACCCATCGGTTGCAATCTCCGGTTCTCAGTATCGGGAATTTCTTCTAATGGTCGTGTTCAGTCATCCTACTGTTATGTGCGAAATATTAACTTTTGTACATCATTGTCTTTTTTAGTGTTATTGGCTGCCATTATAATCAAAATAACCTGAGAGATGCTCCTTGCTACATCCTGAATTTGAGTGTGAACGATCTTTTGCCTTGCATTATTAGTAAGATTTTAGGTACAGAACAGCCATATTGACGGTAAAGGCAGTCATCAAGCCACAAATGGATGAGTTGGCTCCTGCTACTGCACTGACAACATTCGGTGAGCTGATGGAGATATTTGATTGTGTCAACAGAAAATTGCAATGCCACAAGGATCTTCACGAGCTGAAATTAGCCATTTGAGATTTTCACCCGGGAAACTACAGTCACAAGTAGCCATATCGGCTCTCATACCCGACGTAGTATTCAATTGGTTACCACTTCAGAAATAAGAACTTGTTAAACCCGTAAGCTTTTACCCCTGCATAGAGCCTCTCTAGCAAATTATTCTACAGAAATTGGATTCCATTGATCATATACTACTGGCTCGTTGGTCATCTGTACAGTACCCAAACAATGCGCGCTTATTGACGACTCATCTCCTCAAAAAGTTATTTGTGAACCTTGCGTGGTATGTGTCAGAAATTATTTAATTTCAGTGGCCAAATTGTGAGACATGATGATTCGTTCGTGCACGAGAAAGGGTCCTATGTGCCACATGAACGTTCGAGACTCCTAACCGAGTCAATTGACGATTGATCAACATTCTATTGTCAAGCCTCTTACACATAAGTGAAAACGCGCAATCTATATTGACGACAACATTTGCTAACAAAATATAGGTCAGCGATGGCATACATATCATAGAAGGAGTGGTCAATTCACAACACGAATCTGTAGGAATAACAACCATCATGTAGCATTCATCCTCAAATACAACTACATAACTCTGCTTTCCGACCCGGTGCACATAGTCAACATTTTCGAAATTGCTTATGGTAGGTCATCCAAATCAAGGAGAAGCAACTGGATATGGCAAAATATGCAAATTGTGCTATATTGATGAAACATTACTCTATGCATCGGCAAAAGTGCAAATCGACTATAGACTGCGCTACGCGCACCCGCGCACACGTGCAGCTCATGGCAAGCTTCCCGTGGACCCCTGCGCGACGCGCAGCCTATAGTTGTCTATAGTCGATTCATAGAGATGTGCGCGTGGACCTATGGAACTATATACAGCTGGCGGCCGGAGATGGACCAATACCAGTCTTCACTGCCTGCAGTCTTCGCTGCTATACCGGTACTGTACACTATCGCTGATAGTCCGCTTGAGCTCCTGCTTGGGAGCCTGCTTGGGAGCCTGCTTGAGAGCCTGCTCGAGAGCCTTCTTGAAAGCCTCTTTGAAAGCCGCTTGAGAGCCTTCTTGAGAGAGCCTCGCACCGGGAGGAGTAGAGTTTTCCACGGGAAGCTTTTGGCCGATGGAAAACTCTGAGTTTGTGGAAGCTTTGGCTAATAGTAGAAGGCTCTAAGTCTGTGGAAGCTTTGGCTAATAGAAGGCTCTAAGTCTGAGGAAGCTTTGATGCTATCGTTGACGTAGCCAACCTACTTGTCTATGTGCTTCTGGTACTATGATCACCATCACCGACGCCATCATCATCGCCATCATCACCATCGCCATCATCACCATCATCACCATCAGCCCCGGCCCAAATGCGCACACATACGCCCACAATCCGTGGGAAGCAAGCAGCAGATTCCGCTGGACAATCTGAGTTGGAGATCTGCTATCCCCAAGATCCAATTGTCTACTATTCCTACAAAATCTAAGGCTGCAATTGTCAACACCATGGTCGTGAGGCATCGTGAGATTTCGTCTCGGTGACCGCGCGAAAGATAAGATTCAGACTATGATATCGACCGACGTCATGATTTCGGCCGCCCGCCACCCGCTACCCGCAACCTGCCACATGCCACACGCCACCCACCAAACACTGCTCGCCACTGACCAAACACTGCTCGCCACTGACCAAACACTGCTCGCCACACGCAACCTGCCTCACGCCTCCCGGTGCCTGGCGTCTGCAACTCAACAAGTCTCTGGATCGAGTATGTAGGAGCATATTCAGGAGGAGTAGAGTTTCCCACGGGAAGGTTTTGGCCGATGGAAAACTCTGAGTTTGTGGAAGCTTTGGCTAATAGAAGGCTCTAGGTCTGGGGAAGCTTTGGCTAGTAGACGGCTCTAGGTCTGTGGAAGCTTTGGCTAGTAGACGGCTCTAGGTCTGTGGAAGCTTTGGCTAGTAGAAGGCTCTAAGTCTGTGGAAGCTTGGATGCTGACGTTGACGTAGCCAACCTACTTGTATAAGTACTTCTGGTACTATGATCACTATCACCAACACCATCGCCATCGCCATCGCCATCGCCTTCGCCATCGCCATCATCTCCATCAGCCCCCGACCGAATGCGCACACATACACCCACAATCAATGGGAAGCGGGTAGCAGATTCCGCTGAAAAATCTGAATCGGAGATCTGCTCTCCCCAAGTTCGAATTGTCTACCTTTCCTGTGGAATCGAAGGCTGCAATTGTAAACACCATGACCATGAGGCATCGTGAGATCTTGTCAAGGTGGCCGCGCTAAAGATAAGGTTCAGACTATGATATCGACCGACGTCATGATTTCGGCCACCATACACCGCCCGCCCGACGCCACCAGCCTCACGCCTCCCGGTGCCTGGCGCCTGCAACTCAGCAAGTCTCTGGACCGAGCACACAGGAGCATACATCGGAGCATATAGTCAAGTGAGATTGGGAGTGTCTTGCCTCTGGAGAGTGTATTTGGGAGCGTAGAGCCAAGTAGACTGGGAGTATGTCATCGAGTGCAATTAGGAGTGTACTTGAGAGCGACTCGGAGGTGTACTTGGGTGCGTACTCGGAGGTGTTCTTGGGAGTGTCTTGAGAGCTGACTTGGCAGCGTACAGTCAAGCTGGCTGGGAGTGTCATCGAGTGCAATTGGGAGTGTACTTGAGAGCGTGCTCGGGAGTGTGCTTGAGAACGTCTTGAGAGCTTACTTGAGAGCGTACAGTCAAGCAGGCTGGGAGTGTGCCATCGAGTACAATTGGGAGTGTACTTTAGAGTGTATTCGGGAGTGTACTTGAGAGCGACTCGGAGGTGTACTTGGGTGCGTACTCAGAGGTGTTCTTGGGAGCGTCTTGAGAGCTCACTTGGGAGCGTATAGTCAAGCACGCTGGGAGTGTCATCGAGTGCAATTGGGAGTGTATTTGATAGCGTGCTCGGGAGTATGCTTGAGCGCGTCTTGAGAGCTTACTTGGGAGCGTACAGTCAAGCAGGCTGGGAGTGTGCCATCGAGTGCAATTGGGAGCCTCCTTGGGAGCACGCCCGGGAGTGTACTCGAGAACGTACTCGGAGGTGTACTTGGGAGCATACTCGGAGTGTACTTGAGAGCGTCTTGAGAGCTTACTTGGGAGCGTATGTCAAGCAGGCTGGGAGTGTGCCATCGAGAGCAATTGAGAGCGTAAAGTAAAGCAGGCTGGTAGTGTGCAACCGAGTGCAATCAGGAGCGTACTTCAGAGCGTAGATGGGAGCATGCAACATGCAATGAAGTGCATCTGGCAGCATGCTTTCAAGTTGTATGGAGCGTGATGTATAGTATCCAGTGCACAAAATTGCCTGCGTATCATAGTGATCTAGTCAACGTGTAGGTCCATAGGACCTCATAGTGCCACGCGTCAAATATGCTATGAATTACGGTCCCAAAAACAGCTTCTCTATGAGTTACGCGTCGCGTAAGGTCATTTTTCCCGGTGTGGATCGAAATGTGGTAAATTGCCAGTTGAATGCGCTGAAATGTGACAGCGCTAAATTATCCATTACTTATAGATCATGTGCATCAGTGGATCAGAATTTTGACACGCCACAAAGCATTTGGATGCAACTGAGTATTCATATAAATTGTACCTTGGCTGCCAATAATGACTGTATGATTATTTATACAAAATGATTAACTATACAACAACAGTTAGGACGTATTAATGGTGAGCATCAATAGAGTGTCAACGATTATTGGTCTTGTAAGTAAGTTCATTGGGATGTGAGTCGCTTACTGTTATTCATAACAAAGGTATTGGCTGCGGTAATATGCAAAAGAAGGCGCAATACGGTTACCGCCCCATATTGAAAATGATTGTCCATGTAGTGTCAATGATTTTTGGTCTTGTAAGTAAGAAATTTGGGAAGGAATTCGCTTGCTGTTATGCATAATCAATGTATTGGCAGCCTGAATAGGCGAAAGGGAAAGCAATACGGTAACAGCCCCATTTTGAATGTCACCGTCAACAGAGCATCAACAATTTGTGGAGTTGTAAGCAACTCAATTGGGAAGCAATTTGCTTGCTGTTATTCATAATCAACATATTGTAAGCCCTAATAGGCAAAAGAGAGTACGACACGTTAACAGCCACATTCTGATAATGAGCGTCAATGGAGCGTCAACAATTTTTGGTCTTCTGAGTAAGTTAATTGGGAAGCATGTTGCTCACCTTTATCCATTGCCAACATATTGGCAACCTTTATAGGCCAAAGAGACTGCGACACAATAACAGCCCCATTCTGAAAATGAGTGTCAACCGAGTGTCAACACTTTTTAGTCTCGCAAGGAAGTTCATTCAGACACAATTTCCTTGTTGTGATCCATAATCAACGTATTGGCAGCCTTTATGGGCAAAAGAGAAAGCGACATAGTCACAGCGCCATCCTGAAAAGGAACGTCAACAGAGGATCAACAATTGTGGGTGTTGCATCTTGTATAATCCAAGGGCTGTGCTACAGCTTTTACCTATAATTGAAGTATTGGCCTCCTTTGTAGACACTACGGTTAATGTCGATGTTGCTACATGTAAAAATCAGCGTCAACTCACTGTCAACAGAGCGTCAACAGAGTGTCAGGTGAGCATCAACTATTTGGGGTGTTGCATCTCATATAATCAAAGGGCCAAACTATGGCATTTACCCATAATCAACGTATTGGCAGTGTTTGTGGGCAAAAGAGAAGGCAACATGGTCACAGCCTCAGTCTGGAAATGAGCGTCAACAGAGTGTCAACGATTTTGTGTGTTGCATCTTGTGTTATCCAAGGGCTGTGCTATGGTTTTTATCCATAATCGAAATATTGGTCGCCTTTATAGGCAAAATGGTTAATGTCGATGTTGCTTCACCTGACAATGAGCGTCAACAGAGCGTCAACAGAGCATCAACAGAGCATCAACAGAGCATCAACAGAGCATCAACAATCTTGGGTGTTGCATCTTGTATGATTCAAGGGCTGTGCTACAGCATTTACCCATAATGAAGGTATTGGCAGCCTTTCTGGGCAAAAGAGACAGCGACATGGTCACAGCCCCAATCTGAAAATGAGCGTCAACAGAGCGTCAACGATTTTGTGTGTTGCATCTTGTATCATCCAAGGGCTGCACTACAGCAGTTATCCATAATCGAAGTATTGGCAGCCTTTATCAGCAAAATCGTTAATGTCGACGTCACTTCACCTGGCAATGGGAGTCAACAGAGCGTCAACAGACCATCAACAGAATGTCAACAGAGCATCAACAGAGCTTTAACAGAGCTTGAACAGAGCGTCAACAGTCTTGGATGTTGCATCTTGTATGATTCAAGGGCTGTGCTACGGCACTTACCCATAATCAATGTACTGGTAGCCTTTGTGGGCAAAAGTGAATGCAACACGGTCACAGACCCACTCTGAAAATGAGCGTCAACAGAGCGTCCACGATTTTGGGTGTTGCATCTTGTGTCATCCAAGGGCTGTAGTACGGCTGTTATCCATAATCGAGCTATTGGCCGCCTTTATAGGCCATATGGTTATTATGGCTGTCGCGTCACCTGATAATGAGTGTCAACAGACCGTCAACAGAGTATCAACAGAGTGTCAACAGAGCATCAACAATCTTGGGTATTGCATCTAGTATAATCCAAGGGCTGTGCTACAGCATTTACCCATAATCAACGTATTGGCACCCTTTATGGGTTAAAGGGAAGGCGACATGGTCCCAGCCCCAGTCTGAAAATGAGCGTCAACAGAGCGTTAACAATTTTGTGTGTTGCATCTTGTATCATCCACGGGCTGCGCTACGGCATTGATCCATAATCGATGTATTGGCTGCCTTTAAAGGCAAAATTGTTAATGTCGATGTCGCTTTACCTGACAATGAGCGTCAACACAGAGTCAACAGAGCATCAATAGAACATCAATAGAGCATCCACTGAGCGTCAACAGAGCATGAACAATCTTGGGTGTTGCATCTTGTATAATTCACGGGCTGTGCTATGGAATATACCCATAATCAACTGATTGGCATCGTTTGTGGGCAAAAGAGAAGGCAACATGGTCCCAGCCCCAGTCTGAAAATGAGCATCAACAGAGTGTCAACGATTTTGGGTGTTGCATCTTATGTCCTCCAAGGGCTGTAGTACGGCTTTTATCCACAATCGAAGTATTGGCTGCCCATTTAGGCAATATCGTTAATGACCATATCCCTACACCTTGCAATCAGCATCAACACAGCATCAACACAGGGTCAACACAGCGTCAACAGAGTGTCAACAGAGTGTCAACGATGTTGGGTGTTGCCACTGCTGTAATGCAAAGGCTGTTGTAGTATGGTATTTAACAATAATCGAAGTATTGGCCACCTTTAGGGAAAATATGATTACAGTCGATTTCACTAAACCTAAAAATGAGCGTCACCAGAGCATCAAAACAGCATCAACAATGTTGGGCGTTGCATGTTGTTTAATCCAAGAGTTGTGCTACGTTCTGTATGGATAGTCGACGTTTGGCAGCCTTGATTAGCAATATGGTTAGTGTTGATGTCCCTACCACCTTTAACTGTGCGTCAACAGAGCGTCAATGATATTTGGTAACGTAAGTATGGTGATTGGAACAGGATATGCTTTCTGTTGTTTGTAACCAACATATTGGCAGCCTTTACAATCAAATGAGCAAACGAAACAGTCACTTCCCCATTCTGAATATGAGCTTTAATGGAGTCTCAAAGAAATTTGGCCTTTTGAATAAGGTAATTGGTAAGAGATTTGCTCGCTGTTATCCATAACCAACGTATTGCCAGCCGTCATTGGCAAAAGAGAAAGTTATGCAGTCGCAGCCCCATTCCAAAATTTCCCGTCAACTGAATGTAAACTGAGTGTCATAAATGTCTCGTGAGGCATATTGGGTAATGAAGGCATCACATGGATATTTGAGCTAATAATTGAACTGTTGACCTCCTCCATGGTCAAACTTAAATACTAATTAGTAATGGAAAAACATTAATTCATATGTTATCGATTTCACACTGTAGGAAACATGTAAAATGGGATTCATGGTTGTCGGCTAATTGTTTTTCATTGAGTACTATTATCAAATAGCAAAGGCAGGTGTGGTATATGTATTTACAGATGGACCCGCTGGAGGACCCGCTGAGAACCCACCCAATCAAGAAGGGTAGGGAGATGTCAATTGACCCTTACCCGATTCAACAGTTCGAGTGTATTGATGACCTCAATCGCCAATTTGGTGATGGTTCGGTTCCGGCCCGGACCCGGACCTGACATGACGGTCTGCAACCGTTGCTAACACTGCTACAGAGTGCAGAATTCACATTTAGTTCCTATTTTCCATAATACACATCATGATCTCAAGATCAGAGGTAAAAATTGCTGTCATGTTGTAAAGATTCGGAACAGAAATATTGAGTCAACATTCCTGTGGCATACATTCAGTGCATGCTTCCGAAATCGAACTCTGAGTTAGAGATATCAGCTCTATAGGAATTCTGGTTTGAATGGTGTGTAACGACAGGAATTGTTACCACTGCGAAGGTGAGTTGCTTGCTGGAATCGATGCTAATAGTTTCCAGATGTTCACAATATGCCCCACCAGGTCAGTTCATAATGGCTCACCTCGGGACTATCCAACTCACTATCCAACCAAGACTTTTTGCTGCGATGAAGCGCATATCACACATTTAATATATTCATCATTTGTCCACAATGCAAAAACATATTGCAAAACATACATACCATGTGGCCTGATCCTGGTAATAAAGACCCAAAGAACAGACACAATAAAATATTGGGATTAAATTCAGGAGAAGATAAGTAGGAAACTCTTCTGTTTTGAGAACAATACATAGAGCAAGTTGGATTGCTACCAGTTGCAATGGTGAAACCCATCACAGTGATGATCATATAATGTAATGTGACAGTAAATGCTGGTTGTAAGTCTAATTCAAGACTAAACAGAAATTATTGACCAATATCCACCAACCCCCAACCAGGGACGGTAATGAAGCAGCACTGGCAGTCCTCTAATCATTCTCATCTTAGATAAAAAAAAAGGTACTATATCTACCTGGGTCAGATGGATGAGATAGTTGATTTTACTTTACACACCATGCACAAGGTGGCCTAATACCTCTATTCCACCAGCAGAAAAGAGTCAGTAACAGGGGTCAAATGGTGGAGTTTGGCCACCAACTCAACCTCATATGCACATGTGAGTTACTCATCGGCATATATATATCATTCTCTTACTTGATTCTGTTTGTGCTCGCTTTTATGCATTCGCCTGTGCCTTCATACCTGTGTCTCACAGCCAGGCCCATAACATATACACTGCCCTCACATATAAAGATTGGCCAGGACAAGCTTTGTACTTTCCTACAAGATGCCTCATGCGCTTTAAATAAATGATGAAATTTTTTACATGCACTTCATCGCAGTAAAAAGGCTTGGTTGGATAGAGAGTTGGATAGTCCGGAGGCGAGCCGGGTTAATGATAGATGCTTGCAGCTAGAAGAACTTCGATTGTCCAACACTAGTAAAATTTGCCGAAAGACAGAGGGCAGGGCAAGGTCAGCCGTTTTACCGACTTTCTCTGATATTGTCCCATCAAAAGATGTTTCATGTAGGGGCGGCCATGCACGCACCAAATCCGGCAATAACACGCATGGTGTACATTATTCACTCCATACCACCGCATGTACATTCATCCAAAATCACCACGCACACCGAGCGCAGACGCGGTGTCCTATTAAGCTCCGTCTCGACCGAAGTTTCACATTGCGACTAGTATAAGAGTTGATACGTCTCCAAACTAACTGAAACTTTGGTGGGGGCGTCGTTGCTCGTTGCTGTACGGCAGGCTAGTTGCTCAGGTGTCGTTTTGGGCGGCACGTGTGAATAAAGTGTGGTCTGTGCGCATGAGTAGGACTGGGGATAGGGCAAGGCTGGTGAGGCCGAGTGTAATCGGTAGTTTATTTCTTCTGCCACGCAAATAAGCGGCAAATTGAACTTAGCGAGCTCAAAACAAACACTTTTTTTTGTAGTAATATCCACAGGATAGCGCGTGACTTGTTATCTAGGACTGCAGGACACTCCCGGCAAGGCAGCAGGATTTTCGATCATCCTGCTCTAAACTCGCTAAACCCCACGGAATGTGTAGAGCACGTGCATCATAGGAACTCGACGGAAGTAGGTATACACGTGCAGCCATCCGTCAGACATAACGACACAATCAAGCGTATCACAAGCCGCCTCGCCTAGAACAATCGGTAATCACAAGTAACTGTCGCTAGACAGACATATCATCATGTTAGTATGTACAAAGTACACCTCATTTCAAATGCATAACGACATCTAGGAACATACATTAAAATCTTTGCCGAAGTCGGCTCAGAAGATCTTCATCATAGTACTCGTCGGATTTTCAAGTCTCGCGGTCACCCAGGCAATGATTAGATGGCTTGGATAAGATTATTACTTATCCAATAGTCATCCAACTTTGATGTGTAGTCACCAAACTTTGATGTGTCGCCAAGCGCTTATAATGAGGTATCCGGAGGCATGAAAATCCGACCAATACATTACTCACACCTTGTTACTCTTATGATTTAAGCCTGTATACGCCGGTAATGCAACAAATACGGTACTTCCGAGGCAGGATGGAACTTTTTCCCAGCTTTCTCACCGTGTTCATCTCCGAGTCCGCATCCCCGAATTCACTGTCTGGTGTTGACCTCGATGCTTGCAAATAGCCAATCCATTTGGCCGACTATGATACATCCCTGCAGTCAACTCGCAGTTTTAATAATGATGAAAAGTGGCAAGATAGTATTTGTATACTGAACGTAGCCTCCACGGGCCGGCAAACGCATGCCCAGTAAAGGTCGCAACAGTCCGTCCGCGCTCTAGTCTTCAGGTCCCCATGTCGTCGTCTAGTCTCGGGCAAGATATTACAAGACCAGGGACGCCTAGGGCGGGGTTGCTGGTTCACCTGTAGTTTTGCAGTTATTTCGTTTGGAACACAGTGATAAGGGCTCTCCAATCTGCGGATGATAAACTGGGTGGGTTATTGTAAGGACTATGTGCCATAGACACGGTTGGGAGACATTGGATATCATCGCTCGGTCACGATTGCGTCACTCGTGTCATGCTTTTATCACTCGGAAGACCGCTTGCACCTACAGTCCCGCAGTTTAAAAACCCCCAGGACGGCAAGTCATATTCCGTGCCAGGGAAAGGTCTTGTCCGGACGGGACGGACTTTTGCGATCCCTGCCAGTAAGTATTAATAACCAGCTACAGTACAACGGCAAAGCAAGGCCAACAGCACACAAACTGGGAAAGTAAATTCAATACACGTTGAGGCGAGTTGTATCAAACTCACCGTTAGCTCTTAGGAAGTTTGCAATCGATTTCTAGTAAATCTTTTTTATGCACCGTTAAAATGCAAAGGTGTTCGTTATTAACGTTACACCCCACTCCACGGGAGTCGGAAATATGCGTTTTGAAGGCACCAGAAAACGTACCGTAGAAATGACACTAAAATGAGACTTCGCAATCCGTTTCTAACAGTACCTTTTTTCCCCTTCCTTTTTCTCCCGGGCATCTTCTCTCGGTGGCTTTTCCCCGGGCCATAGCACCTTGTCTCCTTGTGCCATTTTCCCTATAGCTTTTCTCCGTATGCCTTTCTCTGGGCCATTTCTCGCTGTACCTTTCCTCCCGTGACTTTACCCATGCCTGTCCTCTGCGCCTCTTAGTACGTTTCCCCTCCTCATCACTCCAAAGTCACTGACTAAAGGTACCAACGACCGGTAAGATCACCGACCCCTCTGCCCCCTCAACGCACCCATCATCTTAACACTCTCGCCACTGCCAGTTTCCTCCATGTAGTATTTGCCCGCTAGCTCTACCCCCTCGTTATTAGTTCCAGTGTTGGTGCAGTCTCGGGCGGCCGTGATGTAGTAGCACCAGCGGCGGCGTAGTGGTTGTGGTGGTGATGATTTGGCATACTGATAGTTTAGCAGAGGAGGTGGTGATGGATTTTATAAAAGGAAGGAATGTCAGCAGCCGATCGAAGCACTCTATCGGCGAAACCACTAGAGTCTACCATTGTGGCTATTATTCCCTCAGTTGAGGAAGCGTACGCACAAAGAAACGCAATAAAGGCACTTCCAGTAAGGTTCCTGGTCTTAAAAAATGCACTATTCAAAAGCACAGCAGTAGCAAGTCACGGATTTAAGGCACCTTTGATAGGAGTCCACCATTTTCATGAGTTAGAAGCCAAAAGGGCATATAATAAGAGGCATTAGGGCTTTCAAAAAGGCACAAAAACAGGTTGCAACACCCCCCGTGACTCGTGTACCATGTTGAGATTAATCAAGTACGAAGTAGAGATATTGAATTGACTTCGTACAAAAGTGATTGTCTACCGAACAAAGAGAGAGAGAGGTAGATATAAATATGAGAAAGAAGGCACGGTACTCGAGGATGCCGATATCATTCCCGATGCCTGATGCCGAGTATCACTACCGAGGCAAGGCCTCCTCCTCGGCATGGAGACTAGTGGCGGCCCATGGAGGCTAAAAGCCACTGGAATCATGCCTGCAGCGCTAGGTGGATGGGGAGTGTAAGCCTCCAGATGCCAAGGAAGTCATTGACTTTTGAGAAAGCCTGTAGGCTTCGTATGGCCTGCGGGCCGGTCTGCATATTCGACTTCAACAGACTCAACAATGGTAAGTAGTCATCCTGGTTACGGGCAGTGCTATTTTAAGTGTAGACAGAGCTCTATGAGTGGCGGTATAAGAATGTGGGGTGTAGTCAAGTGCATGATGTCGCAGCATTAAAAGGAGAGTGAAGCGAAAGCGATCTTTATATAAACTGGAGGGGTTTTCTATGATTAGGATATTTTTTCCCTGCCTTTCTTCAGCATCTGTCTTCCTCCTGTCTTTGCCATCAATTCTTCCATTTAAAATCCGGAGTATTTCACTCCTAAAGCTCCATTGATCCCTGCACAGATGTCACGAAATATCACTCTGCCCAGAAGCGCTTGCGGTGTTGCGATATGGGGAGAACTGTGTGTATATACTGTGACACTATGGCACAGAGAGAATAGAAGGAATAAGACTCCAGATATATACAGGAGACTTGTGTGCCTTACCATCAGCCTCGGTTACAGTGAACTTGTATTAGGGGTCCCTAACCTAGTGCACAAATAGATCTCAGCCTTCGTATGGCCGGAGATTGCTGTCGGGCTGATGGCATTCAACCGGATCTATACATAGATGCGTACGCACGCATTCATACTTGTATGGCCATATATATGGCCTTGGGCCCTCTTAGATACTACACAATCAAACTCCTCTATCATCTTTACTATCTCTACTTTGAATATAACTGTTACGATATGGAAGTTGGGGAGAACCGTGTGCGTGTATTCTATGGTACAGAGAAGAGAGAAGGAGAATGACTCGAGATATATACAGGAGGCATTAGCCCCTGCAGCCGTGACCGTGTATCAGCCCTATAACATCATGTACATCTGTAACAATAACCTACTTTAGGTTAGCGAGTGACAACACATGCACTTGGCCTCAAAATCAAACAACAACCATTCCGACATACAGTACGGTGGGAATATTTTGGCTTCGAACCACTGAGGCTTCGTTACCGTTGTGTCCGGGGGTCTCTGGCCTCCAATACCCTGTTCACTGCGTCCAAACACAGCTGGCGATTTCCAGCTTGATTTACCAAGCACTCCACAGGGGCCGTATGGAATAATGTGTAATGTCTTCGAGAATCCTGTATATGCAATCTGAGGATTTCAAAAATGCCACTGCACGACTAACTAACCTTGGCTTGTGTTTGGCATACTGACAGTATGACGACTTGGCTCTAGCGTGTCTAAAGGGTAGCTTTAATTCACGCTTCGAACCTGTTTCACGAAGTGGCTAAGCAACTTCATTGTTAGAAGTAATAGTAACCAGTAAAAACAGTCTGAGATAGTAGCTTGTGTCAAGCTTTACTGAGCACACGAATAATGTAAAGCGTTGATATACGTGTCTGGCGGCTACTTTCGTGACTGGACGGTTGAAAAGACAGTCTACGACGCGTAACGTCCGAACATAACTGTGCAAATCGTCTATGCATTCTTAAATAAGAGGCGGGAGAATAAGAAATCTGCAATCTGGGGAGCTTGCTGACATTCTGAGAGATGGGTAGTTGTTACGTGTCCCACTGGGCCAGGAGCCTATGATATCGACTGTTACATTACTCGATGTCACCCTGTTTGAGACATACAATAGTCAAGGCTGACTTGCAGAGTCTGTGGGTGGCGAAATATTCATCGGATATTCGTGGGTACTGGCTGCAGTATACAGAATTGCGTTTAGGCTTTGTTTGCATGAGAGAACCCGAGTGGATAGTAATATTCTTCTAGATCATGCAATCGAGCATGTGTGGAGTATCTTACAATGTCAGTTCCGAGGTCTCTGTTTTTACTGATATACAAGGACAGGTGGCGCTTTCACCGCCTTAAGCAGAGGCCAAGGGGGCAATTTATCTCCAGCAGGCTCCCAGCCAGCCTATAGTAGCCACCTCTGGTATTCTTCTAGTCAGCCCAACTTAACGATCTCCAGCAAGCTCCCAGGAAAGATACTCGGCTTTTGATGGGGTTTTCTACATGCAGAAAAATGGGTTCGCACTCGAGCGGAACAGCCGTGTGCTCTAGCGAGAATTTTCCGCTCATCCTGGGCTCAGACTTATTTGACTCACTCTACTTATTTTTGATTAATCATAGAGGTGCGCTTGGATTGAGCTGGCTAGGGACGGTACTCGGGAGCTCTCCATTCGCAAAATATAAGTTGGTGGCTGGGCGGAGGCCTTCCGCTCATACACCAAATATGCATAAATAGTCCTCTTTTACCTCATAGTCTTAGGTTTACGATATGTCTAATATCGAGTGAGCGGTGTTTTTGGAGCGTTTTTATACAGCTGCACCATGAATTTTAGCGATATCGTAAATTGGAGACCGAAGTGAAAGAGGGCCTATTTATGCATATATCCTGCATAGAACATTTTGTAATCAGAGCAAAACTCGCGGACTTGATTAGACTTGGATTTGATTCAGGTAGCCGACTGGAATGCCTCTGCTCAGCTGCTAACGCGTTTGCTCTGGTCGTGGTGATGGGGGTTAGTGTTGACTAAAGATTTAGCCCGAAGGCCGTCGGAACTAAAGCGGGCACTAAGCTTAGCCTCGGGCTTGGTATTAGCTGTGGCATCATATGATATTGAGTGCGTAGAACCGTGAGATCAGCGCAGCCGAAGGTAAAAGTGGGACCGTGGGGTTGCACACGGTAGGTTCTAGCGCTAATTTGACACTACGCTACGGCTCGGCCCAGGCCGCTCTACGTTGGATTTTTAAATGACGGAGCACTTGAAGTCATATGTAGGCCAAACCGATATTCCTCAGATGTTTTCTCTTATTCTATTCATAATTTGCATGCTAACTCTTAGTATAAAATTCTGGGCCTAAACAACAACACCACCATTAATAACTTTCACCAAGAGGGAAAGAACCGCAAAATGAAATGGAATAACTGACGAAAACACCTTTAGAGTTAAGAGCCCTCTCTTTCTTCGCTCAGTGGACTGAAGGTTGTTCGTTGGGGGTTGATAGGACACTTGAAAGCCTACATTGGACTACGGTTTGCCCTCTAATGAACGAAGGGATAAAATATTACCGTTCGAAGGCTATTAGGCGGAATCAACTGCTATCACTCGGAATTTAAACTGGAACTTAGGAACTCTCTTGCTTAGTTGAAATACAAAATATAGAAAATAACGCTTGATTACGAGACACCTTGAGGTCTAGCTTAGGACATTCGAGTGTGGGGATGCTGAGAGGGGACTGCCCTGGGGAGAATCACGATAGCCATAGCTAGAACGTTATTTGCACTGAATGAACACAATCATCATTGAGACCCAATTTGGTACAACAAATTAATCTATCATGTCACTCGATCTTCTGATACCGTGTTACAGCTAATCATCCTAGTCTAAGCATACTGCACCGATAGATGAATAACGAACTGTCATCTAAACATGACGGATGACTGAACCTCCTGATTAACGACCCAACCTCAAGTGATACCCCCAACTGCGTGCCAGAGTGGCTAATAACGATAACGTTTGTTGTTCATCTATTGGCATAGTATAGTAGGACTATTGGCATAGATAGTAGATGCAAAGCTTCAGACTCAGTGCTAAAGTCGGACACAACCGAAGACAGCAGACAGCCATCGACAGAACCCTCCGGAAACAAAACTGCCTTCCCTCGCGCACAAAACATGTTCCACAGTATAGTAGAGACACCATACCTCAATCACTACTCCAGCAGACCCGCCTCATAGAGACGGCGGCATGATCGGGGTGAGGCGACGCGGCTCTTCATGGTTGAGTTCAGCATGTGCTCGCTACGAAGCCGAGTTGTGGTGGGTTACGCTTCGTAATCGATATTGTAGGGAACGGTGGTCGTGCTTGATGATCGGATATTCATGCATCGTTGGGGCTCGATCTTCGAAGCATCATGTCGCTCGTTTCGGTATCATAATTCTCGGACACTAAGCGCAATATTTCAGCAAGTATTTCACCTCACACTCACAACAAGTGCTGCAGCGTTGTCATCGACTTTTCGTTTCGGGTTGAGTTCTGCGAACGGCGGTACGCATCTGTCTCCTTGACATTGCAACCAGGAATGGAGATGGAGGACGACGGAGATTAGGAGTTGTTAGGTGGAGGCGGAAGAAACGAGTTTCTCGAAATGGGAGGTTCTTTCGTGGTTTCCATTGTCGTTCTCGACCGACTCGCTTGATATCGAGTGAAATACTGTGACTTAGAATAGCAGGTCGACCTCATGACAGCTGAGAGCACTACATTGGGGCGATAGTACAAAAGGATCGTGAATGGTACCAAGACTGGAGTTTATGTACCATATTCCAACGGATAAGTGTACATATGGAATACTGCAGGAGTGAAGGTTGTGAAAATTACATTTTGTGGGTGCCATTATTCATATGAGACAGGTGAGCAATATTCTCTCCCTCGGATTCTGCGGCATCAGCATGTCACATCACTATTTTGGTCGATAGACAATTTGCTCATCCGGTTCACTTGCAAGTTTTCTGTGTTTCGGCATCTTCGATTTTTGTTCGCATCATCTGCACCGATTGGGGTGGTAAGCGAATGAATAAATGAAAGAGGTTGGCGCAGAGAAGGTGGAGTGTGCATTGAGTTGTCCGATTGGTTCATCGGTGCAAGCTGCGCTGCATAGCGTATGCATTGTGCTTCGAGGAATTCTGCACTTAGTTTCTGGCCCAGATTCATAGATAGGTGTATGCATCGCCCTGCTTTGAACTCGTATTATCCAATGATAACCCCTGTCCATGTCAAGAATGTTGTGATCCCCGAGAGTTCCAGCTGATTTAGTTGCAGTTAGCGGGTGCCAAAGTTCACCAACATCTTCGGCGATCGAACGCCCCAATGAGCTAGCCCGACTTTACGAACTTCGAATGCAAGCCCTCGGAGGTCGCCTTGTGTAACAAGCGGATCTAGGGGAATTTGTGCATTAAGGCCCTGTGACTGTTATTAAGTAGTTTCCGATTTAAGTTCTATCATCTCACATATAAGCCAATCCATTGAGCCGCATAAGTCTGGGCCTCTTAGCAAAGTAACTGCGACTGCAACTAACGCCACTCGATAGTTTTGTCCAAGGAGCAGTCGGGAATGGACTCGAACTTAATTTATGGTTGACGCGATCCGCGCTACACTACATAATAATTCAAACATGAAACATACCTACAGGAAGAGAACAGCTGAACACATCATTTGAGTCAACTGATCCACTTATGTCCGCAATCGGCGGGAATTGATACTCTTTCTTGTGCAAAGACGAGCAGTACGTTGAAACATACACAAACAAGGCGGGTATGCTCTGGCTTATCACCACATATTAGAATAATTATGTATAAATTATACAAACTCCCTACGTGATCACGTTGGACATTTGTACTTTTCGAACTTAATTGCTCTCCCTCACTGATCCTTCATTTTTACCGTCAAGAAAAACACAACTGAAATAACTTATTGAGATTCAAACAGCAACTATGGGTTTGCGGAAAGTAGTGATAGTTATTTTGATGGTATCGGGGAGTGCTTGGGCCGACACTGGCGACGATTTTACGAATAACCTGTTCTCCGACTTGGCGCCGTATGCCCTTGCTCTCAGTATAGTTCAAACATGGATGTGCTACTGATGTGACCCATAGGTTGCTCGCGCTCTTTGGGGAACAGTTTGCGAAGCAATTCATGAGCGAATCAAGTAAGTTATGCTTAGTCCTATCGTGCGATGGGATGCTTTACCATTTGTCGAATTTTGAAGTTTTAGGCCACGAAAAACTTCGATCTTGACATCCAAGGTTGGCTGCAGGGTTGGTGGTCTTTGCGGCTCGATGCTTCAAAGTCCGGCGAGTACTTAGACCATTATCTAACATCAAATACCAATCAGTGGGATGGCTTGATCATGTCATATTCGCAATGGCACCATTGGGCATAATTACTGCAATCATCAGCGCTATCAGAGTTGGTGGCCCGTCGTGGCTGAGGGCGGTTATCGGACGAGCAAGAGAGAACCGTGCTGCTTCGGAAGTTGAACTAATGTCTTCTACTTCACACGAAGTGTGCGAATTATGGAATGGCCAAGCAGTAGTAAGGATGGTGGGCAGACCAGAGGTTCAACAGCTAGTGTTTCTCAAATACTATCAGGACCAGGAAGAATTGGGCTTGTACACAGTAACGGCCGCCGAGAAAGCAGGTTACCTACGGTCGGAAAGTATGATGGAATAAATTTCAATATAACCTGAATTCGACTGACTTCATGCGAACTCTAGCTTGCGACGATCCTCTCGCCTTGCACTTGCAGTCAATTGCGGCAACCTTCAAGCCAGTGAAGGGTAAGTTAGTTTCATTCCCGATGATAAATTCAAGCTAATGAACTCTCAGAGTTTCGTATGTCCTTGCCTACTTGGCTACGCCGCAAAGGATTTAATCATGACGAGGAAAATCCGCCGCAAATTCCACCGCCCGAATCAGCATTGCCGAGTAAGACACCTATCCAACCGCCCGAATCAACATCGTCGAGCATAACACCTATCCAAACAACACACACCGAAAAATCCATTCAGTCGAGGGACCCCGCTAAGGATCCATCTTCAAAAGCAGCCCCTAACATTTCACTTAATCTTCACGGCGGCAGCAAACTCGAAGATCTATACACCATCGCAGCTTGCGGCATTGTATTACAGCTAGGGGTGTTGATATTCTCAGGTTTGGCAGTGTACTATCCAGGCTGGAGCTCAAAATTCCAGAAAAACAACCGCCCGATACAAAGTTACGCATATCCATTGATGGCAGCAGGAACAGTCGTATTGGTGGTTGGGATGATTATTTGCTCAGCAGTAATCGAACAGAGCACTACCGAAGAGAAGTGGGTGGTTAGTGATACACCTCCGCCGAACCGTACCACGGGTCAGCAGAGCCACCAAAATAGAAGGCCAGAAATCGACAATATTGCAGAAATCGAAACTGCTTCGCTGACTGCACAGCCACCAAAAGCCCATCTTCTGTGGCTCCAAAAAAGGTACTGAAAGCCCCCAAAGACGCAAGGATACAGGGTGGTGCTAATAAACCCTCAGTCACACAGTAAGCGATCAAAGCTTTGAGTCCTTTGTTATCTTCGCCCGGGATACCCGAGATGCAATTCTATCGTCTCGTCGTTCTCAGAATGATGACCTACAAGTACTTACAGCCCGCTCCCAGGATGGCGACACACACACTTTAAGGGCTTGGTTTTCAAGAATAGCTTCCACCAGCACCGAGGCGTTCACTTGTGTAGGGACACTGCTATCACTAGCCGGATTCGTCGCCCAATTCCAAGGTTTTCGTGGATTGCATTGGGCTTCTTCTATTTCACAGCTTGTTGCAGTGTTTGCGATGACAATGTTCAGGGCTTGGGTCCGTCGCAGTCTGATTGCTCGACCTAGAGCCGAAGCAGTTCTAGACGGGTGTGAAATGGATTGGCTTTCTATAACGATAGCTAGGGATGGCGATATTGAACACTACGTTAAGCACGAGGACAAAGAGGTACTTTCAGAGATCGGTCAGAGCTACACCTGGACGATTGCCACAGGTGCCGAAAACCTTGCACTCCGAGGCTCTTGGGCTTGGGCGATATCCGACGGACAAAACTGGAGAGACGATGGAGACAAACCAGTTCGGATTAGGCAAAGACTTGGCGAACTAACTAAATGGGTCGGACCAGCGTCAAAACCAGCCATTTCCGTTGCTAGCGCCATCGCTATAGTTATGAATACACTGGTAGACAATACAGAGCATACGGAATTTTGTTGGTTTCTGAAAGTTGCGGTTAATGGGTCGGACCATGAAGATAACAGTGCAAGCTCCAAGGTAGATCCAAGGATCGAATTCAAAGTGAAAAGACCAAATGCGGCAAAGCAGGGTGGATGGACAGCTGATGCAACGGAGATAGAGGCTGCGTTGTCACTGTGGATTTATCATATCCGTAAACGTGAAAGAGACCAATCTGTTAGGGGAGAAAAGGACGGCGACTGGTTGCAGGAGGACGTGTTGTTGGTCAGAAAAAGCACCCGGCTGTTAGGTAAAGCCACCCCGAGCCTTGAAAGGGACTTGAAATGGTGGATTGGGAGTGTCCAAAAATATGATAAGACGCAGGAAAGCAATGATCTCAGGCATTTGCTTATTGGTTTCACTGGCCTAAAGTCGGAAGACAAAATCACAGGTGAATACATTTCCTTTGTTCCCCGTAAGACTTATCTCTAACTCACATCTAGATCAGTCCTCAATCCTGAGCGTGGATTCAAAGACCCTAAGCGTGGATTCAGAGATCCCCAGCGTGGATTCAGAGATCCCCAGCGTGGACTCAGAGATCCCCAGCGTGGATTCAGAGATCCTAAGCGTGGATTCAGAGATACCTTTAGAAATTTTGTTGGGACAACACATATTTTCGGCTTTTATGTGGGCCATTGCGGAATATATATCCGAACACTTGATTCGGGATGGCAAAACAATAGTAGAGAATCGGGATCCACTTGGATCAGACAATGCATTGCTCTCCTCGAAACTCGAAAATTCAATACTTCGTCAAACAGCAAAAGCTCTTCAGAGTGTTGAATTAGTGAGAACTACCCATGAGGCCTACCTTTGCATCATCCCAGCACTCAGTAATGCCAGTAAGCTTCCCAGCGACGCTATAGTGGACTTTGTATGGCAACAAACTCGAGACGACGAATTGAGGGGAAATTGGGATAGGATTGCTGTCATTCACAATCCTCTTTTCGATATCTGCATGAGCTTCGGGGCAGAGCATATGGCCTCACATAGGGCGCTTTCAGTTTTGGCGGTCTGCTACCGATCACTCAGCATCACCCTCCAAGAACGTAAAGATCAACAGCGGGAATGCAGTGCTCTAGAAAATCTGAGAGATCGACTGTCGAAACAGTTGCAACGTTTTGATAGTGACATCTTAGTCAACCTCGCAGAGCTATACCAAATCCAGAAACGATTTGATTTGAGCGACCTCGTACCGTCCAGCATGCACCGTCCGTTCAACGAATCTACTGCAGTAAACGTACATAGGTTTTTCCGGCACCCACTTTTCGCAAGATTGAAGCAAAAGAATATCTGGTCGAAGGGTATTGGCAAAAGTAATTACAACATACGAGACATCTTGGGCTGCACTCCACTTCATTATGCGGCATGGCTCGGAGAGGGAGAAAATGCAAGGCAACTTTTACTTGAGGGTGCAAAACCAACATCAGCGGATCTCTCCGAATGGACGCCTCTACACTATGCCGCAGAAAAGGGGGCGGTAGCAGTTGTTAGGGCACTTCTTGAGCATGGTGCAGACGTAGAGATGCGGGGAAGGGATGGAATGCGGCCGTTGCATTGTGCAGCACGGTTCAAAAGCGATAATGATGACATCAAGCATGTGGCAAGCGTGTTGCTAGGAGCGGGGGCTAACATGGATATTCAAGATAATTCCCAAAAAAGTCCACTACATTTGGCTGCTTACTACGGAAACAGAAGGGTAGTTGATCTCCTATTGGAAAGGGGGGCATATGCTGGAGAGCGAGATGATTACGGGCGCACTGCTCTACACTTGGCGGCAATGTCAGGCGACGATGAGACGGTACAACTCCTTTTGGATAGAGATATGAGCACGACTGCTATAGATCGAGGGGGTGCGACTAGTCTTTATCTAGCTGCCCAGAAAAAACACGGAGCGGTGGTTCGACTGCTACTCGAGCGCGATTTCGATAAGGTGGCGAAGGAAAATGTTGAGGAGCCGGTGCACTACTGGGCAACTTGGACCAACCACGAGGCGGTGGCACGGCTGCTACTCGAGAGTGACCTCAATAAGGTGACCAAGGACGAAGACGGAGGACCTTCACTGCACTGGGCCGCTCGAAACGGCCACGAGACATTGGTGCGGTTGCTACTCAAGCGCGGCGTCAACAAGGAAGCCACGGCCTACGACGGGAAGACTGCATTGCTCCTGGCAGTCGAGGGCGGCCACGAGCCGATTGTGCGACGGCTTCTCCAGAAGGCAAAAGTTAATCTTCACGCCAATTACCGTTACGGCAAGACAGCGCTCCATATTGCAGCTTCCAACGGCAATGAGGCGGTGATTTGCCTATTACTCGAGCATGGCATCGATAAAAAGGCCGTATACGGCACTGGCAGAACGGCACTGCACATAGCGGCTTCGAATGGATACGAGGAGGTTGTGCGACTCCTCCTTCAGTCTACTACTGGTGCGAAGGCCCAGGACATTAATATGGAGGCTCAGGACAAAGATGGGTGGACTCCCCTTCACGCCGCGGCATTGGATGGTTACGAGGGAGTAGCTCAACTGCTCCTCGAGCACAGTATTGATAAGGAAACGCGAAACATGTACGGAAGGACGGCGCTGCACATGGCGGCTTCGAATGGTCACGAGGCGGTGGTGCAGCTCTTACTTGAGTGGGGCGCTAATACAACGGCGCAGGACATCAGAGAACGGACTGCACTGCACATGGCAGCAGAGGACGGCCGTGATGCCGTAGTGAAGTTGCTACTGAAGTATAACGTCGATAAGGAGATCAAGGATAGTAACCGTAGGACGGCTTTTCACCTAGGAGCTTTGAATGGCCATGAGGCAGTAGTGCGGGTTCTACTTCGGAGCATCGCCAATCCGGTGGCTAAGGACGCCCATGGGAGGACGGCACTTCACCTTGCGGCTTATAACGTCCACGAGATGGTAGTGCGTCTGCTATTGAAGCAAGTCAACAAGGGGTTGAAGGATAACGAAGGGAAGACGGCACTTGATTTGGCGATGATGAACACCCGTTCGAACAGCCGCGATGCGGTTATTCGGATGCTAGAAGCAGGGAAAACTCTTCCTCGGCCACCACCGACTTCATAATCTTTACTTAAGGTAATTCGCAATTTAAAACTGCTTGCTTCTGTGGTTCTAGTCCACCCACTTATATTCATTTTTCGGCTAACATTGATTGCAGGAGTAAGAGGTATATTTATGACGAAATACCACAGTTTAGTTCTGTTCCTATTGACATGGTTCATGTTGCGGAGATTTATATGGTTAGAGGTAGTAGGCACGATTGATACCATAATGATTTTACTTTTGTAGTGTCACCGGCCAGTTCGAGCTTTTTTTAAGGTAGCATTCGCAACCAGAGGGCAGGGGAGGAGTAATGATGGCATGGCAAGGACAGATCACAAACGGAACTGAGATGTATGTACAGTAGTTACAATCTATTTCGGGTTAATCTTAAACCAATATTAAGTAAACTTATCTATCAGTCCGGACGCGCTCTTTAGAAAGGACCCGTAGCGTTAAAGATACCATCTCCAGGAGCATGCTGCTGAAGCGGGATGTTTCTGACACGCATCAGCTGGCCGGATGGCGGGGCTTAAATTACGCGCCATGGTAGTTCGCTTCGAATTGCACAGACTCTTTTAAACACATGTGACTAGCAAACATCATATGATCATCCCTGCTATGCAAATGAATTTTCACATGCCAACATGATTTGGAGCTTAAATCAAATGCTATCAAAACTAGGCAATTATAGCGCTGAGCGAGTGTAAGTAGTGGCCAAGTAAGTCTGTTATGGAGGACTACTCTGGTTTGAGCTTCGTGTATGTCACAGGATTCTCTCTAACTGCACGAACGTTTCTCCAGCTCTCACTCCCCAGAGGTTGAAATAATTGCTTCATACACAGATTGGATTGGCGGTTAAATTAGTTCTCTCAACTATAAAAAAAAATACGCATTTGATAAGTATGTACGCCAGGTGGCTTAGGAGGGTGTGGAAAACAAAAACTGAGTGGGGCTACTAGAAGCACAAAAGCGCTCAGTTGAATGGAATTTAATTGAGCCCATTTTTACTAAAACGGGTATAGAATTGCCTTGAAGTGGGAAAAACTATATTCGTTCCTTGAACGTATTATTGGAAATTAGGGTGTAAGTCGTACTGCTGATCGTGAAAAACAAATGGAACCCTGTATAATCGATAGAAGAAGCAAACTTTTAATGACTGCAGGTAAACATAACTCTGCTAGCATCTCTAACCAAGCAAAACATTACTCGTGTACCAGCTGCATCATAGTGGAACCGCGGTTCGAAAAAATGCAAGAAAATGCAAGAAGACAAAATCGCATGCCGGTAGTTGCACCTCGGAGTTGACTACTCATTTGAATTGTGGCAATAGGCCTAGGCGTGTCTCACAGCCATTGGGCGATATTGCAACGCAGGTGTTTCATATGCACGCATTACAAATTATTCTGATTCGTAGTTGATACGCTACAGCCAATCATTGTGTGTGTCGGGTGAGGCTCAACGTCAACTTATCAACTTATTTCCAATCCAATTGGAACGTTTGCGTTTCCCTCTCGATCTCAGAAAATGAAACCATAATGATCACCTGGTTATAGCATGCAAATATGCGCAATCATGCGTAATTTCTCTAACACCATGTCTAAACCACTGGCAAGCAGCCATTTCGAGCGACGCAGCTAGACACTCACGCTTAAGCTTTACGCATAATTTAAATATTTACTGAAGTCCCAAATATAATTTTGGATTACGCCACTGCTTAAATTTTGTGAGACCGGCAACAATCCCTCGAGATGGATGATCGCGATACCTTAACCCTTAATACCGAGAAACATTTGGTGAACGTGTACCGGAGTTTCATCAAATTTGAGAAACCTGGTTTGGACAGGTTCTATAAGGACGACACGAAGTTACTGGAGCCGGCGGCCGCGGGGGTTCTCATGATTGAACAATTGAAAACACGGGGCTGTTCTCTGGAGATGGCAGTCCGGTTTTCCGTATTGACTCTCTATGATTTAGTCCTTTTGCTGGGTAGGTCACCAGCTTCACCTTGTTAGTGCCGACTAATATTGCCACAGACGACGGCGATACTATGGTGCTGGAAGAAATGGGCGAACGTCGAAAAAATCTTAAGAATGTTGTAAGGGAAGTTACCGATATCTATTCTCTAGCCAGAAAGCAAGGAATTGTCTCCGTCAGATATCTCAATACCCGCATCGGAAAGAAGAACGTTACTCCGGAAAAAGGAGACATTTTGTCGGAAGTGTGCTACACTGGCATGTCTACGATTGGAACAGCGCTCAAAAATAAGATCCTGGACCCTTTTGTTCACTCGATCGGACCGGAAAACTCATTTAAGCCTCTTCTTGTTATGGTAATTACAGATGGAAAGGTAAAGATCCGAAAACTTGAACCAATGGAAGCTCTCTAATTTCGCAGCAGGCTGTGGGTGAGCCGCCAGAATACTTGAAGGAAGTGATCAAGAATTGCATATCAAAAATTCAAGGGGACCCAAACAAGGGCCCAGATGGTTTGTCAGTTATCGTCCTGTTTGAAAAAGTCTGACTTTTCGCTCAACATGAAGCGGTTGCATTCTATTTTGCACGAATTGGCAAAGACGAAGGAGCGAAGGAACTCATTGAGGACCTTGATAATGACGAGCAGCTGGGTCGATGGATTGATTGCTTCCCTGGTGCGTAGCACCGCGTGTGGTATGGATTCGCTGCCTTAGGTACTAACACGGTTTCTCTGAAGTTGATCAGCGTCTCGAAGAGGTTTCTGACAAAGACAAAGATGTAAAATGGCCTGCGGTGAGTTGTAGCACAATCTTTACACAACGGTTAGATATTAAATCAGAGTCGGTTGATAAAGCTCCAAAAACTATTGCTAGGTGCTCTCTATTGGGATGTATGTCTTTGTCCCGGCGAATCTTCTGTCAGGACAGATTTCTTACTATAGTACATTCAGCTTGATGAAAACGACAACGGCATGGTGTTTGAGGGTGAGGAGGAAGAACTCCCTGTCATCCCGATGCCGATAATTCGACATGACGACAGCAAGGATTACCCAGATAAGGTGTGATCTGGTAATATTATAAGTATGCAATATTCGGTGCTGGTTGGGAATATATTCCCTTTTATTCAAACTTAGTCTAGTTCGCCCAATGCGGCACGTATAAAATACCAACATTGCCTGCCTCGTTGCTGAGTGAGACACACCTTATTGGCTTCTGGAATAATGCATTCTACTGAGCTCTCTCGCTCTTGTCACCACCATTCAGTAACTCATCATAAACCTAATCCGCTAGACCGCGAGCAGAACATTTGGTTCGAGTCCATGGTCATATATGGATCTCAACGGCTCAGGGAAATTCAATCACGACGTCGAGCGAAACATATTACACCCGAACGTTTATCTAAACTATCCCATAGGATTCAGCTTGAACCACATCCCTTCTCTGCCCTGTAGTGTTTCAATAGCTTCCATGCATGCCTTAGTAAATCTGCCGAACGATGTCGCTTGTTAAAGACCTGCTTATATGTAGTTAAGAGTCGAATGGGTGCTGTACATGGTTAAGGAGCCTCTATCGCTAATCGACGTTGAAATTGATTCTATACATCCATCCTAATGGCAATCTGGTAACACGATGATTTTGCTGTGTTCTGTCTGAGCTTTGAAGACTGTTTCGGGGTACCGTGCACATGGTATTGGATCCTGTGCGACCGTGATCGGTCTGGGTTAGACCTTCAGAAATGCCTTTAGTCTTATTATGGCTGCGGGCTGGCAATTTTCTCAATTGTTTGATTAGGTATCATACATTCCACCTATAGAATGGTACATTACCATTTTAAGCATACACCCACTCTGCCAGGGCACGCTTTAAAAATCCTCATACTATTCTCTAGAAGGGCCTGTATTGAATTTAAGCTCTAAATAGCAGCGATGTCAACCGTCCCAATTCTTGCCAGGACGGACGGGACGGCGCCAGAACCGTCCGTCCCGTCCAAGCATGCCAATGACGGCTACACGGCCGGGGACCTGCCGGGGACGGCACAAACCCCGTCCCCGGCAGTCATCCACCGTCCCCAGCCGACATCGGGCCGTTAGATTATATACTTGGATTAAACCCAATGAAGCCTTGATAGCGTGCGGTAAAATATATAAATACCGTGATGCACTCTATCTATGTATAAAACCACTGTGCAAGAGCGAAAGTAAACATAAATGAAGTGTTTACAAAGATGGACGAAATACCTGCTCAACAAAGTGCTTATCAGCGACCTACCAAATCGCTTGGGTGATGTTATCATTCAGGCTTGTCTGAATTCTTGGGTGACACAAGGCTTTTTCTTGGAGCAACAGAGTCAGACATGATTAAGATGGAGCAGATGCAGAATGATCTTGCTTCGAGGTCAAGAGATTAGATGTAACTAGTTTTATGAGATTTTGTAATGTACACTGCATGAGATCCATGGATGTCGGCAGATGACGGCCGGGGACAGCTACTTCGCCGTTATTGCCGTCCGTCCCCATCCTGCCTCAAAAAGACGGCGCCGTTTCCGTCCTGCCCTCGGATGGACGGCGACTTTGCCGTCCGTCCCCGTCCGCAGTGATCCCGGACGGACGGGACGGTTGACATCACTGCTAAATAGTGAACTAGGTCCAATTTAAATGACAATGTTCCGTACCTTTTGATTTCTTGGTGTAAAATACAACAATTAAAAAAACACTAACCACTGTTGAAGTCCTTGGAGCAGACGAAAAGACTTGGAGCATCACCAGAAATCTCGGAAGTTGTTGATAAGTTCCGGTCGCCGGTAGGAGACGCCTCAAATCTCAGCACTACAGACCCTCAAAAGTCAGAAAAGAAGATGCCACACAAGCTCGATCAGTAAATAAAGACTAAGCCCTTCCGAAGTATCGTGCTCGGTACAGTTTAGTGAGGTGGGCAGGAGCAGTGGCACCTTAGATTAGGGTTACAGTGGGCACACATCCAACCTTGAAAGTTTGTACCAAGCAAGGTTGCGACAAGAATGAATGCTATCGGGGGGGTTCACCAGTGTGTGTGCTTGTATTTGCCGCCTCAATGTGATCCAATCTAAAATCAACTACTATTGGAACCTTGAGCTCAGTTGTGTTACGAATAAGGAAGTCGAACCAGCGGGGAGATTCGTGCTTTGCAGCTCAACATCGTTCGCAAACTGTAGAGGCGTCATAGATCATAAGGTTACCGGCCTAGATTGCCGGGTTTATCGACATCGCCGATGCTGCAACTTTTCGCTTGTGCAAACGCATACCACTACCCCGAGTAGGGATCCAGTAGTGCAAAATTGGTGCAGACGAAAGGTGGAGACCAAGAAAAAAATAACCTCAGAAGGAACAGCGATGTTTGTAAAGGCTGTAACCTTATCCATAGCTCCCCAAACCAATATTGAAATCAACTCGTTAGACGTTGCTTACTGCTATAAGTACCTATTGTCTAGAGAAGACATGATAGTATTGGTAATACCGCATAATTTCGGGAGATTAACTTCGTCTCATCAACTGTCTCGAAATGGTATTGGTATTCTTGACTTACGAGCTGTCTCTTAGTTGTGATTAAGCAAATTAAAGCTACCACTAGAAAAGTGATGCTTCATTAAAATCACTATTGCCCAAGGCGGGCAATGCTATCTATGGGTACTCGTAGGACGGCAAGAGATGTAAACTACACCATCCTTCGTGCTTTCCCCGCAGGAAACTAGCGAAGAGATCTCGCGATCGAGGCGGGGTTCAAGTGTTTCTACAGGCACGTGTATCTATTTTAAACGATTTTTATCGTAACTGATATGCTACAGCCAATCACATTGTATTGCGTGTTGAGGCTCTGCCCCTACTTATTTTCAATCTACTCAATACGTTTATGATAGCCTATGGATCTAGAAAATTCAATGTAACATCCATATATTATAAATTTTATTGTGTAATTGTCTCCAATGTTACGTGCTCGTTTCCGCCATAGTTAACCCACCATTTCCAACCACACCAAAGATATGCATCTCATAGGTTTAGTAGGTATTGCCAATATAAGTAGCAATGAAAACTCAGATCGAACGCTGTTTTAAAAACGCAACTCAAATTTACGAGACCGACAACAGCAGTTCAGAATGCACGCAAATGTTGGCCCGCATCGTACGACTCCTCCGGTCCTAGACACGGCAAAAGTCCCCGAAGACAAGTTCGTGAAGGTATTGAGAAACTTTATCAACGAGGAGAAGCCAGAATTGGTCAAGTTCTACCCCGTAGATAATGTGAAGTTGAGAGTAGCGGCTGCCAAAGGAGGAACCATGCTTGATGGATTGAAAGCGATGGGTTGCTCTCCCGAGATGGCAGTCCGATTTATCTCTCTAACGCTCTATGATCTGGTCGTCTTGCTAGGTTGGTCATATACTTCACATACTTCATTGTCATTTGCTACTAATATTAGGTCAGACGACAGTGACACAATGATGCTTTATGGTAAATCAGGCGGCAAACGACGAACAAACCTCCAGAAGGTTTTAGAGGAGGTTACAAAGATATACACTCTGGCCAGATCGAGCGGGATTGTCTCAGTCCAGTTTTTCAACAACCGTACAGGACGGCAAAACGTTACCCCTCAAGAGGAGGACATTTTATCCGATATCGTCTCTACCGGCTTGACTATGATAGGAACGCAGCTCAAAAAAAAGATTCTCGAACCGTTTGTCTGTAAAATGCCAGGAAACCCAGAGGACGCGGGGAGCAAGCCTGTGCTTGTGATGGTCATTACAGACGGGGATGTACAGAATCTTAGAGTTTGCAATGTAGTGATAGACGGTTACTAAATTTGCTAAAGATTGAAGGAGAGCCTAAAGCATACTTAAAAAGAGTGATCAACAACTGCATATCAAGGCTTCAACAGGATAAGAAAGGACACCATGGTAAGTTACCCATAGTCCATCTGAATTATCTGACTTGGTTTGCGATACCTAGCCGTTGCTTTCAATTTCGCACGAATCGGCAATGACGATGGAGCAAAGAAACTGATTGAAGGCCTTGATGATGACGAGCTCTTAGGTCCATGGATTGATTGCTTTCCTGGTGTGTGGCGCTGTGTCACTACCTGGTCGTCTGATTCGAAATTTCGGTGCTAACGTAGATTTTTAAAGTGAATAAACTCCTGGAAGATGTCAAGGACAACGGCAAAAAGTGGCACGTGGTGAGTTCCTCCTAACAATTCACTTGACATTGTCAGCTAGAAACGAACGCTAAATCTACTGCTGTAATGAGCTTCAAAAACTATTGCTAGGGGCGCTCTTTAGGGAGGTAAGTTGGGTTTACCAGGCCAGCGCATCCATCCTGTCAAATGCTGACAAAGACTTTAAATTTTTAGCTGGACGAAAGCGATGAAGGTTATCCCAATTCTATGGATGAGGAGGAGGAGCATATGTTAGACGCTCCGAAGTTGGATGACGATCTCTCGGATAGGGACTGATTTAACATTGTTGTCTGCGGTAATTTTGTCAGTATGCAAGGATGTGTGCCACTGTGAAATATATCCAATTTTTCACTGTAATCGCAATCTAGTTCGTATGCGCAACATTCCACTAACCCCAAACGCTGGCTAACCCACACCTCGCCCTGCTGGATATCTTGGGTTGGCTTCCGTTATCAGTTCCTACTACCGATATTAAAAGCCGCGCCAGAACTGCATCGTGCCTAAATGATATGCAGTTGTTCTGAGCTGATTGGGCTACTCGCCCTGTTGCCTGTGTATCTGCATCGTGAGTCTCAGCTCCGTCTGCAGTTTCAGGCCCGTTTCCTGGCTTGTAAGCAGTTGGTGTTTCGTATAAGAATATGCATAGTCTGTATCAAGAGAGCGGCTCATATCAGTGCAAACAGATATGCAGATGGATATAGATACGGATATGGATATGGATATAGGAGTCATGTCTATATATATACGGGCCATCTGGCCTCGAGAGATCAGTCAATCAACAAGTCTTTCTAGCATCCAAAGTAACACGACCTGTTACGATATGGAAGTTGGGGAGAACCGTGTGCGTGTATTCTATGGTACAGAGAAGAGAGAAGGAGAAACACTCGAGATATATACAGGAGGCATCAGCCCCTGCAGCAGTGACCGTGTACCAGACCTATAACATCATGTACATCTGTAACACGACCTGTTGCATGATCCTGACCGAGCTGAGCTTCAGCTGAGCTGATGTCAAGGCACACAGCCGGTAGGGCTTAAGGCACCCAACTACCTTGTATATATCTCGCGTCTTTCTCCTGCTCTCCAGTCTCTGTACCTAAGTCTATTCACACGGTTCTCCCCTTCCATATTTCAACACGACCTGTTGCATGTGTACTTAGATCGTGAGTCTCAGCACTGTCTGATGTTTTGTATGAGAATGAAGACTTGTATGGAGATGGTGGCTGTATCAGGATATGCATCAGGACCAGGGTGATGCGTCTCAGAGCATACGCGTACGCATATGGGAGATTGTACATATACGGGCCTTTGGCCCTCGAGACAGAGAGAACCAATCAAGCCAATCAAGAAGTCACCGAACCATCCAAAGTAACGCGACCCGTACTGATATGTTCGAGCGATAAACCATGATGCTCTTCTGGAACTCTTCCTGAAGTCACATACTACCTATTATACAACCGTATACCTAAAACTACAGATGAGGGCGAGACATATATTTACTACATTTAGACCACTCCCGGTGACGACTATGTCTCGTTGAGATACGTTGTTTGCTAGTTGAAGTACTCACTGGGAAAGCTATCTTCACTAGAACACTAAGAAAAGACACCGGCACAATACCAATATGATCTACACATTTGACTATATCCAATTGGAGTTTTCTTGGGATGTTGGGATCTTATCAAGTTCTGAGTTTGAGGTGGCATCTGATGGCGTGCAGACAGTATATTCTAGAACAAGACTAGTTAACGGGACACGTAAAGATTTCTCACGACTACTGCTTTTCTAACTTATTAGAACTGTTTCCAAAACTATTTATATGCTATGCATACCGGCAAAACGGTTCGACACCACGAGGATTGAAAAGTTAGATTTTCAAAACGAGTCTCGAATTCAGTGCCGTGAGGGCCCCTATAGTCTCGAGGAATTATGCAGGACTCCTGGGAAACGCGCCGAACGATGGAGACTACTGAGTACCAGCTTTAAGGTATCTATATGGTTTCGAAAATTTTACAGTTGATATAGTAGTTGATATTTTGCGAAACTAGCGACTTGGTGTGAACCAGGTTACTCATGCGCACACGTCTAATTTAAGGTATTTAGTCAAACATACCCATAACTATCTCTCAGAAATGCGCAGCAGTAATCACTCCCCGGACTGGATCCCTTTGTAATGGTAGCCTGGAATTTTAACACGGGAATGTTACCAGCAAAATCACTTGCAGCCCGATCTATGCTCAGTCGTCTAGATACTGGTCAATTTCAGACTTCCAGGTTCTAGTATATTTTCACCAGGAAGCTATACTCACCGATATTAAAAGTTCCCGGACATCCCATTACAGGAAACAATCCGAGGCACCGCCTAGGGTACTAACTGTATTTAGTAACCATGAGGTCAGATATGGAAATTCAGCACGGACTCATTTCGATGTTATTCTAATCCATCTAGGGGCTGTCCGGTAGCTTTTAATATCGACGAGTACTGTGACGAGTCCCTAAAACCTCGAGGTTTTCGTACTATCTAGCCTAAAAGTTTCTTATGCTTCAGCACCTTTTAAATAGGAAATTCTGAGAAAAATAGCGCGCAAGTCACAGAAAGGGTATAAGCTGATTGACGAGTGAAATTACGGACGTATACACTCCGAGGTTGTGAGGGTGATACTAAAACCGTAACCGCCTTGGATGAACCTAATGACGTAAGTAGTGTCTACCAAAGTTCTCGTCATGCTTGAGCCGCAATATGAGTCGCGGCTCTGACGATCGATCAATAGCTCGGTCAACCACAATAGCGGTCTAGTAGCACTAACACATTCTTTGCATTTAACAATTATCAGTGCTAGTTGAGGGTGCAATATTACAATCACCCAATTTTCAGGGCCCATAGTACGCTTGGTTTGGGGCTAAATCGCAGACGCAATTAGATTAGATCATCAGAGATTAGGAGTACTGTATGCGGTTTTTCTGTGACACCCGTATACGGCCGTCGGTCCCATCTAGAGTAGCGAATCCGAAGTGACCATTCATGGGCTTTGGCGATACTGAAACATTCCCGGAGTAAGTAGAAACGCCTCAGAAAGATTCGGTTAGCACCGATACAAAATAATGAACACATTACAGCTACCTCGTGCCTTTCTAGGATTCCTGCTCATACGAACTCGTTTATAAGTTGGAAGACTCGCAGCTTCATCTTACTAAGAGTTTGTATGAGATCTGCAGCTAGCTGCGCTATGGGTTTCGCAGTTCCGGAGACCTATCCGACTCGTATCCCGAAGAGGTCCTTAGGGTCCCGGCGGCCTAGCGCTTGCAGCTTAGGTATTTGCAGTACTTTGTGTTGCTTGCTCAAATTGAGGAAATTGGGTTGTTTGGTCTTTTCTCTACATTTTACATGATGTTTGGGCCACTAGAAGACTATCATACTACGGGGAAGTAACGTGGATGAGTTCATGATATAACGATAAGATAAGATTAGATAGAGGGAGGATCGGTAGTCTGGCCACGCGGAAGAGCTGTAGGATAACAGTGCAGAGCACGGAGAGTAATAGAATAGAGCCTTATCTTTTCCTCATACATTAAAGATGCGCATAACGGTTATCACAATATATTTCATTCGGTCTATCACATTCATCATGGCGTATTACTTGGCATAACTACCTACCTATTCAACCTACGCACATCGATGATCAATACTCTTAGCGCAGGAGCGCAACATTTGCGATCGAACAAATTTTTGGTACCGTGGGTGCATGTTAAAAGCCCCCCTGAAAGTAAAACTTCAGCATCAAGCGCACTACAGTTACATGGCTGCTTCAAGGTCTTTAATATAAACCAACACATACAATGTTCTAGTCCATTCACGGAGGCGGCTCCTCCGCGGAGTACCTAGTCAGTTCACGGAGGCCCACCTTCCGTGAACGAACCGTCCATTCACGGAGTCCGTACCCCACCTCCGTGAACTGGCTAGTTCGTTCGCGGAGTCAGTCAAAAATTACAAATACTCTGCTCTGCACACATGTATGTGCATGCACTGGCATATACTCAATTGCGCTGCGCTGAACGTACGCTGTTGGATTCAGATCGAATTCAGCTGGATAGAGCCAGCTGAGTATACGTACATTCTTCACAGCACAACTGAGTACGTTCCACTGATTCTATCGTACTAACAATATGGACCGCCTTACATCTACCATCTCACATCAAGTTCCGCCATTCAAAAAAGGTAGCCATCGAGAACTTACTCTTCGAGAAGCTGCTCATCTTCAGTCCCCTGCTGAGCTCATCCAAGTACATTGTAGGTGTAAAGGCAACTGCACGACAGTTCGCTGCAAATGTTTCAAAGCAAAAGCCGAGTGCACACTTCATTGCCATGGCCGAGATGGTGGTGCGCAGTGCATAAATACAGGACCTTCTGCTGCACCATTAGGTACTTTCATTTGAGAGCAAAAGAGAGAGGACGAAGAAGTTCAATTGTCTATCGACACAAGAGAAGGAAAACACTAGACTTATATACACAGAAACCAAATCTGATGCCAACACTTTCAATTTCGAACGAAACTGAAGATCAGCTCCACCGGAGCCAAGTCACAATCTAAAAAGCAGTCGAGCCTGCAGCCGGTGGAGAGACCAGCAAAAGGCACAATGCAAGGCGGTGGGAAAGGCGACGGGCTGGAAAGCGGGCAGATGCAGACACGTGCAGATCTCTGAGCTGTTTTCCATAGAAGAGTGCGACCAAGCAGTGATGGACTTCCTGGCGGCTACTGAAGTCGGGAAGTTTCCGCCCAAATGAACGCCGGTATGGAGGAGGCGCAGAGGCTGACTCAGGTGCCGGGAGGCGGCGGCGATGGGGGTTTATATCCGTTCCTTTTGTTCCTTTTCTTTTCTCCTTGTGTTCGGTTTAGTTTTGGTTTTGGTCTATCCCTCAACTTGCATATATATCAGCGGGGATGAAGGGTAGCGGGGGGGAGCTCCGCCATCTAGCTGGCTCGCCTGGAGGCGGAGGGGGTATTAAGTCCTGTTATACTCTAATTAGAGCGCATGCAGTATGAATAAACACCAAAAACAAAAGCTGTCGAGCCAATACTCAAGAAGGTGCTTGCATGGATACTGGTCCCACATCAGCAGAGGATACTGCCAATGAGAGCAGTGATTTGCCAGACCTGGATACTGAGGATAATGAGGTTCTCGAGGAGGAAGGGGTTACTGGGGAGGAAGATGAAGCGAAAGAGGAGGAGAGAAACGAGGAGGAGGGCAATGAAGAGGGAAATGAGGAAGATGAGCCGGTTTCAAGCGATGACATGGAGCACAGTGTAATTGTAGTTGCATCAGGACGTCCCAGAGGCATTCCATTGTAGGGATCGCAAAGATGTATAGATTATTTATAATTTTTCATTGACTCCGTGAATGAACTAGTCAGTTCACGGAGGTGGGGTACGGACTCGGTGAATGGACGGTTCGTTCACGGAAGGTGAGCCTCTGTGAACTGACTAGGTACTCCGCGGAGGAGCCGCCTCCGTGAATGGACTAGAACATACAATACGCAATCCCAGTCTTCCAGCCAGAAAACCAACTATAGGCTCGGTTATTTTATGTAATAATCCGGCAGTGCCACGCCAACTCCAAGTAGCGCAAGCAAGTAAACCGCGGGTGTAAAAGCATTCTGCAGATCTCCCTTGTGATATAGCCGGTATGCTGCAAATGACAGCGCTGGAACTTGGCTCATGACAATTGCTACGACAAACTTATACCAACACCAACCGTGAACTGCATGAATTCCATAACCAAATGTTTTTGCTTTGCTCTCCAACTTCCCAGTGATTTTCTTTGGGATATGCGAGATCAGGTCTTGAATGAGTTGCTCGTCATTCTGGGTCGGATCATGGTAGTTGGCGCATAATGTTTTCTCGACCCAGACAGTATAGAATTCCTCGGGGAGTATGGGCTCAGCATGATATTCGGTTTCTTGTTGAATGTCGGAGAGTGTGGGGGTATATTTGAGGCACCAAACAAGGTCTTTATCACTGGCAGCTCGCATAAACTAAATATGGAAATTAGTCATAAACCACGTATATGTGAGAAGGGATTGTAGGTCACTTTAACCAACTTTATTTCGGCGCAGGTTGTTAAGGAGAATAGCCGCCTAATGCCGCGCGATTTTTTGTAACTTTTCCGCAGTTCGGAAATGAATTCTATACCATTTTTCGCCGAACTGGGAGATTCGACACAAATATGGTAAAGGTTTGTTTCAGACCTGGATGAATCGACACACCAATGTATGTACTTTTCGTTTGAGTTCACACTTATTGACTGAGTTCGTAGTGAGGTACTCCCTGCACTATTACTTGTGTTGCTCTGGGCTGCCTGCGTCTGGCGCTGTCGAGAACTACCAGCGTCTTGGCTGGTAGATGATGTTGTGCCAGTATTGGGAGTGCATGTCGGAGGTGTGGTACCTGAGCTCGAGTCATTCGCACAGGAAGTTGGTTGTATGCACCGTTCCTGAAATTTGAGTGCGGAGGTTGTAGGTATATCGACGGAGATGGACTTTCCACTCTCCTGTCTAGATGTCAGTGACCTGCTACATACCACTGTCCTCAGATTTCCATACTAGGATCCAAGATATGCGTGAATGATTATCTGGGAGAACTTTTGTTGGCTGGCACAATGGCCACCACAGAACTGGCATCCCGGCATATCTTTCAATGAAATTCTTTACCCTATCCGATTGTGAGATGAAGGGCTGAGCGTGCTCAAATCGTATTTTATATCGGCTGTCAAAAGTAGTTTGTGCCTGATAATCGCCCACAGCGCCTATGTTCGACAAGAGTGGCGGGGGTTCGCTGCGAACCAATGTGGGGGAGCGTCTAGACGTCCCCGAATTCGCTAGTCCTTGGTCGAAGCGAGAAAGGTTGGGAGATAATGACGGCCATCGCGATGACAGCGGTGGCGAATACTGGGACACTACTGGATACGGCGGCTCTATAGGAGGTTGACCACGGTGATGTCCACCGCTGACGAGTAAACGAGCCTGATAGTTGTACAACGTCTCGGGGTAATAATGCTTGCGGTCTGTGATCAATGTGCTCTACAGAACATAAACTATAAGCTTTTCACTGGACACTGCAGTTATGAAGGGACTGATTGGTTTAGATATTGAATTTTGTACTGACTCTTCTCGACTTCAAAATTTGGCGACGTTTCCAAAGTGAGTACACGAGCAAAAGGCCACCAGCTATCCCCACAAATATGCTTGCAGTTTCTATGTCAATGGGACACTTGTTTGACGTCATCCCGACCGTAGGAAGGCTGGTGGCGTACATAGGTATTGTTACACAAGTCTAGCTTAGGTGGGGTTAGAACAATCCTGTGCCAGCCGACATACTGTCCGAGTCAGTTCTCAGCTGGAATCGCGCACATACAGATGAATGTAGCACGTCTCAACCAAAACTTGTGTCGATATGACGATGCAGGGGATATGCGCTGAGGATTTGGAACCAGAAAATGGGCGAAAATGACTCGAGAACTGGTAAACATATACCGGGCTGGAGGAGCAGCCGAGGGAAGGGAAGGAAATAGGGGTAATAGGGCTCCATGATCGTTTGAATTTGTTCTCAGGCGGCTGCTGTTACCCGGGCGGACAGTGAATGGTGCTGTTTCATTGGTAACTGTCTGAGAATATTTCTGGTCCTGAATAACTTTATTTATCGAATGGCGCGCGGTTTGGCATCTAGGATTGTTTTCAATACATCACCACAACCACTCGCAACTAAACCAACCGTTATTCATTCTGTCTTTATATATCATTATTACTCGTCATTGGCAATCGTTAACGTGTTACAAGTCCTCCAGATATATCATTTACCCGTTATTTATCCACCCGTCAATTGCTTACGTTTTAGCGAGGCCATGTATTGGCAATGCTCAGGAGAATAAGCGCTGGTAGGGCTAAGAAGGGATAGAAACCGATACCAAGGCTGTCGGGGTCCGCCAAGGCATGCAAATACCAACCCCCCAACTGGCACACCGGGTACATTTCTGTAAGGCAGTGAGTACTTCTGCTCGTGCGCACACCTCGGGGGATAATCTTGGATGGAAAATGGATGGTCGTTAGGAGCCCTGCAACACGAGGTTATAAGCAATCACTCGGGCGAAATTAGGTGAGAGTTTTGCTGTGATAGAGAAAATACATATGGATCAGAGCATCAATATTGTGGTACTGTCAAAATGGGACCGGAAAATGGCATGGGAGACGAAGGATCAAGTCAGAAGGAGAGGGAAAGGCACGGCAGAGACGGGAACAAATTGCACTGGAAACCACAGACACATGCATTATCTTTGGAAAAGGAACCCAGCCTTGTCTATCAACTTCATCACTCGTATCAAGTTTTGATCCTGCACTGGTCGGCGGGTAGCGGGCTGGCTGTTATGGAATAGCGATACAACCGCTGATGGCATCGTTGCCAGAGCCTTGCCAACATGCTAACAGATGCACCGAAGCAGGCGGAGATGCAGAAGCACCGACGATAGAGAAGTTAGATGGGCACTCAGACTCGAGAGGGTATAGGCGAGTGCTCGTATCAATGGGTTCGTACTTTCCGATTAGTTAGTCAAGAACTAACTAAGCTGACACGAGTCGCCACATCGAAGATGATACAACCGACGGCGACACTCCCGAAAAACAACGCAAACAGTCCAGGAATGTTATGTTTGCACACAGAGACCCACTCTAACGTTCGGCGCGACAGGAGATGTTTATTCACAACGCCTGGTCATGCATCCCATTGCCTACAGCCTCCAATGTAACACCCCATGTCGAGGAGGACTCCGGCCCCGCCAAAGATTCTGTGTGCCTTATAGGCAGGGTTGTGTTGCGAATCAGCCCATACTGCTCTTGCTCATTGTTGCACATGTACTCTATGTACATAATTAAGTTGGCCGAAGATCACACTACGATAGACCCTTGCTTAAGGTTTATCCCGTATGGCAGTTTCCCGTTTCCGGCGCTAGTTGACGCAACGGCTCGGCCCGTGTGTTACCTAGCAGCTTTAAGCATCTATCCAGGATTCGACATGCACCTCTTAATATAGAACCAGCTGAATGACCTGGCAGAAGTCAGCATATTCCCTTCTGTGCCATCACAATCGATTAACCGTCTTGTGTGTTTCATTAACAACGTCTGAGCGCACGCATGGGTGGGACCTGAGTTCATGCGATCCATTTGCACTAAACCTGAGATTTGAACTTACGTGTGCTTAGATGCATATAGAATAGGCGTTAGATATACGATATTAAAGCTTAGCGAATCATTGGCAGGTTCTCTCGTGCCCCGATATCTAGCCTAGCTCGCAAGCTCGCTCGGCCGCAAAATTTATTTTCGTAGTCTAAGTGCAAGATATATTCGCAGGAGCCATATCAGCACTGAGACACTAACGCGGAGACACCGGAGGGTCGAACAGAAGTCAAAATGCACAAAGCGGCCATAAATAGCGAGTGTTGCGGAGACCCATAATGAGCACCCTTGGCGACACATCAAAGTTAGATGACTATTTAATAAAGCATAATCTTATCGGAGTCATCTAATCATTGACAGGGGTGTCCGGAGACGAAATTCGCCGAGTAGTGCGTCTCTAGTCATACAATGTCACTCACATTGCCATGACTGCCAAATGTTGTATGAACCTGACCGAGCTGAGCTTCAGCTGAGCTGATGTCAAGGCACACAGCCGGTAGGGCTTAAGGCACCCAACTACTTTGTATATATCTCGAGTCTTTCTCCTGCTCTCCAGTCTCTGTACCTTAGTCTATACACACGGTTCTCCCCTAATTATTGCAACACCAAATGTCACATATCCCGTGGTAAGTGCAGAGTGGCAAAGTATCAAAGTTTTCCTGATGATCGTCTGTATATAAATCGATTCTTTCTCTCTCTGTATCATAGAATCTATACACGGTTCTCCTCTAAGTACTATAGCAACACCAAATGTTAAATGTGATGATTGATTGTACTACCTTAAGAGGCTATAAAGGCCTTATATATATACGGTAGTCCATGTAAGCATGCGTACGCACTCATCTATGTATAGACACAGTGAATATCATCAGCCTCCGTATGAATACCATAACCTCCAGAGCCGAGATCTATTTCTGGGACACCGAGATCTCATCCCGTTCAGTGAGTTCCAGGATTTCCTCACTTATTTCCAATACATCTCGGCTCTCTGCGGTGGTACGCAACCTTCCAAGTCGTACTTGTTAGCTTCAATGACTCCGCAATAAGTTCGGCCGAGCTCGCTCGCTGATGCTTGGGGTTTCAGAGCCATATGCTCAACAGCTACTTATATCGGATCAATCGCCGTCGACGAGACCTTCTTGTATGCAGCCCTGTAGCTGATACAATAGGGGTTAATCATGACTAGGGTCATTCAACCGGGGAAGGCGGTCATACTCTCGAGAAGTTGTGCATCAAAATACTCCACCTTAAAATTTCCTATTCATATTCATCAGCCGTATAGAGCTTCGTTAGAAAAATCGAACCCCGTTGACACAAAATTTGTATTGCCACGCGTTTAACATCTTAGCAAATTGAGAGGGCGAATTCTGCGATAAATAGAGCTAAGTTTCCGTTGGGCTAGTTGCTGATTGATCGAATAGCGCTTACTATACAGATGACAAGGTGGTAAGGGAATTATGTGAAGCTCTTTACAGACCTAACGGGTTCGAATGTCCTAGGATAGAACCTCTGAGCGTTATGGGAAATCCACTACTTATTAGTTCGTTCAATTGAAAGGAACTTCTTCTCGTAACCCAACCAAATAATTACTAATCGCACTTATGCTTATAGCAGATGCCGACTGGTCTTAACGCTACAGCCGCCGCAGGGAGTACCCTATTCCAGTTCCATCGGTGACAGGTGATGTAATTAAGATACTGAGTGTCGAAGATTTGTAGATTGACTAAATTAAATATAACTTAGCTGGACAACTAGCACAAACCAACACATCGGCGAGTGATGAGAGACGAAACTCCATTCCCCGCGATTCTACACCCGATATCTCTGTTGCAGGAAGCCCTAAGGTTCATGATCGTGACTGTCTCATTAGACTTCACGCCATGACTGCCCTTTTAGACTTCACACGATGCTCGCCCTCTTGCTCA
>Ga0307512_10000107_pt1 | contig 103988 bp, 92 predicted proteins | sample 14_EM_MG_FD_200267 | JGI IMG/M metagenome (GOLD analysis project Ga0307512, IMG submission 200267) | Populus trichocarpa ectomycorrhiza microbial communities from riparian zone in the Pacific Northwest, United States - 14_EM | ecosystem: Host-associated > Plants > Roots > Unclassified | place...
AGGCGCACCAGCAGCGTTCCCAAAGGAGATGTTGTTTTTCCCAGAATGCTCTACTGTGATTCGAGGTGCTCCCAGACGCTCACAGGTTTGTTGCTGGCGCTCCCAGGTGCTCTGCTATGCAACGCGACCCGTCGCCTGGGCGACAGGCAGCGTGTAATTCTCCATCAGAGGGTATGAGGTTCCATCAGAGCCGTCAGAGCTTTCCGGAACACCCTGGTGTTTCAGACGGAATCCAAGGTTGTTGCTGATGTGACAGTGGCTCCACAGCTCTGACAACAACCACTCTGAGAAGGACAGTAACTTACCAGTCCACATCAACATTGTGCACCTGGTTATCCTGGTGTATTTGCACATCGGAGTTGTTGGCCGCATCTAGTTTCAATATGGTAATGTTGTGGAAGTTAGCATATACCAGAACTGAGTATTCTGTGTCTTGAACTTCGATATCTTGTTCCCCTGGTTTAACAATTTGTGTGCAGGAATATCTCAGTGGTGCTTAGTTAGTAATTGGCATGATCCCCAGTTCGAAATGAACCTGTTCCTTCTTCATCACCAGTAGTCTTTCATTCAGTTACCCTTCCCCCTGCTACTTCTCCCTCTCCTATGATGCAATTCATCAGTACTGATTTTGTTTCCAGAACTGTGTAGTACGTTAATAGATAACAACTCGCTATCTCTCACCTCTTGTTTCATCCTGACAGTCAACGTGCATGTCAGGTTGACAAGATTGGTCTTGATATATTCAATTTCATTGTTTGTGTCATCTAGCATGACTATGTGATTGATTGTATTGAATGTCACAATCAGAGCGCATGCATTTTTGGTCAAGGTTAGACAGTCCTCCCAGCTTGATTTGATCAATGGAATGTCAATCAGCACCAATTGGAACAATGAACTATTACCCTGGGTGGCTATTGTGCTTAACAAACAGGAGTCACCAGCCTGCAAGTATGTTGCTAGATTATATTGCCACATTATACAGCCAACAAGTTGGTTATTACACAGGGGTATGTCAGGATTCTTTGTGAAGTCTCTCAGAACTTGAGCCCTTTCAAACCCATCTGTGATATATACCAGGTAATCATAATCCGTCCACATCATAAACAGATCATTATGGTGTTCTTTGGCTTGGTTCTGTTGATTTTGATGACAGGTGCCTCCCACAACAGTGTCAGCTGGTAAGCTGGTTGCACTGTGTTTAGATTTCTTGCTGCAGTTATCTAGAAGTCAAAGTGGCTAGGAATCACCCGCATCATTCCATCCAACAATGTGTCCCTGGTGGGCTCTGCCAGTCCTGATAATCTGACATAGGTTAAACCTAGGCCACTGAACATCCACCAATGCCTGAGAAAACTGGAAAAACAGTAGGAGAGAGCATCAGGCACAATACCACTGATCTGTTGTCTCTCTACAAGTCGTACTTCTACCCTGTGCTACCCAATCGCACATTGGTCACAATTAGGTTGTGCTTGAAATTGTGAAAATTGTAGACCCAATATCAACATTGGAAGTGTAATGTTTGATTGGTGCAGGAGGAGGGACCAGTTGGTGGTCAACTGCAGAAGTTGATGCGATCTTTGGTGTGGGGATTGATGTAGCATATGGCTTAGTGGCAGGGTTTGTTGAAGTCTTTGACTTTCTGGCAGGGCTTGGAGGGGCTCGAATGAGTGTGGTAGTGGCTCTTTGGGTGATGCGTCTTTGTGAACACGAGATTCATCCTTGAATTGTATTGATATCATCATATTTAACTTTCACCCTTGCGGTAAGTCGCAGAAGATCTTGAGAGTTATCAGGAAGTATCTTAGAATTGTTAGTAATCTCCAATTTATCAGATCCATGTCAGTTGATGTCAGAGACTCAATATCAGAGACTCAATGCCAGAGACTAAATTCCAGTGACTCAATGTCAGCGACTCAATGTTAGTGACTCAATGTCAGAGACTTGATGTCAGAGTGCCATTTACTAAGCTGATCAGATTTTATTGACACACCTTGCACCTCGGAGTACAATTCGATTCTAGTATATAAAGTTATAGTAACATTGTGATGTGTAGTACTCCATCCCTGGACTGCTGCAAGGCCTCCAGTGAATGCAGACTGGTGACTCACCAACTCTCTATGCAGGGTTATTTTCTTCTGGACTGAGGCACTGATTTCTGGGTTCCAGTTCAAAACCCTGGTAGACCATCTTAGTGGGACTCACAGTGATACCACAAACATTGTTGTTTGGGTGAACTAAAGGTTGCTGAGTGGATATTCGGGTCACCAAGTCAATATTGAAGTCATCAAGACAATGTTGAATCATCTGAGTGAATAGCTAACAATTGAATGGGGTATATACCAACAGTTACATTATAGGCACTGACCCAAGTTCAACGGCATGACCACCCCAACTCAGATTTCAACCGAGATGCCAATATGCAAGTTGATCTAGTTAAGAAAACTCTGCAAACTGAAAAACAAGAGCATGAAGATGCAAGTTGCTACTTAGTAAATACAGATCAAATAGGGAGATGCACAAATGTTGGTGGTTTGGATGGCTGAACTCAAGTAGGTTCAGCAGGAGGTGAGAGGTTGTACAGTGCAGACATACCGATAGGTTTACAGCTAAAACATCGACTCAAATTGTTCAGGTTAGGGAAGGTTAAACAGGTGCCTAGGCGCGGAACTTTGCAGCATTCGACACAAGCAACAAGGTGAGGCTAATGATACTATACTCAGAGCCCAAAGATAGTGTGTCATATGCCAATATCATGAGGCTAGGCTAGCATCTAAGTACCATTCATTTTGGGCTAAATGAATAGTATTGGAACACCCGATAAGAGCCTCACTATGAGCATTTCCACAGCGCACTGAGTTGGAAACAGTTCACCTTCGAAAATAATGATCTTGATTTGCACTTCAAGCATCTGGGATCTTTTGCAACAAAGTGGTCTCACTCATCACCACATTTTGACATATCCTCATGATCACCTGAATCCCAGTAATCTTTCCATGTCGTATAAGCCAGACTACAAATGAGTACGCAATATTCCCCAATTTGACGAAAATATCCAAATGCAGCCACCTGAACTCAAGATATTCCCTGATGGAAGCAGCCCAGTCAATGACACATTACAAGTTCTGCCTTTTGAGCATAGTGACTGTGAACCCCTTGGTCCATTTGCAACACCCCAACAATGGCAACTTGGTCATTTGATTGCGGATATCAATCCAAGTAAAGTAAAACTCGATGACACACACAGATGGGAAGTTTTGTACCTGATGCCAATGCAAAAAACGCTGACTAGCTCTTTTAACTCAATGTGGACATGGATGAACTGGATGAACTTGTATGGCGATGGGAAGAGAGTTCTCTCAATATTAAAAGCTAAACTACTCTAATCTGGTATTACCACTGTATTACAGAGGTATGATAAATATGAGAACATCCCCATTGTAAGGAGTATCTCTCATAAGGGCCAGTTGAACAACTGGATTCAAGAGGTGAATGAATTTACACTGAGATGTGGACCTCAGATTAGTGGGGGAAAATACAGGCCAGCTTCCTTGTATTGCCATTAAGATTGCTTCTTGTCACATTTTCATTGTGATTGGGTAAGTAATAGTGACAGAGAGAGCATGTCAGAGAGTTTATGTCAGAGAGAGTGTGTCAGGGGGAACACTTCAGAGAGCATGCCACAGAGCTTCAGAGTGATAATGTCTGAGAGTGTGGTAGATACAGTCGGAGTCATATATTCAGGTTCAGAGAGTGTGTGATAGAGACTGGGTGATAGAGAGCATGTCAGAGTGTCATTATACCAGAGTAGGTAGCATCTGAAGAGTGTCAGCTTCAGTGTTGACCGGATTCCTGAAGATTTTGCAACATCATACTCATATTGAACATATTCATGAATCATCTGCCAGAAATATCAACTATTATCCCTGTCATACTCGGGAATCCCAAAACAATGGTTTCTACATTACGTGACCACAACAATGCTAGCCAGCTCATCTCTTTTTGAGCAACCTCTCCAAGGTGACTAGACAATCACTGAAGATAACTGGATAAATACTATTCCTTTCTTTACTGAACTGTCCAAACAGACCAAAAACCCACACCAATTGGTTCCCCGCTCAGGAATCTGTTACATTACTATCTTGTACTCTCCCGAAGCTTGAAAACTGTCGATTCAAGGTTTGGCTTTCAGATGGTAGCAAAAGGTACGTATTTCCCAACATTGTATTTTGCCTTGCTGACTACCCTCAGCAATACCACATAACAATCGTGCAAAATAGTTGGTGCACTTGATGTGAGCTATGCATGGATCCCCTTTCTGGTGTTGCCTACAGGTCGAAGTGCCACCTTTCCCAATGATCTTTTTAGTTGTTAACGATTACTGCTGAATAGGTAGGGCTGTGGAAGATTCCCAACGGTCCAAATTTGGTCAATGCCCATGCATGTATTAATATACATAGTTCCATAAATGTTGACTGGTTGCACCAGCTACTGAAGGGCATATTCAGAGATCAAACCTCGGAATGGATTGTGGGTTTTCTGAAATGAATTGGTCAGGAGGGACAAGGTTTGGATGTGTTAGATAAACGAATATCAATAATGTCTGGCTTCTTTAAACTATGCCTGTTTGGAGCCACATGCACTGGCATGAAACAATGGACTGGTGCCAACTACCAGGACATGGACAAGGTCTGGCTACCAGCGCTTGCCCCTCTTCCTAAAGGACATTGCAACCACATAAAGTATATCAAACTTGTTACTGAGTTCCAAGTGATTGCTAGCTACTAGTTACCCACTGACACCATGCTCAAATATTGTGAGGATGCACTTAGTGGTATCAGCAGAAATGTCCACCTCTTTCTACCATACTGCAAAATCCACACTATGAGCAAGATACCCAAAATTCATTACCAATGCCATGATATTGAATGTATTAGGGAAATCAGCTCTGCCAATAATAGTGACACCAAAATATCTGAAGCTGTATACAAAATCCTCAACAAGGTTCACTACCATTCTTTCAACCAGGGTACCTGCATTTCACAGATGTGATGATGTGAAATGTGCCTATTTCATATCAAGTCCAGAGTCAGTATTTTACTACATATTCTTTCCTCTCATCTCCTCTGGCCAAAGGCAGATATGTACAGAATGCTGCATGTGGGGAATTCTCTGGGGTCCGACAAATTAACACCTAGTTTGATACCCCAAATCGACACAGTGATCACAATACCCAACATGATTGTCACTCTGTCATGTTCAGAAGGTATCAACATATTAGAGTTGATTAATGTGGTGACATTCCATATTTCAATATTCAATGTATGTATGAGCACCAGTATACACCAAGGGAAATCAAGAGCCCATGAATTGTGCATTCTCCGTCAAAATCAATACCTAGCAAATTGTGGCAACGTTACTATACAGCAGCATAATCATCCAAATGCAGTTGTAGTTCAAAGGCTAGATGTGTGGAGAAATGGCACAGACGAGGCAATCAATTAGACAATTTATTTATAATAAGAGCTCATGTACCATGAACAAATAGTTGGCCCAGAGAACAAAGAAACTGGCCTACGAAACAGCCATACGATGTTTGTTTCAGTGATAGAATCAGTACAGGAAGAGCCAATCCTAATTGGACTGTAACATGGTGGATGTTACATTAAAATGTAATGTTAGTTGAGGATTTGAAGTAACTATCTCTTGTGATGCCATGCAGCAATGATGGAATGATAATCTTGCATGATGAATTGTGAAGAGCATGACACATTGTACATATTCTTTGGTTATTACACCCATGCAAGTTGTTTCCAGAGGCAAAGATAAGCAATACCTACTCAACCAGTATACAGCTGTGGAATTATATAACATGATATACTTGATTGATCAGATATGTTGATCAGCACAAAGATGACTGGAATCCAGTGCCACCTTTTGCACAATGTCAGAGTGGATCAGAGCCAGAGTCCATATCACAGGCACAGTTGTCAGTCATACTTATCGCAGTCAGGATTGCCAGATCATCTCTCAGCACACTTGTTAGAGACATGTTTATCAGAGCGGGGAATGTCAGAAACCTTGTCAGAGACCATTTCAGAGCTGCACATGTCAGAGCCATACTTGTCAGAGCCCCACTTGTTAGAGCTGCACTTGTTAGGGTCATATTTATCACAGCCAGAATTGTCAGATCAAGTCGGTGTGCACTTGTCAGAGCAATGATTATTAGAGCTGGCATTGTCAGAGCTGCACTTTTGAGAGCTATATGTGTCTGAGCCACATTTATCAAAGCCAGAATTGTCAGTTACTATGTCAGAGTACACATTCATAGTTGGGTTTATTAGGAATCATTTCATAGCTATACTTGACAGAGCTATATTAATCAGCCTGAAGAGCATTTCTGAGCCACGATGGTTAAAGCTGAGTGGTGATACATTCCAGGTAGTTTTTGCAGAACCAATCTCATGAGAAAGACATCAAGCATATCAAAAAGGCCAGATTCTGCATATACACCAGCCAAATGAAGTTATGTTCAGTAGGTGCACAGTGCCATTAGTTGATTAATATGTGTCAAATATCTGTTCTGGGGGTATTTAATCCCAGTAATCAATACGATTTTTATTGAAACTAAGCACAGCTGCCTATCCACCAAATTGTTCTATGCTTCTTTCTTCATCTTATTACATGACCCAACTTCTTTAATTCCTTTCCCAGGACAAACTAATAGCCATGATCTTGTGCACATATATCGTGATGATTAAAATATTTTTGAACTGTTTGATTGGGGCAAGTCTGGCGCTGACATATCTCCAGGCTTCGTATTTAATCACTAACAGGTTTGTGAGGTGTGTGACAAATGTACCTGAGTGAATTTGCCCACATCATTGGCAATAAATGTATAAGTCTCCAGACAGAACAATTGTGTGGTCTGCTGCTGTTGGCAATACTCTCGATCAATCAGTTGGCATTTGATGATATCAAAGGTATACTTGTTGAATGCACTTTGTTTGAGAGGCATGTATAATTGTCCTTATTTCACAATGGTTTGGGTAAGGTGTGCAATAGTGAATAGAATTCCTAATAATATATTAAGGTATTCTTTACTGCTGACGTCTCACTGTGGATTGCTGCTAGAGCTTGGTTCTTCTCATTACCGGAACAATGTAAGCTCTTAAAAGTCAAGTCTTCAGGATAGTCCCCATCAGGATTCTTGTTATGACACAATGATAGTCTGATAGCTTATCTCGGAACGCATGTAGTAATACTGAGTTGACGTAACAATGATTACCCCAGGAATGCTGTGTTCATAAATAAGTAGTTTGAATATGCTATGGTCCGGTATCTTGCTATTCTCAAACAAGATATCAAATGCACACAAATAACAACTCATCACTGTAACATAGACATCTTGTTTTCGTTTATTCAGTAGTTAGTACATTTGCCAGCACATAACCTACCAGTGCATATTGCAATTGTTTTAATGCCTCACCATAATCTGACTAAGTGCCATTTGCATCAGAGGATGATTTGGCGACCAACTGATATTCTGCCAAGGTAGATTTCGACACACACGTAGTTTCATGATGTATACTAACTCCATCCAATGAGCAGGACCACTTCAGAGCTCATGTCTTCAGCCAGCGTCATGAATCTCTCAGACATTTTATGCTAACATGTCGACTGTTCAATAACTGGGAAATCCTGTGAGATATCCTGACTTCATTTGAACGTAGGCTCGAAGCTTCTGGTTTCGGGTATATTACATGATGTCTGCTGCACACAGAATTCCGCGCAATCGCTATTGAACTGTGTGTCGTCCTCCTAGATACGATGTAGTCGGTGTGGCTGATTACATTGTGCACTGCTGACGGTGTTATCAACATCCCAGATATGGCAACATAATTGCCTAATTACAGATGAATCCTCTAGAGCCCACATGGAATACCCAATCAATTGACATGTGACTCAGGTGTAATCCCACTCAAGACTACATGACTGGCACATATGACATCGCCTCCGTGAATATGTATTATTCATGTTGTAGTCCTAAGACACCTCTCAAATTTACTACAATCTGTCATTTACCATTATCGCAGCCAAGGGAGACTACCTAACAATATCTGCTACGTGATGCTGAACATGTTTTCTGATTGATATACTAACCTTTGACTGAGATATAGTGTTAGTTTGAGACTGGTTTGCTGGAAGGGCAAAAGTTATTGTTGGAGTGGTGAAAGAGTAAAGCTTTGTGTATATGACTGGTGAATGGGATTCAACACAAAAAAAGTACCATATATCATAATTCATGACATGATTGCTCTGATGTGTCATGTGATTTTAAGTTATCATTACTGTATATAAACACCACATTGTCAGTATTCTAATCAGTATTGGAAATCAGGTGTGTATGTTGAGGATTTCACCCAAGAGATGCCATACATCAGCATAAAGCGAAATTGGTTTCCGAAAACAGACCCCAAACACGGATCCTTCACCACATTATGCATAAATAATGAGAGCGATACATCTACGATGTTCCACCATGCTTCGAGGAGTTCAATGATGTGATCACGTCATCATGATGTTTCAAAAACTTGTTTAGTCATGTAGGTTAACTTACTGCTCTGGATTCACATTGGTCCTCTAGATTTTAATCGTTTCGACGGTTTTTTGAACTTTTCCATTGATTTCAAAAATATTCTTAACTATATATTCCCTGCAGACATTGATTATACAGAAGCTTGCACAACTCCCATAACAAAAATTCGGAGTGAATACTCATTAGATTTCTATATGTGCTGCAATGATTACTTCAAGCATCGAATCGAACATTGTACAGGCAAAACGAATTCAAAGCATTCAAGCCAATCGTGTTGCTCAGGCACCACCATGTGCTATCTGGCTGCGGCGTCAGCGGAAGAAGGTGTACAACCCCTAGGATCTCGCTTATAGGGAAAATATTAGAGGTTCCGACACCGAACAGAGGCTGACAATGGTACATTCCATCATTCAAGTGTTGCATCACAGGTTGATGTCTCTCCTCGACAATAACCATACCAGCAGTCTAACGTATCCGCCCTGTTGGAAACGTCTGAGCAAAGGAAAGAAGCCCATAAACACTTGATTCAGCATGCTCGACAACAAAAAAACATTTCAAACATGCTGGAACGCGACCTGCAGTGGACTTAAAGTTGGTTTCCGGACTCATCCCCATCCAGAGAAGCACTGTATCAGTTCTTTGTCGCTTATGCTTTCTCAACCTTGTGGAGCCAGTGCAAAGAACGATATGAACTGCCTGCTTGTCGCATTGAAAAGACGACACCAGAACAGGTACTGCGTTGTACCGAATGCATTGTGATTGGTTGAGACAACTGAAATACTGATCATGATCGACATAGTCTGTGAAGTCGGCAAATCTCTTGAAACACCATGCAATGTTATTCTGTAGCTCACCTTTCGACATTGCACACCACTCGGCCAAGTCGTCAAGGGTCATGATTTCTGGTCGTGGGTTTTTCAATATTCACTTGATAGGCTCTTTGGTTATAGGCATTTCATTGTCATAACATTGTTTTGCTGCATTTGCATTCAGATATCGATACTGAAACACCTCCTGTCGGGCTTCCATTCGGAAAATCTGGAAGGCGGCCTCATCATGGTTTGATTGTTGGTACCCTTGATCAAGATCCATCATCTCATTTTCTGCGAGTTCAGAGCATGCATTCTACAAGTTACCAAGCTGACGGATATGGTCAGAGAAACGGTTTAGGAGATGCATCTGCACAAAGTTGAAATCCGATTTGTCAACAAGATGTTGTGCAATTCCTGACCTGATAGGCGTTTTATCTTCATCAACCCGACGACGCTTTGCAGCCACAGAAAGGTTGTTCCAAGTGCGGTCACTCTCCCATTACTCGTGTTTGTCCAAAGTAAGCTGCTTTTTCAAGGCTGCTGAGGAAATCTTTGTAGATTTACTGGCACTGAATCGACTGAAAACATCCTTGTAATGATGAATCTCCTCCAGAGAATTCTCCATATACTCGATCGTGGCTTCAGTATGGGACTGGAACTGTGTCGTAAGATCATAATACAAAAAGTTCTTGATGCACCACAGGGCTTCTGTGAAGGGAATCCTTTGCCTTGCCGGAGGGTTACAAAGAGTCGCCGTGAAAACTGGAAGAATCACTCGCCACAGTGCTTTCATCTCCGGACCACTCCATTGCGTCACCTGGCTGTATGGCTTGTTGAATATAGCGAAGCCAGGATATGGAGGCATCATCGCCCAGAGCGGGTTAAATTTGTCACTCATGGAATGTTGTTCGAGGAAGGATGTTACCCAGTCGGACAAATGATGAAGTATATCGAGACACACGGTATGAAGCATATCAAGTAGGATAATAGTTGTCGGGGAGATGAATTTCGTCATCCAGTTGGTTTCTTGTGAAGTTCCAACAGCTCGATCTCCCAGATATTGTCATGCTTCCCGCCTCTCGCTCATCAGCAACAACTCTAGCTTCTGTCGGAAACACCCGGGTGTTACGGACGGCTCTGACGGCTCTGACGGAACCTCGTGCCCTCTGACGGAGATACACACGCTACTGGTTGCCCAGGCAATGGGTCGCGTTGCATTGCATCAGCAAAATGTATGTTTGTCACTGGAAGCCTCCAGGAGTGTCTGAGAGGATGTGGAGTGTAAACTTAGATGCTTCAATAACAGGAGTATCAGACCCTAGGAGGGCATTCCTGCCGGCCTGCAGAGTAACTGGGAGCGCTGACGACAAGCCTGGGAGCACCTGGGAGCGCCAGCGACATGTCTGGGAGCACCTCGAATCACAGTCATCTATTCAGTTTGTATTCTCATCTATGTATCTATGTATCCATATAGCTACACATCTACACACGCTATGTCTGGACTGGCTGCAGGTTGGGCTTGAGAGCAATTCGAGGTGCGCCTGAAAATGACGATCGAGTGAACTCAGAGATATACTCCGAGGCCGTGATCGAGCGGGTGTGGAGAAGAATTTGGAGGTGGTAATCAAGTGTAATTGGAGATACATTTGGAGGCCGTGATCGAGTGAACTTAGAGATGCACTCCAAGATTGTGATTGAGCGAGTTTGGAGATGCACTTTCAGGCCATGCTCATGCGAACTTGCAGGCCGGAATCGAGCGAGTTTGGAGATAAACTTCGAGGCCCTGATCAAGCGAGTTTGGAGATGCACTTGGAGGCCGTGATCGAGCGAGATTGGACAAGTACTTGGAGGCGGTTGATGGACGGCGCACCAGGTGATGAGACTGTATTCATCAGTCAGTTAACTCGCAACCGTGGGAATATGACAATGTGACTTCACCTTTGAGCTATTATGGAGAGCTGGCTGATGGCGGTCGATCGTTTAGGGAGGTACGCTGGAAGCTGAAGCTACATTCAGTGGTCAACTCGTAATCAGGAGAATGAAGGGAAGACAAACAATCTTGGGTGGATGCTGTACTCAGTGTACACTGTACTGGGTGTATGCTGTACTCGGTGTATGCTGTACTCGGCGTATGCTGTACTCGGTGTCAACTCATGTTCATGTCATGGAGAGATAGAGAGGGATGACTTAACTCTGTGTTCTGCGATGATGATTGAGTTGTGGACGAGAATGTGAGAGATGGGGGATGAAGATGAGAATGATATGGTGGATACGAGCGGATATGAGAAATCAAGGGTGCGACTTGCCTGATTGGGCTGGGAAGACCTCGTATCGGTGTTGGTTCGCGCCAGATCGGGACTCGTACCTGCCGTATTGGGGATGGTCTATTGACTCGCACATGAAATTCTCTAAGTCCCAGTTTCTCAGATGATTTCCCCCTTTTTCTCTGATCTCCTCTGCTCTCTCTTTCTTGTGCTCATCTCTACCATCACCTAAGAACACGAAGTCAAGTCATCCCTCACTATCTCTCCATGCCATAATCATGAGTTAACACAGAGTACTGCATACACCGAGTACAGCATCATCCCAAAATCGACAGTCTCTCGCTCCCAGCCAGTTTCTCATCTCTCGGCGGATGTTGTACTCAACTCTCTACATTCCCACAATTACAAGTTAACCAATGAATAGAGTCTTAGCTGCCGTCGCGCCTCCCTCCAAATCAACTGCCTCCAAGTACTCTTCCAATCTCGCTCGATCATAGCCTGCAAGTGCATCTCCAAACTCGCTCGGTCACAGCCTCAGAGGGCATCTCCAAACTCGATCGATCACTGCCTCGAAGTGCATCTTCTGAGTTCACTCAATCATGGCCTCCAAGTGCATCTCCAAACTCACTAGATCACGGCATCCAACTGTATCTCCAGACCCAATTGATTACGGCCTACAAGTTCGCATGATCATGGCCACCGAGTGCATCCCCCAACCCGCTCGATCTTGGCCTCCAGGTGCATCGCTGAGTTCATGCAATCTCCGTCTGCAAGTGAATCCCAGACATGCTCGATTGAGTACATCTTCAAGAAGCGACGCCAGTTGTATGGAGATACATGGGTGATAGAGGTGGACAAAGTGAAGGGGAGTATATATTCGGCAGACCCCGGAGTAGATAGAAAACATCTCATTCTCATTTCCTCTCATCATACAATGTCAATCCACACTCTATCATTCCCAACTGTTGGTCTCACTCGCGATGTCCGAGATTTCGTGGATCCTCACGGCCGGGTAGTATCATATCTTCCCTCCTTCCCACGCTCCTCGAGCTCAATGTTGAAGGAACGCGATGAGAGATTTTCACAGCGTCACCCATTTCATTGCAATCTCAATGGAAGCATGTACCCAATGAACCCATTCCGACGTATGGTCACAGTTGGCCACAACGCCAGAGTGTTTGTTTAAAATAGGTGACCCACAGAGCGAGAAGAAATCGTGAAACGGCAATCGGAGGGCGATATGTGACGCGATGCGTGGTCTTGACGCTGGGCGCGTAGTGATCCCGCACCGGGGTCTCTCTGACGGCTCTGACGGAGTGCGTCCACTCTGCCGGACCCATTCCGCGCTGACGGAAATGTTTTTTGCTAATGCTCATCTCCCTGAGTCACAAGTATCATCTTTTGAAAGGATAGCTGATAGTCTCTCAATTGGCACAACAATGAATTCCCTTCTCCAAACGGCAATTTCGGTGTTTCACACAGAGTGCCATTGGGCTGCCTGATTGAGAGCGAGTGAATGTTGTCGAAGTAGTCAGCCGTCCATGCACAGCTGACAGGAAAACATTGCGGCATCCGACTGTCCGCACAAAGGATAAGCAATCCAGTGGTGAAAAGCATGTCAATAGCGCGAAAAATATGCTCCACTACCTTCCTTACAACCTCTCGATTGTGGATTTGTTGTTCCTTCACCGCAGATCTCATTCCATATCCTTTTAAGTGATATTTCGGAGGAATTGGAAGAAGGGCAACCAGGATGCTTGCACAATTTGAAGGCTTTGATCTAATCGTTGAGTAGATGTTTCCGCGAGTCAACGATTCAGGCTATTCCTTCTTGTTGCCCGAATAGTTTGTAAGATATATCTAGTCAGAACTACCGAATACAGAGACAATAGTAGCTCGAGGTGGCAGCCTTAACTATTGAAGTGATTACAGTCAATGTAGTTCAGACAAAATTCAACTAATGTACCTGTTCATTCCGCCAATAGTCGCTTGATTTCACCTCAGACTAGATACGTTCCTCAGCATCATTGCATTCCTTTGCTGGAGCATATGACATACGTTCCCTGAACGCGGGCTGTTGCATGAGAAAGTCACTGCATTCAACTGGATTGCGGTAAAAGAAATGTTTGTAATCATGGTCGTGAAGGTTGGTTGCATTGGCCAAAGAATTGGAACGCACAGTGCCCGATTTCCAAGAGTCAATGCCCATCATGTAGGACATTTCATTCAACACTTTCAATACAGTTTGGGATGAAGTGATGTTGCTGATGGTTGCCATCGTAGGGTTCCTGAAAAGCTCGTTGTTGCCAGCTCTACTCAAGTTGTGCTTGACACACCTTTACGCTACTCAATATTCCTCCTCTCAAGAAAACGGTGACCAGTGATCTATTTCATCATTGAAGTTATCCAAATACTCGATATCCATAGGCTTGCCGGCTAGACAGTTGGCCAAGTGTAGAGTAACAAGATTACGTGTCCAAACTGCCAAATGCTCTCAATCGATACACCCATTTCAGCTGTCGACTTCGTTGTTGCTGGAATCATTGCCCCAACGGTGATGAAAAGTGTCGCGATGGGGATCATGAACGATTGGAATCGGAAAACTATCATGCTCTATCGCCAGACCATGATCTGGCAGGTTTTTGGCTGATATGTATACCATCGTTTCTTCATGGTTGCGATGGAGGGAGTGATGTAAACGCTAATGTAGGAATATGGCTTCCTGCAGTAAAGAAACTGTTCACTGACATCCATGTTTCAATACATGAATGAAATGTCGCAATCACTTCCAGAAGCGTCTCGACGGTTCTTTAGCTACACATTGCATTGCAAGCTGGCTGATCCTCGGAAAAAGCCGCACCTCAATTCACTCCTTGTAAAAAAGGGTCCTACCACTCTTGTAGGATTTCTCTCATCATCCTTCACACATTTGCACAGTAATTAATAGCTCTCCCATTTTCAACGACCTTTGAATAAAGAGAAGCATACTGCATCTGCTTTCAGCTCATCATGGCAATTGTGTTGCACCCTCACAGGACCCTCCCACGCCCTTTGCCTGATCAAAGGTTGTCACTATGTGTTAAGTTCGTATGGTACCTGAACCATGCATTCTTCTTAGATTCCGACCTAGCGACATCATTGCGGGGCACAAGACCTACAGCATGGACAAACCGGCAAGATGTCACTGCAGAGCATGCTTTCAGTTGTCTTTGTGATGAACTTAAGAGTTCAGTCGATGAATCAGGACGCTTAGATGATGCCAAGCAAATTGTGTTCTAGCTGAACAGAAGCCAAGATGCTGTCGCTGGATCAAGAAAACCCCTCCAAGCCCATGCATATATTCGCCTTGCCTGCCCACCATACTTACGATCTCCAGAACCCTTGACACACCCTCCTCACCTCTACTACCGCATCGCATCACCCTTGACGATATATTCAACACTCCTGACTCTTGTTTAAAGTAACGACCAGTTGATGTCCACCACTGAATGATCGACCACCGGTGAGAACCTATAATGTAATGTAATTCCTCCTGGTTGCCAGAATCAGTCGTCACAGATGTTAATACAATTCAGCTGCCGACTCTATCAGTCCGCATCTGGGCTGAGAATGCCGGTGTTGGAGTCAACCAATGGGCAGCAGAAACCTTGGGGATTTGGCAGGAGAAGGGTGGCTGGACTACACAATGGAAAGATACTAATGTGAGGTAGCGCGTCTGGGAAATTGCACAGTCCATGGGCATTAGCACCAAGCAGGGTGCCGGCCCCGAGTAATGGGATCTCCTAATTGATCGTTGCATTTCTGGAATCAGTGATCCAGCATCTAAAAGGCCGCTGTGGAAACAGTACGTGGCAGACAACACTATCCGCGATGGTCAGAAACTCAAGGCAGCACTGGATGAGTTCGCGGAGGATGGACTTCACCAAAGGAAGAATAGAATCAACGAAACCCCAACAAAGAAGAGAAAATTCGTGCACATTGGTATGTATTTCATCGCCCTGATTCTTCGTCTCCTCTTCCTGATGATGTGTAGATACAGAATACCAGGAGGAAGGAACCTCGGGTCACCCGTCTTCGCCGATAATGGTGCGTTGTGACCCCTGGACCTATTTCCTTGCCAGGCCATATAGCATTGACATGGTCTATGTGAATCCCGACATTGCTGGGAAAAGGGTGGGTGAATACAATACTCAGCAGATCTCCTGGCACTGGCCTGGGGATGATGAATGGATACTTGAGATAGTTACATCAATCATCGATAAGACCATTTTGTCAATCCTGAATGCTGCAATCGCCGGTCAGCCAGACCCCAGACGGATACTCTGAGAGCTTTGGGGCTGCCGGGAGGAGCGCCATTCAGATGGTGGTCTGCAAGCCCATAATGTTACAACAATCATCGGTATCAATACAGCTGCCGGATGGGTACAGGCGGGGATGAAATTAAACAACCCAACCCTTTTCGGTGTCATTTATCGTGGCCAACAAGCCACCGGCACGTCTGGTACCCAGATGATTATGCCTGGCGGCCAAATGTACCTTCCAGTGGATGACATCCTCCCACCTCCAGCCGAGGATATGATCGACGACATCGGGGATGAATCGGATGATGATGCTGAGATGCGTAGCCTCAATCCAACATGCTCTCTGACAACGAAAACAGGCTTCACAAAGTTCCAATGGAAGCGTCAAAGGAGGATTATCAGACAGCAGCAATACCTTGAAGTCATTTGAAACTGTGCTCTTAGTCTCTTTGCTGATTATGAGCACAGTGTTGTTGCTGATGAGGATGTGGTTTCCCTATGCGACCACAATCACAGTGTGAATCCTCCCACGATGGGCTCTTTGGCCAATATGATCCCTACCAGTAGCTTCCCAGCTGCAAGATGAGTCATTGTCAGGATGGAATGCACTGGCTGGATGGTTGTTCAAAGATTTGCGTTGTGGGTGAGTATTTTTCTGGCACTTTGGAGGGTGGATGGATGAGTGATAATTTAGAGTTTTTTGTTGTGGTTTTGGGTCTTTTTCTTTTTTTTTTGTTTATTTTATTATTACATAGGTCATATTCATGCCTGAAGGGCTCTGTAGAGAGTTCACTATGTTGGGATTGTTCGCTGAGACATGTGGTCTCCGGAAAGGCATAGTGGCAGCGATAGGACTCCGGGTATGGCTATCATATTATTGGTAGTTCGGTATCTTTACCAAGCAGAAGTCAGCCAAATGATTAGTGAATCGTGAATGCTTTTTAGCTCATTGCAACAATGATCTTTGTCAAAGGAAGCCAATCAACAACCCTGCAGCAGGCTTGTCACCTGCCGTTTTCAGTTCCAAGTTCCCGTCCATCCAAGGAGTTGGAAACGTCGGTGACGGGAGAAGCCAACATCATAGAATCGTCAACAGCTTAGAAAGTCGCATCACGACGATGCTTTTAATCATATCAATGCTTTTCTTGCTTTACACAACACATTAATTCATTTACTATACATTCATTCAGATTTCCTTTAGTCACTCCGTTAATTCTTTTGTACGTATTGCTCGCTGCCTTTATGAATCATGACACGAAGGCACCGCCCTTCTCATCCTCCTCCTCTTGCTTCCAGCAACAGGAGAAGATGACGATACATACACCAGGAGGATCTCGATGACGATCTCTGCACGATACCTGACAATAACAATGATCATCATGATGCCAATTGAGAATCCGATGAGTAGCCTCTTTGGCGACCATCCCGGAAAGCAATCAGCAAGCGTCCATCAAAAGTTTCCAGCTCATCAACACCTGGAAAACGAGTCGCCTAAACTCAATTAACTCCTACATTGGCACAATCCCTACATCCTCAGCATGGGGCGGTATATATTGTCTCGGAGGAGGAGGATGGATGTGAGCCTACATCGCTGGCATCGAAGAAGGTATTGGATTGAGAGTTTCAACCATTGAATTCACCCGCAAATGTATGTATTTACTAGAGGAAGGATTCACAAGAAGCTGGAGAGCAATTGGTTTCATGGAAAGCTGGAAATCTGTCCCAATATGAGCCTTTTGTTGACGATGTGACAGGTCTCATCGTTGGCGCAGAATACAACGCCCAGCCAACTCGTTCCGGCGGTCCGGCGATTATCATGAGACGTGTGAAGCCTATAGCTATCAATGATGCAATGTTTGTGAATACTTTTGCCAAGAATGCGGTGAAGACTGCCCAGATTCATAGTTGGTCATCTGAGGAAATCGCCAGGATTGATCCAGCACAGAGAAACTCAGAACCTCCATGTGCCTACATTTCAGTGGTAAATAAATCATCTCAACAATTGTTTTCTTCACTGACGTTGTGCATCGAGCTCTCGCATAGATTACATGCTCCATTGTAACAATTGTATACTGCTGCACGACGTCTATCGGCTTGGTTCATGGATTCCCAACAAAGTCGCCTACCGAGATCCAGACAATGAGAGCCTGGCTATTCGTCAAGGACAGCTGTAAATGCCCCACGAACCTTCATGCGGTAAGTTCGAAGTTCCCTGCATGTATATTCATTGTCTGGACGATCGATTTAGGAGTGCAAGTTTCGAATTGCAGCGACTGAGATTGTGGATCGTATTCACCGGATATACTTCAATCGCATACGACGAATGGGGATGAAAGATAGATCATTGATTGATATAATCAACCCGACGTAGATTCCCATTACCGCGACTGCCATCTACCATTGTCTGTCAGCCTGGAAAACCGCCGAGTTTAGGGTCCTGCTAGAGATTGGTCCAGGAGGTGGAGCACAACCTGATTGCGATACAAGCAACATTATTCATACGGTTAATAATGCATGCGGAGATGTATTTCTTCATCTCAAAGCGGATTTTCATTCTTCCTCACTAGAAGTTCAAGCATAGAAGATAGACAATATCCGCCGCATGGTTCGCCGAAGGATCCACTCAACTGGTATGGACCCGGCGATGGTATAACCTAACAACAATCAGGGCAGCTTTGGTGAGGACTTCCTTGATTACGTCCCAGAGGAGCTGATTGAGCAGCCAGACAATTATTCTTATCGTCTCAGCAGGTTTGTTGCTGCTACTGACGCCAGCATGCAATTTGCAGCTGTGCTGCCAATGGGCTGGTCTGCCATTGCTGGCAGCAGCCAGCCCGTCCCCTGCAGCAACAGCAACAGCAACAGCAACGACATCACCATCATCACCAGTGTTGAGTTTATGGGATTAGTCGATGGAAGGACAATTGTAGAGGGTGCGATGTCGCTTGGGGGTTAGGAATGCTGTCAGAGATCAGATTCAGGATTTCCATTGTGTGCTATTTTATTCTATTTTTCGTTGATATATCATAATAGTAGTAAATGTAATTGCACTGATTGTCTACCGAAGTCTGATCACAAATTCGTGAAATCATAATTGCGATGATGCATACTCCTCCCACAACAGTTGAACAACCGCAAGGTACAAAACATTTTTGTATCAAGAAATTAAATATCATGAACCACTTCTGCATGTTAACTATCATTGGTCAATTGAAGCCATGAGGGTCTTTGAAAGCAACCACTGCATGCTGCATTAAACGTACAGAGTGAGTACTCTCATCATCGTGAGGACAGATTGAATTGGGCAATGTAGGTGTATGCCGAGAGATGATTTGTGATATTGCCAAAGAAAGTGCGAACTGTTCGTCAAGTGCTCAGTGTCACATTCGCAACAGTGTGTACACCAGTTGTGACGCTTGGAAACAGCCTCGCAACAAATCAAAGAACACTCTGAAACGTTGAAGCAATGCCATATTTCAGTGAAACCTTGATTTCATTTTTTTGAGTTTGTGGGTACAATAAACTAAATAAATTTAATGAAGGAAATGTAGTTTTTGCTGATGTAATATCTTGCATACAGTAGACATGTCAGTGAACATAATATACAATTCTGTAGCTCACTATAATAACCCAGTAATGTGTTGTGGCGCAGCTATAAAATCAAGAACATTTGGTAGTACCACACTATTGGCGATATCAAATCGTGCGTACAGTTATGCAAACAGTTGTCCTTATGTGAAATACATGTTCATCGTAGAAAATCCATTCCCATAAATAGAATACACACATATAATATAAGGAGATTTGACCAGTATCAGTTGTCAATTATACTGTAATTCTAAATTATTTCTTTTCAATATATACTTGATATCATTCAAATTGGATATAGACATTATATGTATATATCCAATCGATATACATTGAATATAGTATAACAATTATCTGTTTATTCAGTCGAGTAGATTACCATTCAACATATAGTAATTCAATTGATTGTCAATTATATATATAATTATACTGCAATTGAAATTAATTATCTGATATTACTAATTATATAATATGAATATTATCTAGACAGTCAATATACATAATAGAAATCATTTTCAATTACTTGTAACAATGAAATCTCAATTTCTACACCCAGCTTTTCTTTTCTTCCCATATTATATCCATTTCTATTGCTGATAGATTGGTAATAGTTATAATCAGATTACTGTATGGAACATTACAAGGTAGATTGATTAATAACCAGACAGTTTGAATATATGTAATTGAGTAATTAGAATGTCTAAGTAATTGAAAGAATAATAATGTACATAATTAAAACAAATTCAGTACTTTACTGTACAAGTTAGTAATATTTTTGTATAGAGATAGTTTTAAATTTCCTGTATCATTACCATGACTATAGAATAACTTCTTAGCAATCAAAGACAACGTGCAACAATTTGAAAATTTCAACATATAAGAGATAGAATTTAAAATATTAAACCACTTGTAACTGTTGTAGTATTGAACTATACTACAATGATTAACAAATTCATATGTTTTTAATATTAGTCTACTTTGTGTTTGGAACGTAGATACTAAATTTGAGGCTAATATCTTGATTAAAACATATTCAAAATTTTCTTTTTCCATACAGCATAACTGATCTGGTATTCAATTGTCAAAATGAATATATACTATTTGATTTTGTTGAAATTTGAATTGTTGGACTTAACTGAAATTAAATAGAATCGGAAATGAAAATATTTTGTATTATTTTAAAGTGTTATGTTAAATTCACTGTAAAATACTACAATCTTTTCTGTAACATACTAATAATTGTTTTCTACATTGTATTCAGATTATATTCCTTGAATCAACACTTTATCAACTCTATAATTTTAGTACAATATATGATATTATTTAAAATTTATCATTCAGCAACAGCTAAATGACTAAGGCTGTTGCTATATAATTATTCGATGGTCAGTATTCAATTTATATTACAATCACAATGTGTGTTTATTTAGTGTTGTCAATTCTCTTTCCTACATATTTATCATATATCAGAATCTGTATTTTTACAGTAATATATAGTTTATTAATATTGCTTGGTGCGATATTGGCACTGCAAGTAGTATTAAGTATGGATTTAATATAAAATTGAATGTAATGTTATTGCCTTGATAAACAATACTAAACATTAGTATAGATGATCTGCTTAGCTCTATCTAGAATATATACATCACATTGAGATTCAGATATACAGATTCCTTGTACCGCTAGTTATAATATTTCTAGAGATCATTTATCAACTGGGAAAAATGACCTTACATGACGCGTAACTCATAGACAAGCTGTGTTTGGGAGAGTAATCCATAGCATATTTGACGCGTGGCACTATGAGGTTCTATGGACCTGCAGGTTGACTAGATTACTATGATACGCATGCAATTATGTGCGCTTGATACTATACATCATGCTGCATTCGACAAGAAACCAAACTGCCAAATGCACTTCACTGCACGCTCCCAAGTAAGCTCTGAAGTACAGTCCTGATTGCACTCGATTGTTCACTCCCAGCCTGTTTTACTTACGCTCCCAAGTACGCTCTCAAGACGCTCTCAAGTACACTCCGAGTACGCTCGGAAGTACACCTCCGAGTAGGCTCCCAAGTACACCTCCGAGTCTGTTCTCAAGTACACTCCCGGGCGTACTCTCAAGGACGCTCCCAATCGCACTAAATGACACACTCCCAGCCTGCCTGACTATATGCTCCCAAGTAAGCTCTCAAGACGCTCCCAAGTAGACTCCAAGTATGCTCCCAAGTACACCTCTGAGTAAGTTCTCAAGTACACTCCCGGGCATACTCTCAAGGATGCTCCCAATTGCAAGCCTGCTTGTTTGTACACTCCCAAGTAAGCTCTCAAGATGCTCCAAAGTACACCTCTGAGTACGTTCTCAAGTACACTCCCAACCATGCTCTCAAGGACGCTCCTAATTGCACTCGATGGCACACTCCTACTGTGCTTGACTGTACACTCCCAAATAAGCTCTCAAGATGCTCTCAAGATGCACTCAAGCACACTCCCGAGCACGCTCCCAAGTACACTCTCAAAAGGCAAGACACTCCCAATCTCACTTGACTATATGCTCCCATGTATGCTCCAAGTGCTCGATCCAGAGACTTGCTGAGTGGCAGGCGCCAGGCACCGGGAGGCAGGTAGCGGGTGGCGGGTGGCGGGTGGCGGGTGGCGGGTGGTTGGTGGTATTGGGTGGCCGATATCATGACATCGGTTGATATCATAGTCTCAACCTTATTTTCAGCGCGGCCACCACGATGAGGTCTCACGATGCCTCGTGGTCATGGTGTTGACAATTGCAGCCTTGGATTCTGCAGAAAGGGTAGACAATTAGGTCTTGGGGAGAGCAGATCTCTGACTCAGATTTTCCAGTGGGATCTGCTGCCCGCTTCCCACCGATTGTGGGTGTACGTGAGTACATTCCGTCCGGGGCTGATGGTGATGATGCCATTGGTGATGATGGCGATGGTGATGGCGTCGGTGATGGTGATCATAGTACCAGAAGCACTTAGACAAGTAGGTTGGCTACATCAACGTCAGCATCAAAGCTTCCACATACTTAGAGCCATCTATTAGCGAAAGCTTCCACAGACTTAGAGCCTTCTATTAGCCAAAGACTTGGAGCCTTCTATTAGCTGCAGCTTCCACAAACTCAGAGTTTGCCATCGGCCAAAAGCTTCCTGTAGAAAACTCTACTCCTCCCAATGCATGGCTCTCTCAAATGCGGCTCTCTCAAGCAAGCTATCAAGCAGGCCATCAAGCAGGCTATCAAGCAGGCTTTCAAGCAGGCTCTGGAGCAGGCTTTCAATCGCCAGCAGGCTCTCATGCGGACTTGCAGCGATAGTGTGTATAGTACTGGTATAACAGCGAAGACTACAGGCAGTAAAGACAGATTTAGGTCCATCTCTGGCCGGCAGCCGTATATGGTTCCATTGGCCCATGTGCATATCACTATAAATCAACTATAGATGACTATAGGCTGCGGGTTGTGCAGGGGTCCACGGGAAGCTTCCTAAGAGCTGAGCGAGTGCGAGTTTGCGCGTAGCGCAGCCTATACTCGATTTGCACTTTTGCTGATGTCTAATCATGTATATATCAATTGGTAAATGTTCGTATCTTGCCTCTATTCTCACAATAAATATACAATCTGTTATCAAATCCAGCATTCCTCTGATTCAGCTCTGCTGACAGCTTATATCATAGATACTTCAGTTCAACTTCCTTTGATTATATTATATCAAGTCTATATACTGTTTAGATTGTATAGTTAAGATTTAAACTTTGTACTATTGTTTCTAATGTTAGGAGGGTACATTGTACTATATGTAGATAATTGGTACCGCACTCAATCCTTAATGAATCTTGATTGTATACCCAATCTGATCAGCCCTTGCCTTTTTCAGATGCAATCATAGATTGTAAGTGTACACTCCCAATCCTATTTGGCCCTTGTCTTCAACAGACCCAATCTCAAATTCTAAGTCTCTTTATCCAATCCAATTGGTTCTCATCTTCCCAGACTGTATCATTGACACTACATCAGTGAATTCTTGTTGTAAATTTCTTATCTTTCCAGACAATCACCTTGCTATATGCAAGGCTACAGTGATTAAGTTAGTTCTTATTCTTTTGACGTTTATTTCTTTCATTCATCTTTTTATTCCTTGTTGTTTCTACATGTTGTGTCTTCTATTCATCACCTGGTAATGTTAGTGCTATCTTATTGTATACGAAATTGGATAATTATTCTCCCTTCCTATCACATGTGAAATCACACACTATTTAGTTTACTTTTACATGTTTAAAATCTAATGTTAATTTGTCCTTCAAAATTGCCATCCCCTTGAACTCACCACAATATAGAATGTATACCAATGTAAACTGAATCTACAATAGTGATGATATACACCAAAGACTGTGTGCTACAAATATGTATCGATGTTTGTTAAAATCAACTAGGAACTTGGCACACACTCAAATATAGATAGCTTCCTTATTTCTGTCGATAAGAATCAACAAGGGGTGGGGGAACCACTATTAACAGAATACTATTTATAGAATATGTATACATATGTAAGGTATCAAATAAAGTCATTAAAACTTCAGCTTCTTCTTTTGCTGGTAGGTTCTGACTGATCACTGCCGGAGCTTCATTCCTCTCAATGCTGCAACAATGTAATATCATTATAGTTGAGTCATTTGGATGAGACTCCAACCTAAGATCTTTGTATGACACCATAATTGCTAAATATCGAATCACTGGAGGAGAATTCGATTCACAGAATATTCTTCATATGCCTAGCCATGCGTTGCAATAGGTTATAGTGTTCATGCATGAGTCGTTTCGTTGCATTATGCTCCTGACTAGAGCCATCCGCTGGAAGATTTCAACCACACCAAATGACAGCATTTACCTACAACTGGACATATTGTTTTCCGTTTGTTCAGTAGTTGGAATATCTGCTGACATGTAACCTGACAGTGCTTTATCACTATTACGGTTACGCCTCATTGTCCATTTAATTTATTCGCCATGAGACCAGATAATTAATCGGCGACCAACCAATACTCTGCCAATGTAGATAATGACATGACCAGAATATTGTGATGCACGCAAACTGAACTCAATGAATAGGTTCACTCCAGGCTTTCTGTCTTCAGCTAATACTGGTAATCCCTCATATAATAGTATGCTTACGTCTTGACTGTTCAATAACAGGGGGTTGCCATGAGGTGTTCCCACTCTGGATGAGATAGACTCATAGATCATGCTTATTCACACTGTGGTATCTGCTGCATACAAGATTCAGCATGGTCCCAACATAACTGTGTGTTGTCCCACTAGTGAGGTTATAGTAGGTGTAGTTGAAAATCATATGCACTGCTGAGATTTCTTGATTGAATATCCCCGCTAAGGCAATATAATTGCAGCATAGTAATTGACTCTGCTAGTAGCCACCAGGGCTAATGTTAACGTATCAACATGCGGCTCAAGTGTATTTCTGCTGACAATCCCTTGACTGGCCAACATAATTATGTCATGAATAGGCGTTATGCGATTGTCATCAGTTGACTTTCAAAGTATCCACTTTGCAATCCATTATATACTATTACCACTGGTAGGGGAGAACCCCTAACATGTAATATATTATATCCAACAGTTTTTTAGATTTTGGATTAAACCTATACTTCTTGCAGCTATTCCATATTTGTATTTCAATTTGTGACATATATATGATTTATTATCTTGTACAGCTTGAACTGGAACCAGTATTACCATGTAGTATATATTCTATTTCAAGGATTGAAACTGCTGTTATCATGATTGTATAGCTGACATTCAAACGTTCCATCAAATCTGTATACATTATACTTTCCAGCTACAGTCTGTATTAAGTCTGTCTACTAGTTGATATCCCTGAGCACCTTTTCAATCCTTCTATGGACATATATCAAGTCCATCATTCAAATCCTAACTAAGTACATCTGGTATTGTAATCTTTAGCCAGAATTGAATCATACTCTGTCAAATATTACTCATTTACAACTATTTTTCACTGTTCATATCTGTTAATTCATATCTGTTGTTGAATTTACCATGAATATATTTTGTTTAATATAATTTAAATACAATCTGAATTAGTCCTAACTGCCATTCCTTATATTGAATTTTAGAATTAAACTGCTCACACAGTAATACATCTACTATATTCAATATTTGTACCTGAGTCATAATATAATATGTAAATAAGTGCCCCCATATTGGCTTGAATAGAGATAGATGTATCCACCAATGCTATTTATATTTATGATTCAGTACTCTGCAGACTGATCAATAATACAATCATGTGTTAACAGTTGAGAATGCTATACGACAGCTGTACCCATAGCAACAATATTTCCATATGAGATACCTAATACAGCACAGGCATTTGATTTGCTTGCTGGTGATAAAGTTAACTTTGAAACTAATAGAGCTGGTTAGAGACTATTAAATGTACCACTTTCACCACTCATGGTATCCCAGGTAGTATTATTGTATATTCTTCTATTACATATTTTCATCTTCTAGCTACTTACCATGCGAACTCTACAGCCCAAAATCTTATTATTGCTCTAGTATATTACAACTGAGGAGAAATGAATCAGAACTTGCTAGAAATTTATATATTGATATTCTAGACTGAAAATCATTCAATTTGGAGTTGGGTATATCAGCAATGTATAATCTACTCAGCAAATCTGTTGTTGCAATTCTTACCAAGTTACTCTTCACCAACAATAATAATGAAATATTATGAAATCTAATATAATCCTATATTTGTATTCTTCCTTGCTAAGTGAAGTAATCAATAACATAAGCTAATGAGATTGGTAGTTTCTACTGGAGAGTGGTAATTTGGGAATGGTTTGGTTTGTGAAATATTCTTAACCTTACAATGACACTAGGTGATGGTGCAGAATTCGTAACCAATTTGTGCAAGGTAGGTGTCAGATTTAAGAAGTTGCTTTATTGAATTCATCTGTTGTTAATTTTCACAGATGTGTTGATTTCAATACTTGGTTGATAGTGCGCAATTCAAACTTTTCTTGGTATATTCAATCAAGCAGATGTATATGAAACTGCTGAAAATATGGCAACTTTTGTAGGGGTGTAGGAATGATGTGCAATGGGTGTAGCTTTGAATAGTTACAGTTGTATTTGGTATAATATACATTTGTACTATATACTGTATCTTGTTGTATTGTTGTCTTGTTGTCTTGTTGGCTTATTTGGATCTACCATTTCATGACAATTATGTTGTGGATAATTGTCTGCAAAATCTAATGCATCTGCATGTGTTAAAAATCTTTATGTTGGTTGTATATTAATATATTTTTATGGCTATATGTATTAATTGCTGGGAAATAATCTAGATTTCATAGATATTGCAAATGGTAGTTGAGTATATACAATTAAACTGTATCCACTGTGCTGAATTACTCTATCAATCTAAACTTACTAACTATCTCTCTAAGTTCGATTGACATATTAACAAGAATTTTATTGCATACAGCTTGTTCACACTCAACCTTAAATCAATCTACATGATGAGAGTTCCCAAATCCAGTCTGGTGTTGGGAATTGGAAGAATGTCAAAGTACAGCTGAAAAAACTGAGACAAGAATTATCAGGTAGTATAAATGTCTACTCTACTGTTGAGTTGCATATTGGTATGTTATACTAGTAACAGAATAATTTGCATATAATATTACAATTTAGTTATGCTTGAATTTCTTAGGCTGCTAGTATGTAATTAGAATAGCCTCGATCAATTTGGTAATGAAGGTTGCATTATATCTGAAATATAACAGATTTATAAAAATGGAATGTAATAAACAGAATATATTATGATAGTAGATTGAAAATTGTACAGGTGACTAGATCTGTTGAGGTGATAAAAATTAATTAGACAGATACTCCAGATAGCATTCTCCCTTGAACATACAGTTTGTATTTTAAACAGGTTTTCAACTTCCTGAGTGTATCTACGTTCCGTATTGGATACAGGGTACGATATTTCACATGTTCGAAATAAGTATAGATTACAAGTCAATTAAGGTCAGCTGCATTGAGTAGTTGGTTTGATCCAAGTATGGAGAGTTAACTTACCAGGTGGCAGTTGGTTAGGGCTGATTTGATTCTCCATCTGTTGTGGATAGTTTGTAATATTGCTGACTAGATTTCAATAGGGGTTTCATATATAGCTTTTGAAAAAACTTGTACTATCTAGCAATCCAAATAATATGTTTCTTTCACAGCAGTTTGGAATATGAAGTATTACATACCAGAGTATTCTGTATACTTCAAATCTGAGAAGTTGATTGATTGAATTGTAATGGATAACTGTTTCAAACTTGGTAGAGGGTTGGAATTCTGGGGAATGTTATTGGTTCAAGACCAAAAACAGTGTGGGCTGCAAATTGTGATAAATACCAGAATTAGATTCAAACTTCAAGTCACAACATTACAGTAATTCCATCTCTTACTCTCTGATGGGAAGCTATTTTCTACTTCTTCTGTCATTGCTAAGGATAGTTATATAATAGACAATACTAGTATAGCAGTACTCTATCAAGCTGAACAAAGTTCAATTTATACCATATACTCTGAAGATGAAGTAGCATCAAAATATGCAGTCTACAACATGATATATATTTCAAAGTTAGAGACCATCCCACAGTGGCCAAATTCAAATGTTGCAAGAGCAAAACTGTCATGTTGGATACTTCAAAAGAGTTCTTGGTAAATTGTAAATGGTAATCCATAAATAAGAAGTACAATAGACTTCTAAATCAAGATATGTTATTTGTAGTACTATAGCACCAAGGTGAGTATACAGATTACATCTGACTTGTTTCGGGTTACTGTTGAATGCAATGCACAATTGTAACATCTAACTGAATATATATAAGATATTGTTCCACAGAAAGATTGGATTCATTATGTGAATCTTAACTAGCTGTGATATATGTTTCTATCAATTCTTCACAATAAGCCATATTAGCACCCCAAGTTCACCCTGGATGAAACACCATATTTGACAGTAATTCAAAAACAAGATAGAATCATAATGGGCTCCTTAGTATACTACCACTATACTATTATATACTGATAGATTCTCTTGTGGGGTAGATTCAGTATTTAGGTTGCTGTCAATCAAAATAATATGTAGTTTCTATGGATGTTGTATACATATATATATGAATAAATATAGATAAATGTAGCACAAAGTACACTTCATTCAAGAATAGACCATATTCCTCTGAGTGTCTACAAATAAGAAAAGAGCAGATTTGTAGTCTGAATATTGTTGGAATATATCGTACTTCTGTAACTTGAATATTGTTATTACTGAAAGAGCAGCACTTCACATATTCATTGATTTTTCATCTGGAACTAAATAGAGATCTATATAAAAGATAGGTTGATATGATATCGAGATGCTGGGTCAACTGGAGTATATATATTCAACAGACCCTGTGGTAGATATATATTCATTCTAACATACAATATATAATACACTCTACAGTCTAACTCTTGGTTGTACACACTTGTGTCAAGTTTTTGTTGATCCATGCAATTGCGTGATTCCTCAGAGCTAGGTATTACATCATATCCTCTTGCCCTCCTTCTTGGTTCCTTTACTTGTATTGGCTCTTTACTCAGCATTTCCATTGAATCAATTACCTTTGGATGTGACAAGAGGTGCATTAAAGTATTAATTATAAGGTCTCTGCCATTTTGCTTCACTGTTTCACTGCACTACATGAATACAGCTAGCAATTAACAACAGAATCAATATGATGAATGGTAGAGATTTGAGGTAATGTGGAAGTAGCACCAGATTGGCATTACATAGATGGAAGATAGATGTACATCTGCAAAATATGAAACAGAGTAGAAGTTATAATGGCATACCTTAGTTACAATGAACAGCCATACTGATCCTTCCAGATGGTTCCAGCCAGTGCAAAACAGGCTGAACACAGAGTGATATGTATTCAGATGCTCAGAAAATGCTTTCAAGTGTTCCCCAATTCTTCTAAAGTTGTTGAACAGAATATATGAATATCTTGAAGTGTACAAAGTTGTCTTTAAAATGCTATGCAATTAAGCCATTAGATTGGTAAAATTTTGGTGCTACTTGGAATACATCAGTCATCTCCAAGACAATTTCTATATAGTGTGTACCTGGAGCCAGAGTCTCGAAAGTGATAAATATTTATATGATATAGTACAATTGTAATAAACTATCTTACAGCTGCATATTTAACTTAGGCTATTTAATTGATATACAGTCTAGTAGACATTCAAATTGGAATGATTATTTACAAGCCATATATCATTAATACCATCTGAGGCAGCATTATTACACACCAACTATGCTGGTCTGACTATTATTCTCATGTGTACCATATTCTACTTATTAATCTATTGCATATTAAGGATGACCCCATCAATACAATCAGTCTAACTGTGCAGATCATTGTACTTAGGTGAAATTACCAGTATATATTATTGTCCTTGAAGATGTAATACCCAGTATGGAGTCTTCTTGCACCTTTTAGAAAACATCAATATCATTTTACCAGCAGACAGGTACTTCAGTAATTGGAGGATCAGATTCAGTAGCATCCAGCCACAGCATAATACAGGAGAAGAATGAAGTTTCCTTGGAACGGTATTATAAAGGTCATTCTCTTCACAATCTCTATATTTGACCCTGGTAGTATGAGCTTCAGAACAAATCCATCAGATGGTTTTGGGATATTTTACTTTGGAAGTAAGGTTCAGATACTGAATAAAAGCAGAACAGTGCCAACACCAAAAGTAATAGAACAATTTAAACTGGGGTCTAATAAATATGCTTTGTATGAGTACAATTTAATTATATCAGAATACCAATCAAGTAACATAGTGTTTCCAGTCCTTTTCAATGTGGGTGTAGATTAGCTGCCCACAGTATGGAACTTTGGAATCTTCTCATGCATCTCCAAGAATTCTCAATTTATTATATCTACACTCTCTGTTGATCAGTAGACCAGAATTTTTCCAAAATAGTTTATGTGATGTGATTCAGGGCAGAAAAAGACGTCATCCTGACAGTGCAGAAAGCAAAATGATGGGCTCTCTGTGTATGTTGCCAATTATGAGTAGTTGAAAGTAGGTAAAAATCATTCGCAGAGTCAGTATCATCCCAGCATGAAGGGAAAGATATGACAATGTCTTCTCTATGTAGTTAAGGCATGTATACCTGTCTGTATCCTTGAACATCTGACAAATGAAAAAGACTGGATTGCTTAAGTGAGAGGTCTTGGTCATAATGCCAATATGAATGTCAATATGAAGTCATTTAGACATACCAATGATACCATTGTCACCAGCACCCTTTTGTGAAATTGACACTGATATATTCCTGCAATGGTGAGGTTGTATACAAGGGATTGGTGTTGCAATAGGGGGCATGCCATGTGGCCAGGTAAGTGCAAGCTTATCTCAACTGCTTGTATAACCTTAGATGCTCACTACTAATTCTACTGTACTCATACATCTCAGAATGACTCAAGGGCACATAGACAACCATATCTTATTTATTACCACCCTGATATCTACAACGCTGAAGGCAGGTGTATGTGCCATTATACAACCATCTGTTATTCAGTAATTGAAAATAATTTACTCACAGAACTTCAAGCATGATGATTTTAGCCCCTTTTCACTAGCTTACAACATGTAGAGACACAAAGCAACCCCACCACTGCAATGCCTGGTAGGGAAACGGAGAGATTTCCACTGTGCACTGCTATTGAGTAAGGATATGCAGAAACCATTCAGGAATTGATCTGTCATGGCACTCTGTGTGATGTTAGGCAAATATGATCTATTAACCGGCCGCCTTCCAGAGGCAGCAATTGATAACAGTGTTGGTCAACCATGCCTGATTGACAACAACGGTGATGATCAGGAATCAAACAATCAGTAGAATGGTGCTAATATCATTGTGTACTAATGTGTCCCCATGTGAACAGATATCATGTTGGCAGATAGGGTAGATCAACAGTGTGGTATGGCCGAATGAAATACGAGAATGATGAAACTGCTCTTTTGGCAGAATACCGAACTACTGTGCTAACATGAATCGACAGCGAATAAGAATGAAATGGACATTACCCACGTATAATACAGTTGATAATGTACACCGAAATTAGATATCTTTCTTGGCTATCTTTGCTTGCACTTCCACAATAGCAGGCACCTCTTTACAAATAGTAGTACTGAAAAGGTGCAGAATGTACTGAATCATGTTGGAAGCTGGAGCAATTACCATGATCATACTCTATATTTCACAATGAAATTTAATCCCTCTACTGGGAGTCAGGACCAACTTACTGATCATTCCTTGTGTATTAACAATTATGACCGGGTCAATAGTGAACTATGGAGGTTGCACTGCGAGACAGACTATATGTCCAACACGGGCACTCAACTCTACTCTGATTTTCCCCAAGTTGACCCTGAGAGTGTAGAAGTATATACTAACAGACTACAGTGAAAGAGAAGTGAATCTGGCTTAGATGAATTATAGTAGAAGCTATCATGCTAAAATAGGAATTGGGCAGGTCTGAAATCTGAACTAGCTTCAATAACCAAGCCCTTCACTGATGGGAAAAGGATGTTTGATGGCATTAATGAGATATTTGATTGTACAGCTGATGTTCAATACAACTCAGACCAGTAGGTTAAATTCCAACACCCTGGGGAATATGGAGAGCAATTCTGTAAAGGTGACCGAGAATGTGGATAGCAGCTGTCCATTTCAGACAGAGCAAGTGCACCGGAGCTGGCACTGATTTCTTATACTATGAAGCCGGGTGGTGGCCAATAACAATCTGCCTTACCCCCTGTATGTTCAATATAGACTGTCTTATATAGGAAGCAAAAGGCTTGCAGAAAATGCTCATGCTGTAAAGGCAATCACATATACTTCCACTGTCCAATATTGTCTCATGCTATCTTCCCTGACAAGCTCACTTTGGGAGAAAGCAAAGACCATGTCAGAAATCAGCACATCAAATGACAGTGATTGTTTGACACCCAGTAAGTGACAATCTAGTGTATGTCTCCTGTATCTAGCTTAGAGGGGCAGATTGGATGAGAATGAACTTGGGTAGTGGAAGGTGGGGTCACAGGCATTGATGGCAGCTGTGAAAGACATACAACCTCATCAGGTCCCACTCAGATTGAGGATTTTCCCGATTGGCCGAAATCTGAACAAGTTCAGTCACCATCTGTGGGGTACAATGATTGAGGATTCTCCTTCCATGATACTGAAACTTCAGATACAAGAAAATCTATCAAGATGCACTGTGTGTGAGCTCTTATCAACTACAGAGTAACTAGTATCATGATGACTCCAAGACTACATAAGAACCTCAGGATATTACATCAAGCGGCACCCATCACAACACTGGGCACGTGCGGACAAATTATTCAATAGAGGAAGGACAGCTGAAGAATGTCGATAACTGTGTAGTGCATGGATCCCCTTGCTTCTGCTCATGAACAGGATGTGCCAGTCATATCAATATGAACTACTGATCTAGTACTGTACTGGCCACTGGAGTTTGGATGGCAGCAATCCGCATGGGGGGTCTGTCCAGCTGTTTCTATGCCACTATCAGCGTCAGCATGCCTGTGTCCAAGCAGCACAAGTTGTCAGCACCATCGATTTCAACTCTGCAATTTCCAATTAGGATACCCTGTGCCGAATGCTGTATGATGATGTCCGGCGCCTTATGCACTACCATTATTACCATAACCTTGTCCATCTTTTCTACCGGTGTCAGCACGGAGTGTCTAAGTTCAGATGACCTGTCAGCAACAGACAGTGTCCGAACCACAGTGGCTGGTACAGTACTTTGAATAAAATTGTTCAGGGTCCGGAATCTGGAAATTGATTGGAATATGTATGAACTCACTGCCTTACTGTTACCTACTGATCCACAGGATGTAGATGTCAGATCGAGTCTTTGGAGAGTATGTTATCATATGGCCTTGGGTTAGGGCTGGCAGCTACAGTATGGTGTATGTGGCATTGTAGGCTTGGACTCACTGAATCAATCGTCTCAACAGGTTCGTCACAACATATTATAGGTCCAACTGCCACCACACTGTGGACACCAAGGTTGACAACAATCAAGCAATACCAGTCAAATCATGAATCTTCATTCGAGCGAGGCCACCAGATCCTGAATCTGTTTGAAATACATCCAAGATCAGAACACACTAAGGACTCCAGATGACGATTCAATGCTTTAAACAATGCCTTGTCTTGGCAAAATGTTACACTCAACCACATTGAGAGCTGCAATGGCTGCAATGGCAGCAGTGTTGAGTTCTACAGGTAAACAAGATTATGTCAGCACAAGGACATGTCAAAAAGACACGCTCTGGATAAGTACAGAGTGTTCGGCAGATGCACAGGATGAGTTCAGGTCAACATCAGATCAACTTGTGGCGAACCAAGGAGAGATCACCATACAGTATGGTATTTCGATAGTCTAGAAGAAGTCAGTGGGTAGGTGACTGTGGATACTTGCTGGATACCGATAGACCCACATAACCCCTCAAAAGCACTGCGGTCGGTCTACTAAAGGAATGAACTGGGTATGTATTTGAAGCAACACGAGGGACTGGCGGTGGCAAATGTTAACACGATTCCATGAAGTCTGTGGGCTCCTGTACTGTGAGGCCATGGAAGTATTATTAAGATTTGTACACTGTGTACGTTTGACCCTAAACCTTTGATGATAACACCGCCTGTCCTACACCAGGCACGTCACATCCGGGGTTTCACTATTCACAGGCATCACATTTGAATGCTCAGCCGAGAAGGATGTGTCATCTCAGTGATTAGTCTCCAGTTCAAATTCCAACAATGGAGAAGTGACTCAAATTTGGACAGTGACATGGACACATACTTGGGTATGCGAGTATCCAGCACAATTAGCCTGGTTATAAGTCATTGCATTGAATGGGAAACAACAATCAACACTTCCACTTCATGTGTCAAGTGGAAGTCAACATCGCCCCAGAGAAGCATCTCAGATTGTGATACCAGTAGACCCCTTTGCATACATACATACATATTATCTGCCATACAACAGGTTATGAGCACGTACATGTTGAAGACAAATGACGATCAACACTTCACCTTTGATCATCGATTAGAAGTAAACATTGCCATGGAACAGCATCTCTAATTCTGATATTAACGCCAACAGTGCAAGCCAGGATTGGCACCGAGAGGCTTTATATGGGAAACAATGATGCTCCAGCTGGACTGGGAGTCACCTTCAGTGGGGCTGCTGATTACAACTCAAGACAGTTGAAGCACTCAGTACATTTGACTACAGAGTGTAGGAATCAGTTCATAATTGACACCTCCAATCGCATGAGTGGGAGAATGGTTATATGGAGGAGCTCAGGGTGTTGTACAGTTGAATTTTGATATTCTGCATTCTGTTTGTCTTCTGTCAGTTTTTTGTATCACTTAGTGTTTTACCAATGTTATATCACCATGGAGTGGTATCAGTCTGATTTTTTGTTGAGTACATTTCCATGTTGCTTTGGGTTAGGGTTGGCAGCTCCTAAATAGACTACATGTTATCTTAAACTTTGACTCAATCCAATAATCATCTTGACAGGTTCATCACATCAGTTGTTATATTGGGCTATAGGAACAGGGCATTAGAAGTACACAAGAAGTAACTGCAATACAGTGAAGACATGCCTGATTCAAACATTGAAGTTCTAGGAATTTCCACATTTGACAATCACTTAGTTGGAAAGGAGGTCTTTAAGGCTATTGCTTGTTCCATAGAGCAATTCACTGTTATGCTTGGTGCACCTGTCGAGAGGACCATGTTATTCAGTTTGAAGCCCAGGTGCTTGATGGTTCAAGCTTGGTGCTGTGCCAGTAGTTGGGATAGAAGGGAGTCCACATGGGAATTCTGAATGACTGCGACTGCCATCCTGAAACATGAAGGGAGTCACTGGAGAGCTGGGATCAACTTCTTCGTAAGCAAACCACTAATGACAAAGCCAACTGCATCACCGTTCATTTTCTTTTCTATATTCGATAGCCATGAATCCGGCATGGACTAACATTGTTTGATGGATTGAATATCGTCAGCATATGTACAGACAATGGGGACTGCATACATGCGATATACATGGACTTTGGGGGATATTGGAATGATAGCATCAGCAGAAACACTTGGGCTGCCCTATTCTATTGACCATGTGATTGACCTGGAATCATATTTCACACTTTCATATGAATGAATCTGCAATCTCTCAGCATTCAAACTTAGAATGTTGAAACCTGATACTGAGATGATTTCAGCCAATAGCTTCATCCAGCATCCATCATCATTGGTGGCTGCACCTGTCCTGTGTACCAGACTGCAGAACAGAGGGCTACTGCTTTGTGTGGAATATACGACTCACATGATGGGGACAATCCACAACTAGTACCCACAATCATTCATCTCCGAGATAATTGACAGACTGTGTGGAACTTGCATTTTTGCAACACTGGACCTGTGGAATGTCAATGACATCATCTGAACGCAAGACACCACTGAGTACTAAACTGCATTAGTAATCTGTTAAAGTCAATTAAACAACTGACATATACCCTATGGCTTGACAAATGCACTAGCAATCTTACACACAGAGACTTTTGACTGTCTGCAGCCCTGCATCAATAACCTTACTGTGTATTACCTCTACAATGTACTCAATGTCTCAACCAATAAGATGATGTAAGAAGAAGATATAAAAAATGTTGTTTGTTTGTTGTAATCATTTTGCATTCACCCCGAAGGGGTGCCCAGCTAAGTTACCATAAGCTGGCCGACCACTGGTGGTCATGGCATTTAATTAACATTGTTATATCCCTGGCCATCGGAAACTTCCTGTCCATCCATCGGCTAAATTACAGCCAAACTAGCTCACATAACACCTACTTCTGACTCAGGCAAAGTTGTTTCCTCCCACTTCCCGCTACCCAATGGAGGGCACTAAGGACGCTGACCCAACAAGCCCACCCCCATTACTAATCACTCGTATGCTCAACCTGTGGTGAGTTTGACACAGGGAACTCGGTTCGTGTGACATCAACATGTAGTATACGCCAGGGAGTCCGCTTTCGTGGTGCGACATCAACTTGTGTGTCACAAGCAGTCTGCTCAGGTAGACGAGTGGCGCTGGGATTAGAACCCGTAACAATGAGCATAGTCATGGCAAGACCAAAACACTACACTATGGGGCCACTCCCTCTAAAGAATGTTGTGCAATGGCTATGGGAATTCAGTGGTGATTGCAAGGCTGAGAATATCCAAATTGGTACCTTAGAGATCAGCTTACTTTGATTTGTCATCAGCTAGGACAGGTTTGGCATGGCATCAGACTGCATATCCACCATCACAGACTGGCCTTCACTAAAGTTGGTATGAAATGTACAAGTGATTTTCATATTCATCTACAGTCACTACACAAAAGTCTTGGTGACTTGGTCTGTACATACCCAATCAAATGTATGGGGTTGCAACTTTGCAAGCTCACTACACCTCCCATGATAGCTCTAACTTCCCTGCAAGAGATGTCTCTGGCAGATATGCAGGAAATCTTCATTCTCAGTAACTTCAGATACTCTGTTGGAGCGATCAGCCTGATTCCAGGGCGACAGTGGTCAACGGTTAGCCATTTTTTTGCAAGTGCTACCATCTGACAACCCTTCGAAGTAATTCGATGTTGTGGCAGACCATATGTCTTGATTTGGCGACAACAATAATCTGTCATGCGAGCAGTCAACAATAACAGACAAATAACATAAGCTGAATTGGGTGATATGTATGCACCAAATGTATCACTGTCAACCATTGATCTGTACCTGTACCAGACCAACTACAGGTAGTGGCTAGCAAAGAAAAGACCTAAGCTTGCATATAGACACACATTCCAAAGGCTACAATGGGCACTTGAACACAAGAATTGATTACATAAGAAGTGAGAAGCAGTTATTTGGAGTGATAAATGCATAGTGGAGAGGTGTGATTCAAGGTGACAAATGTGAGTCTTTTGACAACCACCCGAAAGTGGTTCACAGACCACATTGTGTCAACACAAAAGTGCAAAGGGGTTTCCCTGATTGGCTGGGGTTGTTATTGGGGCAGGAACAATGGAACCTTCTGCCCTCTAAATGTCATATTGCTCAACAATGGTATCTATGTCAAACTTCGTGAGTACCTTCTTCTTCTAGTGCTTATATCTGTCCATGACACCCTAGCAGATCCATCTTCCAGTAGGACTGTGCTCCAGTACACAAAGCAGTTGTGGTTATGGATTTTTTGGGAAATTCAACATCCAGGTGGATGACTGGCCACCCTGTTTCCCCGACCTCAACCCCACCAAGCATGTCTGGGTAGAGCTCACAGGTAGGCTTCATAGGAAATACCCCGACTTTGGAAACACGAATGGAGGCACCAGTTGTGAGAAAGCAAGGTTGGCTGAAGTTCTGCTCTAGAACAATGAGGAAATAGGTGAGGCACACTTTGAGAAACTGGAGAGATGCATGCCTGACAGGGTGGCTGTGATAATTGATTCTAAGGGATAGTACATAAGGTACCGAGCATGTAATTCTATTCGATCATTTTTTGCCTTACGCAGACATCATTACAAGTATTCAGATAGTTTATATCTTTCGGTTGAAGGCTGTATAATTATTGGTTGGGGTGATATACTGATTTTCGTTGCTGGTGGGTGCATTTCGAAGGGGGCGCACCGACTGAATTACCAAGACTTGGGCGTAGTTACTGTACCGCTACAGACAGTTTATCAGAAAACTGAGAAGGTCACATTACCCCTCAGGGAACTCCTCATGATGGCACAAACATCAAATGCACAGAAAACAAGATGGTAGTCAAAGAAGCCAACTCGTAAATGAGAATGGACTTGTTATGCTGAATCACACTTTGCAAACTTCAACCGCACTTTGACTGCACTACTGATCCTCCCCTCTTTCAACCTGGTAATGCTGCATAGTCTCTAGACTGACGTCACTGTATCCAGCAAAGTATTGGTGTAAGGGTATCTGAAATGTTTTATGGTCATTAACACAGTGCTAGGACACATGATGAATATTACTGCCATCACATGATACATTGCAGACTTAATATAGTGAGATCTGGGATGTTATGGTATGTTCGCTTATATTTTAACTGTTTTTAACATATTATGGCATCTCATATGTGAGAATCTCAACCTATGCACAAAACAATTTGATCCCAGTTTGGATACTAATTAGTTGGAGTTCATATACAATGGTATCAAGGCACAATCATCTGTTATATCAGAGCAATCATGACATTTAGCAAGATATATGCTACTCAATAATTGCACCAGTTCAGACGGTCCCGGTCTGGGGTAGGGCTCAGTCCAGTCCAGTCCCACCGGAAGGTCAGACTGTACCGGGCCCCAGACTGGCAGTCTTGGCCTGGACGGGCTTGGTCTGGACCACTCCAAACATGATAATATTTATCAATTTCAAAGCAGATCCGAAAAACTAAAGAAGTAAGACAGTATTCCCTGCAACCCTAACTCAGACACAACGTCACTTCATAACAACTACCCGCTGCGAGCAATCACTATGATCCAGTGTTCTCAACCGTCTATCTGAGGGTAGGACGGAAACGGTGCGGTCATTCTGAGGCAGGACTGTGACAGACCAAGAAGACCACTGGGGACGGAGCATTGCCGTCCCTGGGCATCATCTGTTGATATCCATGGATTTTTCTCAGGGTACATACAATTGATATAAACTAGCTACAATTATGCAGACTGTGAAGCAAGATCCTGTTCATCATTCTCCTCTCCTCGCTCTTTGAAACTATAGCATACTTGATATACACTGTATCCATGGATGTATCCATTTATATATCTCTTACCATGTGCTCTCAGGATCGAATTGGGTTACATCTCAGACTATATGGTAGCCGCCCAATGTCGGCCAGGGACGGTGTATGTTGGCCGTCCAGCCGACATTCTGATGGTCGGACGGGACAGACAGCGGTGGCGCCTTCCCATCAGTCATGGCAAGATCTCGGAGGGCATGCCGTCCCCGGCCGTCGGACTGGACGGTTGAGAACACTGCTATGAACCTACCTGCCCACTGCTAGCAAGCACCACCACGAGAAACCCAACGATACCAAACGAGTGGTGAGTGGCAAGTGGCAAGTGGCAAGTGGCAAGTGGCAAGTGGTGAGGGGTAAGATGTGCATGGTGACTTGTGAATGGCAAGATGAGTCTACATGTATGAGTATATGTGTATGAGTCTATGTGTTGACTCAGTGTATCAGAAACACCCAGCGTATTCGGGCCGATTCGGCCCGAGTGGACCAGTCCATAGTAGTCCAGGCCAGTTTAGTCCAGGTCCACAAAAATGGGGGATTGGTCCGATCCCGGTCCAAAAATTACGCGGACTGGATTGGACTGGACTTGGACGGACCCGGTCCAGACTGGTTCATTGCTGGACTGGTGGAACCATTGATGCTACTTGTTGGGTGTAGAATCACATGTAGCGAAATATATACACAATGCTAGACTGTTCCACCACTCCCACCAGTTGCTCACACCACTCTGGTAAGGCAATCTCCAACTATCAACTCTAACGCAGTCAGAGGTTACAGTATATCACGCATAGCATGTTGGAGCAAAGTCAGAGAACACTCAAGACATGTTCATCAACTAATGGTACTGTGCATATAATGAGGATAACTTGGTTCCACCGGTATATCAGCAGTATACAACCATCCAGAGATGACCCATATCATGCTCACGAAATTGGTACTGCAGTACGACGTGATATTCATTGCGGATCTATTGTGACAAATGTCGCTCTGATATGGTCTGACAATCCGAGTCTGTTTCATGTGGCACTGAGAAGTATAGCTCTGACAATGTCTCTGATAATCCCAGCTATGAAAGTATGCTCTGACATAGTCTCTGACATGGTCTCTGACAATTCCCCTTCAGATGAATGTGACTGGCATGTATGGCTCTGACATGCTCTTTGATATTTCCACCAATAATCATATACTCTGACATAGCCTCTGACGATTCCAGTGCTGATCAATGTGGCTCTGACCAGTGTGGCTCTGACAATGTCTCTGACAATCCCTGGTCTGATAAAGATGCCACTGACTATTACACTCTGATATGATCTGGCAATTCTGGGGGTGATAAATGTTACTGGCAATTGCAACTCTATTGTGGACTCTGGCTCTAATATGGCTCTGACAAGGTGCAAAAGGCACCACTGACAAGTGCTTGCTGTAGATACCAAAAATTCCTGTTGCGATCAACCTATCCAAGCCATCTAGTATATCATGTTATATAATTCCAATATAGCATGCTGGTTGAGTAGGTATTGGTTAACTTTACTCCAGGGAACAAGTTGGAAGGGTGTTAGAACAAAAGAAATGTCTACAATGCATCATACTCTTTGTGGCACATCTTATCATATCATCACGGCATGGTATCTAGTGGGCATGGCAGATGATTTACACTGTCAATCCTCTTCTGGCAATAGGTGGTGATGTACCATCTGCCATATTACACCCTGATTAGCATTCGCTTCCCCCATATTCATCCAATCACTATAACCAAATTCATACAGCAGGGTAGAATGGCTCTAGCAATGTTGTCATATGAAACTATGCTTTGTGGTGCTCAATCTACTGATATTAACTTATCATCACATTGATTGCCTTTGCTGCACCACTTCTCCACACACCCTGCTTTGGAAATTCAAAAGTATGTAGATTATTTTGCTGCTGTATAATGACTGTAATGCCATTTTCTAGGCATATCTGTTGACAGAAAATCAACAATTCAGACTTACCCTGTGGCACAGTGGTATTGCTGTAGAAACTATGGGCTGGGTATATGGTCACTACGTTACAAGTTTGAATTCCTGTTGCAGCCCTCAGGTGTGAGGGGGACAAAGATTCACCAGTTGGAAACTCCACTATTCAACCAGCCTGCCTGGATGTGGTGAGGATATGTGGCTCCGTTATACTTGAATTAGAGTGTACACAGTACGAATAAAGCAAGGAACAAATCAACAAATGAACAATTTACATAATCCAGAGGTCTAGACCTGGGCTGGAATCTGCTTCAAATGTCGAAAAATAGGATGTCAGAGACTGAGAAAACTCTGATATGCTAATACCCTCAAGAAATATTAGACTTGCAATTGGGCTGCATTTGCTAATCACTCCATAGAGGTAAGGTATCACACTAAGTGGTAATTTCTTCGATGTCAGGGAATTCACCACCAGATTCATTCCGCCCATCTGCATCTGCATCAGCAAAGAAAATTTCCGTCCGGGCGGAATGGCTCCGTCAGAGTGGACGCGCTCTGTCAGAGCCGTCAGAGACACCCCATTGGCGGATCACTCCGCGCCCAGCGTCAAGACCACGCGTTGCGTCACATATCGCCGTTTCACCGTTTCTTCTCGCTCTGTCGGTCTCCTATTTTAAACAATCACTCTGGCGTTGTGGCCAACTGTGACCATACGTCGGAATGGGTTCATTGCGTACACACTTGCATCGGGATTGCAATGCAATGGGTGACGCTGCGAAAATCTCTCCTCGCGTTCCTTCTACATTACGCTCGAGGAGTGCAGGAAGGTGAGATGATATGATACTACACGGCCGTGAGGATCCACGCAATTGCATGGATCTCAGAAAGAGCGAGTGAGACCAAAAGTTCGGAAAGATAGAGTGCGAATTTTCATTGTATGATAAGAGGAGATGGAAATGAGATGATGTCTATCTACTCCGGGGTCTGCCGAATATATACTCCCCGTCACTCTGTCCACCTCCGTTACCCCTGTATCTCCGTACAACTGCCGTCGCTCCTTGAAGATGTACTTGATCGAGCGTGTTTGAGATGCACTTCGAGACGTAGATTGAATGAACTCAGTGATGCACTTTGAGGCCGAAATCGAGTGAACTCAGAAGATGCACTTGGAGGCCATGATCGATCGAGTTTGGAGATGCACTCTGAGGCTGTGACCGAGCCAGTGTGGAGATGCACTTGCAGGCTATGATCGAGCGAGATTGGAGGAGTACTTGGAGGCAGTCAATTTGGAGGGAGGCGCGACGGCAGCTGAGACTCTATTCATTGGTTAACTTGTCATTGGATGAGAAACTGGCTGGGAGCGGGAGACTGTCGATCTTGGGATGATGCTGTACTTGGTGTATGCTGTACTCTGTGTTAACTCATGATTATGGCATGGAGAGATAGAGAGGGATGACTTAAATTCGTGTTCTTAGGTGATGGTAGAGTTGAGCACAAGAAAGTGAAAAATCGGGGGAAATCATCATGAGAAACTGGGACTTAGAGAATTTTGTGTGCGAGTCAATTGACCATCCCCCATATGGCAGGTACGAGTCCCGATCCGGCGCGAACTAACTCCGATACAAGGTCTTCCCAACCTTATCAGGCAAGTCGTACCCCTGATTTCTCATATCCGCTCGTATCCTCCATATCATTCTCAACTTCATCCCCCATCTCTCTCTTTCTCGTCCACAACTCAACCATCATCGCAGAACACAAAGTTAAGTCATCCCTCTCCATCTCTCCATGACATGATCATGAGTTGACACCGAGTACAGCGTACACCAAGTACAGCATCCACCAAAGATTGTTTGTCTTCCCTTCATTCCCATGAATACGAGTTGACCACTGAATGTAGCTTCAGCATCCGGCGTACCTCCCTACACGATCGACCGCCATCAGCCAGCTCTCCCTGAGAGCTCAAAGGAAAAGTCACATTGTCACATTCCCACGGTTGCGAGTTAACTAACTGATGAATAGAGTCTCAGCACCGGGCAAGCCGTCCATCGACCGCCTCCAAGTACTCGTCCAATCTCACTTCATCACGGCCTCCAAGTGCATCTCCAAACTCGCTCGATCACAGCCTCCAAGTGCATCTCCAAACTCGCTCAATCACAGCCACCAAGTGTATGTCCAAACTCGCTCGATTACAGCCTCCAAGTTCGCACGATCACGGCCTCCAAGTGCATCTCTGAGTTCACCCGATCATGTCCTCCATGTGCATATCTCAACTCGCTCGATCATGGCCTCCAAGTACATCATAAATGAGCGATGGTGGGTGTACGGAGATTCAGGGGTAACGGAGGTGTTGATAGGTAGCTATATAGATACATTGATACATAGATGAGAATACAAACTGAATGCATAAGTTTTGAAAATCGTTGAATGATAAGTTGTAGCTATGATTTCCAGGCGCACCAGCAGCATTCCCAAAGAAGCGGCGGCTGGAGAAAGACATAAACATCGCCAGGCGTTAAACATCACCAGGCATTGTGTAAACGGCTTCAGCATAACTGCAGCCACTGCGAAGAGTGTAACACACGTGTCGTTCTGATGGTGCTTATACTTCACCACACAGTAAAGGAGGTCTGAGAGGAATGCTCCGTCAGAGGGTACAATGTTCCGTCAGAGCGGTCAGAGCCGTCCGGAATACCCAGGTGTTTCTGACGGAAACTAAGGTCGTTGCTGATGTGGATTGAGAGGGGATCCAATTTAATGATGCGTAGTATAATACTGACATTCAGCTTGTCACAAAACAGGTTTATTACTTATTGTTACATTTGTGGAATATATTCAACCTTGTTAGAAGAAAGGTTACCATTGATAATATGGTTTTTATGAGTGGCTCCACATATTGTGGTGTCACTGTTATCAGCAGAGCCCATATCCAGCAGAGATTTGAATTAGTGGAGAAGTGTCTGAATTTTCGGTGTCTGATTCGTAATATGGCTTCTGTGGTATGATAGGAAGAAGTGAATAGTGCTGCTGATGCCACCAAGTTCATCCTTTGGATCTTTGAGTATAGTTTCAGTGAGGCAGTAGTAGCTGGCAATTAACTTGAAATCAGTGACAGACTGTATGCATTTGAAGTGGTTGGGATGCCCTGGAGGATGAAGGGCAGGTACAGGAAGCGAGACTAGAACCACACTCTTGTACTCGTCACTGGTCCAATGTTTTACAGTGGAAACTTTGTTATCAAACTGGTTTACAATCAAGAAGTGAGGAATTATGGACAATCATTCATCTATCAGGTCCAAACCCTCTTCCATTTTATAAATATCTGTTAAAAAACTGATATTTCATTCCCAGCTGTGATCTTCAAAGAAACCCTTCAGTAGCTGGTGCAACTGGCAAACATTCATGATACTGTATTAATTTGAAGCTCCCTGAACATTTGCAAAATGTAGACGGTCAGTAAACTTCCACAGCCCCTCCTTCTCACTACCAGGTGTTGACAAATATTGTAATCAGTCGGGATAGAGGAGGTTGGGCCTATCGGTGAGGCGGCTATGTCCTGTGCGCATATCTCACATCGTAGGAACAAAACATGATGTGTCATGATTATGGTTCGCTGCTCAGGATGGTCTGCAACAAATGACGCATTTCAGGGAAATATGTAAGGAGTGCAGCCATACACACACTAACGCAATATTTTGCTCGTCACAGGCTCCTCTAGAGCACCTGATATCATCACAATCAACTCATGATAGGTAAATCTATTGGTATGGTAATTGGGTCCATTTTGATATTGTGGTAAAAGACTAATTAGTAACAATCCGTTAAGATTGACTGATTGTCAATTCGCCTTAGCGATGTTGGTACAACTTAGACAAATTGGCCAGCCATTTTGCCACTGCTGCTTAATTGGGACAGTATAGTGTTGGTACTGCCAAGTATAAATGGGATAACTGTTGATCCATATGGTACAGATTTCTAGGATGTGTTAGCAATAAGTAATAAACTTCTATAATGTAGAGATATCCTGTCTACACTGGCGCTGACACTCTTGTCATGCTATCCACTCTGACACCATGAAACTCTAACACCTGACCGCTGACAATCTGATATTGACCCTCTCCGATTCATATTCTGAAACATGCTCTCTCTGACGCATACTCTCTGCAATGTTCCTTCTGACATTCTCTGTCTAACATGCTTTGATGTGCTCCATCTAACATGATCTCTCTGATATGCCCTCTCTATCACTCTGACATGCACTGTGTGATACTTGAACTCACCAACATATAATAGAATCAATGACAACATACAATCCCTGACAATACAATGAAACATGCCTGTGAAGGACTCCACCAATCAGCCGTGAACATTTCAGCATACATATAGTAAGCATTGGAATCCTTTTGTTTGACCTGTATATATGAAACACCATCCAGAAGTGGGGGATGTTCTGGAAAGTATCATACCACTGGAATGGGATTTGGATACCTGAATGGACTGACTTTTCCTTCAATATTAACATAACTATCTTCCTGTCAGCATTCAAGTTCACTATTTTCTTCCATGTCTGTCATCAGTTGATAGAGCTGTTCAAGGTTTTTGTCATTGGCAACAGGTTTAATAAGTCTTCATTTGAGGATGTTGTTCAGGTTTGATTTACCTTAGTTCATACATACAATTGAACCACACAGTTGCCATTGATGGGGTATACCAACCATTGCGAGGGGGTTGCAGACATCATGTTGAATAGATTGTGCTCGTACTGAGTTGTAGATTGAAGCTCCTGCATTGGGAAACATTTTCGCCTGAGATTGGTGGATGGGTAAATGGTGATCAAATTGGGGAATATGATCTGTACGTTTACGGTTTAGCCCAGCTGACACAGAACGTAGGTGGCAGTTTGGACAGGATATGTGTGTGTTGGACAGCTGTGATGAGTGAGACCACTCTGTTGCAAACAGCCCCAACAACATGTTCTGCAAATAATGGACTATATTGCAAAAGTAAATGGTTGAGATTGAGGGCCACTGCTGCTGGAATTGATTGTAGTGAGGCTCCCATCACATGTCCCAATGCTGCGAATTCAGCAGACAGCAGTCAGATATGCTTTCTAGCTGAGCCAGGCAATAGTTGTCATACCACACACTATCTTTAGCCCTCCTTGTCTGCTTGTGTGGGAAGTTCCAGTTCTAAGAACCTTTTTCCACTTCCCTGAACAGAACAATGTGCATTGATATTTCTGCCCTAAACCAATCAGCATTCCTTCACTGCACAAAACATCACTTCTATCCAACCCTCATTGTATTGAGTAACTAAAATAAGCAACATCATTTTTGCATCTCACCACTTCGAGCTGTCTCAACCAACAAGCATTTTCCATGTACAAACCCTCCTTATCTCAAGTTGTGGTGCGTTCTCACCCAGATCAACTTTCATATTCACTTGATCATAATAATGTGAGTTTGAGTGGTCAACCCTTTGAGCCTGGGTCAGAGTGCATCTAGTACTAGTTCGTATATAACACATTCAATTCTTACCAATTCACTAGCATAAAGCATAAGTAAATTTATAACCGTTTTATCGTCTCAGCTATCGTTGTATTGACTTATAAACCCTTATAACCACCAAACAATCCTTCACTAAGATCAATTTTTGCCAGTGGGAGCTTCTGGGACTAAGTGTAAGTGGTTGGGCTGGAATTGTTGGACGGTCAAATTGCAGAGTCTGCTGGACCAATGGTGTGACCATCTGGGGCACCTGTATATGCTGGCTGCAAATCTTGGAGTTGACTGCACCAATGCAGTGGCCTTCAGGTGGACCTGGGAGCATTGTCAACAAATCTGGAGGGATATTGGACAACCAGCGAAAATCTGAGAAGCACCTGCAAATGCAGACTACAAACTTCATAGTTGAATCGCTGCAGGTGCACCTAGATATTGCTGTCACCACTCATCAGAAAACAGTTTTATAACTCATGTATTCTGTTTCGACTGGCATCAATGTATCAATGTATCAATGGATCTATGGATCTTTTCATTTATGTATCTACTTATCTATGTATGTCTGAATCTATGCAGCAATCCATCCACACACAGTATAAGTGTACTGGCAGCAGGCGGTGCCTAGGGGTAATTGGAGGTGCACCTGAGGATGGCGACTAACTTGACTTCAAGATGGACTCAGTGGCCATGATTGAACAAGTTCCAAGATGCACTTGGAGGCCAAGGCCGAGACAATTCACTCATTTTGTCGTATACTTTGATGGAGCGAGTTTGGAGATGCAATTGAAGTCTGAGATCAAGGAAACACCGTGATGGACGTGGAGACAGGGATCAAGCGGATATTGTAAGACACAGGCAGACTGCGATCAACTGAACTCACAGCTCCACTTGGAGACTATGATGGTGTGAACTCAGAGATACACTTGAAGGCCATGATTGATTCACTTTGGAGATACAGTTGGAGGCCATGATCGAGTCATGTAGCAGCAGTACAAGGTGGTGGTTGATCTGGACACAGTCAATGTGGAGGCACTCAAATGGGAGGCGTGACATGTATTAAGACTTCATTTATGGGGAGATCAACTGAGAACCTTGAGAATCTGGAAAGCATATCTTACGTTTGAACTATCATGGAGAGTGACCAGGTGGTGGACAATCTGTAGGGAGGCACACTCAAAGCAGATGCTACATTGAGGGATACACCTGTAATCCTGAGAATGAAGGGAAGATAGGTAAACATGGGTGGATGCTGTACTCAGTGTTAACTGATGATTATGGTACATCAGCAAAATGTAAAACAGTTAGGAAATCTTGACTAAACAACTCAACTACTCTGAACAACCACGGTAAACCTTCCAGGTTCTCCCAGATGCATCCAGACAAGCTGAATACCAAGTGAAGTGTGTCCAGGTACTTGAAGACTAATTGCAGCTGCTCCTCCATTGTATTGATGTTGTGGAACATAATACACAAACATCCTACAGGGTGTATAGTAGAGTTCAAAATCCTACAAAATCAAGCCATTAGGTTGATCAAGTTTTGGAGCTTTTGGAAGTTTTGGCTGCATCCCCAAGACTATTCCAGTGCATCTGACACCTGGAGTCATACTCTCCAGATGTGATTTCTATATAATCTATACCGAATTGTACAAATTCATAATGTATATTAACCCTACTCCAACATACCTCGATTGAGACATTCTAATTATTACACAGTGCAGCAGATATAAAACTCCACAATGATATTAAGAAGCCATACCCTATCAATTCTGTCTTATGCAGCATTCTCTTGCACTATATGCATCAGTCTAACTATTGCTCAATCAAGGACATTGTACATCCTCTCAGTCTGTTTGACATCCTGGATAAAGCAATGAATACAATCAGCCCAATTGTGCGGATGTATGTACTTTGTTTTAATCACCACCACCACGTCTTCTTGGGCTTTGCAATTTAGCATCCAGTGTGGTATTTTATTGCGCCTCTTAGGAAGGGTCAATGTTATTTGTCTGGTCAAAATATGTTACTGCAATTCGAGTATCAGATTCAGTGGAGTCCAGCTCAGATATAATACCAGAATTGATAAAACTCATGCTTGAAAGGTGTTATTGAGATTATTCTCTTCACTTTCTGTATATTGGACGCAGACATTATGATATCCAGATATGATTTCGTGGTTGATATTGGTATATTCTCACTCAAGTCCCAGATGCCCAACAAAAGTAGGACTGTGAAATGATTAATGATAGTACAACAGGCTATTTTGAAATTTAATAATATTTCTGGTTTGGAGTACATTCTAATCATATCAAACCACCAATCCACTAGCTTCATGCCCCCAGTCCACATCAATTTGTGCACAGAATGGCTCACCACATGTCTCAATTCCAATGACTATAAATTCATCACTGCGCAATGCGAAATTAATTCTTCTGCACATCTGACAGACATGCACTAGGTGCAAATGATATTCCTGTCGTGATTCGGGGCGGCAGAAGCCTCTTTCTGTCAATATGGGAGACATAAAAGATTGTTTTGGCATGTATTTGGACATTTATCAGTAGCAGATCATAGGTAGATAACTTTGACCATGTCACTATTGTGCCAGCCTTGTAGGGCAAGCTAAGAGAGAGTCTCCTCCATATAGCCAAGACCTGTACACTGGTTATTATGATTGTCCATGCGTCAAATCTAATTGACTTTGTTTCCAGATTGATATCCCTCTTTTACAGTGTGGATACATAGCTGTTCAGAAATTTCAGTGCTATAATTGTCACAGGGAGCCACTGGGCTGATTGACTCTGATGTTTGGCTCACAAGATGCATTTCAGAATATGTGAAATGAATTACATGCTGTTCAATAGTTTTCTGGAGCTTGTGATTCCTGAATGCCTACCACTAAGTATTCAACCTGATCAAACAGATGGATATTTCCTTCTTGCACCATGTCTGCTCATCTCAGGTGATATCATCAAGCTCACTCTTCCAACACCCTGGCGCACCATCTGTATCAGTGATGCTCAAGGTGCATGCTTCTGTCTCAGTATCCAATTGATGGATCAGAAATTCTTGGGATTTATTTGTGCTCATGTTTGCCACCCTGTAAATTACCTCTTCTACCAGGGGTTTCATTTGGGTAAGTTTTGTTGCAAATATGCTTTTCCAACCAGTTGTGTTACTCCCAACTCTCTGCAGTAGTTGTTGTTCATGATGATCAAGTACTTTATGAAAAAGTTTGTGTTTAACCGGTGTCACATTATGGATTTCATGCTCCAATCACTCTTTTAACTTTTGTTGATTAGTGTATGACCATCTGCTTCTTGCTTCGCAGGCTCTATTCAAGTGCAGTTGTCATTGCTTGCGTGTTGTGGCAGTAACTGTTTTGACCCCATACACATTCACCTCTATTGCAGCACACAATATAGGAATCATTTGTAATCTTAGCTGATGGGATTCGGTTGCCAACTGTCTGTGCACTCTGGCCAGCATGGACATCAACATTTCCTGTTATCAAAAGCCCTTTGATTCAGGAAACAACCCTCTTAGTGTATTTTCTGGTTCTTTGAGGGATTGATCAAAGTGATTTTGTTGGGTAACAAGTAGAGAGACTTTACAGAATAGCCACACTGCTCCCATGACCATGATATCGGAGACAATGTCAGCTTCAGTTGTCTCGCCATTCTTGGGGCAGACATCTCTAGGTGTGCTATTCACTTCTAGCGTTGTGATTATTCCATGGATCTCTTTTGCTTGCCTGGAGCTGCTTTGCAACAAATCAAGTTGTTTAGAGAAGCGCTGTAGGCCCTGATATCAAGGTACCTATGTGAATCAATTGTCAAATTGATCCTTGATGTCTCTAACATTCACTAATTTCAGCAGACAGTTCAATATGTCCTTTACCAATCCCAGAAGCAGCTGATATAATTCATCAGGCTGCCAAACCCAATAGACGTTGCAGGGTTGTTATTGCCAGAACTGGTTTTGGATTGGGTGAACACCTAGAGTGTGTAGAGTGTTATTATGAGTTTCATCCAGATGCTCCAACTACACATGGCCGTATGATGAGTTAACTAGTGTGTAAAATACAGAATGCCCCGATGGTCCACCATTTGAAACTGTACACATTAGGCCTGAACCATTTGAGACTGGAGCAAACATGACTTGTTCTGGATAGTCACTGTCCCAGGCAGTCAACAGAGGGTAATATTGTCTCAGGAATCCATTAGCATAGTACCATTTGAAGTCACTACCAGATATGTCAAGTTTCCTGAGTGGGGACATTACAGTTACAATCACATTATGCCATGCTTCTAAAGTGGTTTTGGTACCATTTACGGAACATGAAATCAAGCAAATGAGAATCCACACATGTGTTGGAGGCGTCTGGCGGATATCTATTCAAAGATCACTAACTATTACACACAGTGGCCAGGCATGGTGATGGGCTGAAAAATTGGTCAAGTAAATCATGTTGGATATACATACGACTGGTACAACTATTGCCATGGCAGGTTGTTGGTCTTGCGTTTCCTACCTTCCATCACCGGTAATTATTTCACCAATCATTCACTAACTCCATGAGTCTGCAATGCCTACCGGTTCCAAATTGCAGCATGCCTGAAATTGGACATGTGCAAAGAGCAACTGTACAGTGTGGAATATATTGTAGAAGTATAATCTTCCAAAGATATGTAAATCCTGTTCAATCCATCTCTTATCGCCCAGTGCAAAATCGACTTTAGACACAAGCTTTTCAAGGCCATCTGCTGCTTGGAGTAATTTAAGTTTGAAGTTGTCCAGTCGACACCTCAGATGATGATCTATCTATATTTTGATGTGATGCCTAACTTATTGAGCCTATCAAAAGTCATCTGCAGAATGAAATGGATGCCACGGATTCCATTGTTCTTAGAGCGTGTGATGCTCATTGTACTATCTAGTTGCTTCGCCACACACTTTCCATTCGACATTTTCCGCTTCAATAACCTTCTTATAAGGATTCTTCTTTGCGCAATTAGAGGGTACATGTCAAATCAGACTTCCAGGGGTTGTGGTTTCTTTGTCAGGAAATTGCTCAGTGGGTGGTGCATCAGGTACATCGTCTATGGGTTGATCATCAGTTGATTAAAAATAGCTTGTCAATGTCTATTCTGGTGAATCAGCTGAAGTGAAACTATCATCACCCAGGTTGATGCTATCCTGCATGTGGTGAAATTGTATCAGCTAATAGCTACTTCTTTATTGACATTGGATAATATGGCCAATGGTAAGCATCAGAAAAAACGAATTTCCTACCAGGTGGAATGGCTCCGTCGGAGCAGATGTGCTCCATTACAGCCTCGAGAGATACCTTGGTGGCGGATTACTTCACACCTGGTGTCAATACACTGCGTTGCATTGCATATTGGCCTCCGATTGCCGTCTCATCATGTCTTCTCGCATTGTTGGTCTCCTTTTTTAATCGAACACTGTGGGATTGCGGCGAACTGTGATCATATGTCTCAACGGGTTCATTGGGTACATGCTTGCATCGGGATAGCAACGGGATGGGTGGCACTGCGAAATATTTCCCTCGCATTCCTTCCACCTGTGTGCAAAATACAATTCTCTCTTTCCTAATTATTCACGTCATTCCAAGTCGCCAGATCTATGTGGATATTGACAATCCATCGCTTATTCTGTTTGTCTCCTGTCCCACTTCTAGTAGCAATCACTGGAATAACCTGCGCACAGCCGACAATGTTTCCCAGGCTGAAAACTTGCAAATGAACAGGAGCTGCTGCTTCTCTCAATTGTATGAATACCGAGACGGGATCCAAGTTAGCTCAGTTTTCAGGTTTTGTGGTGAGCGACAGGGCTAACCAGTACTCAACGAAAGCTCCATCCTTGTTTAGGAGCTTCATTGTGAATGGTCGTTGCGGTTGCCATGGGAAAGGCCCATTCAGTGCGCCATAACACCTCGCCAGGGGTTACTTTACCCATACACAGTCGGTCCATCGATCCCCTCCGTGCCAGCTCTGGCTTTCTGTGCATCGACACATCTGTGATATGCATTGACCTTCTAAACCCTCAACTTGAACCTTAATACCATGATAAATACAGAGCTCCTGTGTGTGAAGTTGTTCATCCAATACATACGTCTTGTAACGACTCTTATGCTTGATAAACTCCCCGCTGCCAGTATATATTGGCACGCGGTGCATTGTGTCTTGCGTATCGTTGAGTAATGCTCTGAAGTCTTTGATCATAGCATCAGGATGCTTTCCATCATGGTGGGTTTGGGGTCCCATGAATACGGGCTCTGGATCTGACTGGGAGCTCCGGGGGGCAGCCAGATCAGCAGCGGAAGTGAGTACTTTGCAGGTGGTAGCGCTGTGCTCCTGACGTTGAGCGAGGGCTTGGAGATTGAGCTCTCAGATTTCGAAGCGGAGAATGCCATTCTGAAAGGAGATTACTTGTGGCAGGTAGTTGAGATTCTGATTGGAGGCGTTCCAACATTCGTTGATTATCGTTTTTGTGTGTGTTGATGTCACTTGGCAGAATACTGTGGCCTGGCTCCATATCGAGTAATCTGTTGCACCCAATGAGACATCAAGTGGATCTTTGGAAAGTTGAATTTGGCATCTAACTCCTTGAAACCGTCTATCTCGTGGCTGATATAATCCCTCCAGGCGTTCATTTTGCGCTGCCTCTTGTAAGGCGTTCAAGTTTCGGCAGTTGTGTCCTTGTCTACATTTTGCTTCTTCACAAGTTCAATTGTCAGGGCATTGGTTTTAATCTTCGACTTGTTGCCAGCTTGCCCGAGAAAAAAAACATCTTTGAAGGAGTGAGAACAATGCAACGGATCCTCCATGTAGCTCAAAGTTGCATCATCATGAGAGTTATATCGAGCATACATATAAACTTCTAACAATGCCCGTGGGCACTCAATTGGATTGTTGAATATGCGATGCTGAGCAGGGCTGCCACCTTGCAGAGACTGGGTTACAACTCGAAGCAGGTACCGGCTCATTTCCTTCATCTCCTTCCCATTCCATTGAGAAAGTTCCTCATCTGATATATCTCTTGGTGTGATGTCTTGGTAAGCAGGCACAGGTAACCAGATTGCATTGTTCTTGTTTAGCCGTTTGTGCATCTTCATAAAGTGGAAAATCCACATCCCACTGTGGCCAATCATGCCGATCTGCATTGTATGGGGGAGGTTGAGCCTCGGGAGGTCACTAATGATACAGGGATTATGTCAAGACAGTTTGATTCCTTGGTGAACATGGCGAGATGAGAGTTCGGTATCCGCTGCCTTGGTGTTCGCTTCAGTCAGCATTCTGTATAGGTTTTGATCCCACCGGGGGTGTTGCTTGTCAGGAGTGACACAATCTCCAAGTTCAGTCTTTGGACCCTCGCAGCAAAAGGTGACATGCCTGTTGAGATGATGTAGGTGACTATACTCTGGGCAATCTGCAAGCCATGCTGTGAAACACGGTTTGCAATGCCTGAAGTTGCTATCTGCAAAGAGAACATTGTAATACCGGCTCCTGGCGCTGGAATTTTGTTCAATAGGGATAGTCTGGGGTTCCCACCGAAGTACTTCATTCAGCACCTGTCGATTTGTGTGCCGCTGCTCATCCAGCCGCTTCTGAGGAATATTGTGAACCTTGACAGGAATTGGCCGGAGAACGACCTTTACAATGCTGTGTGTCGAGAGCATCTGGCAGATCTTCAACGATAGATGGGCAATTGTCATATGTACAGGCCAATCTTTTTTGTCACCAGCAATATTCGAGAGATGAGTTCTGTGGGATCTGAATATCATGGGAACCAGTGAATCCCCCACTCTGAGCGTTGACTTGAAGTGAATTAGCACATTATTTTCCTCGAGTATCCTTCCTTACCTATCTCTGCCTCATCCAGTCCTCAGTGTGTACTCTGTTAAAGAGGTGTTTCGGCGACGTATGGCTGTTAAAGCACCACTGAGTGGCAACAATGGGATTCTCGGCGTAGGCTGGCTGCCGCATGAACCATCGGATACTTTTGATAGTGTCTTGACTCCAGTATTTGATAGGGTGTTGGTGATTGTCATTCCATCTCATGTGCTTGAGAGTGTGTAGTTCCCACTCCCCGAGAGCCTGATCATCTGGCATGCAAGTCCCCAGCTTCTGGACCCGATCCCCATGTTTGAAGCTTGGGAAATTCAGAGCGGTGTTTTCATTCCTCAGCCCATTATCAGAGTACGTCTTCATGAGCTTCTTCTCGATCCCACACTAGATATATTTGTACTCTTCACACGTCACAAACAGGTAGTAGGGAGTGTTTTGTAGGTTAATCCCAAGTCAACCCTCAGCATTGCGTTCCCATTGCTCAGGAATATGATCGCTCAGCGGAGCACCGGCACCGGGAATATGTGTCTGACTGAGGCAGAGGAGGTTGTAGTGGTTGAGACTCCGAACCTGCGATGTTTCCAGCCAGTGTGAGGCACGGAAACGCGTCCAAGTCTTCGACTGAATCATTGTTACTTTTGAATGCAGGATGCTGAACGGGTTCGACTTGTCGGGGTACGCTGCCCACATTCAGCTTCTTCTGGTGTGTAACTTCACGGTGTCCAGGATGGTGTGATTTGATATGTTTACATTGCCAGTTGTGTGAGGTGAACTTCTTTCGGCATGAAAATTCGGCACCACGGGAAGGGGTCTGCTCTGGCATTGTGAACGACATGCGAGGAGAGCAGTATACAGTGTAGAAAGGAACGAAAGTTGGTGCTGGGCCTGAGCAACCTGGTGTGGGTGTATGCTCACGATACTTTCAGCTAACTGGAGAGATTCGGTGAGCCTCGACACCATCACAAGACGGTCCCGTACATGCCAGGAGCTGCAAACACCGTACATGCGTGAAATCTCATAATGCTATGAATAAAATGAAATCGACACAAAACGTATAAATATAATAAACCCTGGGTTATTCAAAAACCTCGCAATGCGTGTAATCATCAATGCTTCAGATAAATAGATTACAACTCAGAAAATGAACAAGTCAAGAACCCAACCCTAACCCGAACCCGACAACCATCGCCTCCTCTGCAACACGAGGACTGGTTCACACCTTGCCTACCAAGCCATCTGCGTGTGCCTCAGGGAGATGGACATCGGGGAGTGGGACATCAGGGAGAGAGACATCGGGGTGTGGGACATTGGGGAGAGGGACATTGGGGAGTGGGACATTGGGGAGTGGGACATCAGGGAGTGGGTCATCAGGGAGTGGGATATCGGGGAGTGGGACATTGGGGAAACTGTCAACACCTGCCGATTCGCCAAGCCGCTAGTGATCCATATGCAAGTCCGAGCTGTTTCCAGGTGCCTCAGCTAATTGCAGTGTTGGTACAGCCCCGTGAGGTTGTAGCGGTGTGACAAGCCCGAAGATTTCGAACTGACCGAGAGGATGCGTCTCCGGGGTACGTGATCCAGGGAGAAGCTCGGGGGTTTTTGGCCGTGAGGCAGATGCCGGAGGCTGTGGCCATGGGGTAGGTTCGCGAATCTCCTGGCCTTGTTCAGGTAGCACAATCGGCTGATCGTCTATCATGGTATCTACATCATCAGCGGATGAATATACCATCTCTTCCTGGCCAATTGTCCGAGGTTCTTAGCCATCATCCTCATCCTCACCTCCCTCCTCATCCTCATCCTCATCCTCCTCCTCATCCTCATCCTCCTCCTCATCCTCATCCTCCTCCTCCTCCTCATCCTCCTCCTCTTCATCTTCCTCCTTTCGATCTTCCACTTCTTCATTGTCACCATCCCTTCCCATATCCACATTGCCGTCTAAATCGAGGCCGCACAGTGCATCCACATCATCCTACATGCCCATATCCATACCAGAATCATGTTCTGAGTCTTATTCTCTTTCCGACTGCTCGGAAGAGTTATCATCATCATCGGAGGAAATTGACACGGTGGGTGATGTATCCGTCGCTAAATATACCTGCTCAAGTTAGCCCTCTGTGTCCAACTCTGCCTGATCTATTTCCTTCTGCAACTGCAATGCAACTGCACGAGAGATATTATCTCCACATGAGGTTTGTTTGACAATACCTTGCCCGTCACTGTTTCTCTTCCGCATCCCCTTCTCTTCCTTCGTTGTCCTCCCGTTCCCCTCCCCTTTCCCCTTCCCAGCCTCTGTAGCCTTCCCTTTCCCCTTCCCATCCTTTGTTCCCTTGCCTTTGCCGGTCCCCCTCTCACCACCCTGCGTGTCCTTCTCACCTTCACCGTCGTCATTTTCATTCGCATAGCCATGACGGCTCCTACCACGGCTCGGCGCATTGGGATCTGCTCACGTCTCATCGTCATGATCCTCGTCGATTATCTCATCCCGATTGAGCGGTCCAACTGCCAGGAAGTCGCCTGGCGTGTCTTGCCAGCAGCTCGGCGGCTCAATCTTTGCCCTCCGATGATCGCGACTGTACCAATACCAACGCTAGCCGGTGAGTTTATACTTCCTCAAGCTGGTTGTCTGCAGATTGGAGTGATCAACTTGATCCCCAAAGTCACTGGGGTTGACCCACCTCCAATTGTTCATTGGGTCACGGGTTTTGTCAACAATTTGCCCCATATAGGAGCGGAATGCTGCCCAGCACTCCCCCACAGGCCAACTCCTGCTTCAGAGTTGCAGCCACATCAGCTGGAATTGTGAAAAGTGGCGAGTCATGACTGGATAAGGAAAGATTATTTCATAAAAGAGGTCCCATGCCTTCTCATCCTTGATGCCGCAAGCATTGTATATCTGTATGAGTCCACAGATCAGTGCCGAGTAGTGTTTGCAACAGGTCTGGGTAACCTGCCAGCGGACCGGGTTAGGACCGCAAACATGGGTTGTTTCGGTTCCAGCCTTGTCCGACAACGCGGCCTGCTGCCTCCTGGTGGGCCAAACCCAGACCCGTACCCGTAAACCAGCAAGTTTACCCGGGTTTGGCTATAGCAGTCGGTTCCAATCTCTGGTTCTGTGTTTCTGGTTTCACTATTTATCGTCGCATTCAGATATGCTACTGTTCACCGCAAAATATTGACATTGGTATTTCACTGTTTGTTTTTGATGTATTGGCTGCCTTAATTATCAAAAAGAACAGAGACATGCGCCCTACCACATCCTAAAAATAAGGGTCATCAGAACGTCAACCATTGTTGGTTGGGTATCTTGGGTAATCTCGGGGGCAACTGTTTACACACAGCCATAAACATAGTATTAGATGCCTGTATAGCAAAAAGAGAACTCGAAACGCTCCATACACCATCTTGAAAATGAGTGTCAACGGAGTGTCAACAATTTTTGGTCTTGCATGTTTGGTACTATGAGTGGCACTTGATCACAAGCATATATATACAAGAAGATTGCAGCCTTGATATGCAAATATGTATGGGATATTCCAGCCACATCCTCCGGGACAGTCACATATTATTTCATTTGCATAGCTACTACCAAGTGTTCTTGACCCTTTTGAGATACAAAACCAGTCAAAACAATGTATATAGACAATAACGACTACATCGCGCTGTGATTAACCATGATGCAAGGCCAACAATCATTGACACTCCATTGACGCTCATTTTCAAGATGGGGCAGGGAGGTTGTCACTTTCTCATTTTCGTATATAGGCGGCCAATACTTCATTAAGGACTGGCTGCAACCTGTTGCCACCCAGATTACCCAAGATACTCGACCAACAATCGTTGACAGTCCGTCTATGCTCGTTTTCAGGATGGGGCAGGAAGGGTATCGGAATCTGTTTTTCCTATTAAGGCGGCCAGAAATTCATTTATGACTGTCTGTAACCTATTGGCGGTCTGATTCCCTAGGACGCAAGACCACAAGTTATTCACGCTCCATTGACGCTCATTTTAATCTAGTGTATAGTCAATATTTGCTGCCATTGATAATAGTATAAACAATGATTTTGACTTATTAGTTGCCTTTCTGTCTGATGGAGAATCAGCCCATTGCCAGAGCAGAGCCAAGTATTATTCTTGCATGGGCCTCTCTCATTCTACCAAAATTGATATATCTGTCTGGATATTACATTTCGCCGGCTATAATTTAGTTTATAACCAATTATCCACATGTGACTACTCATTATTCTACCATAATATTTCTCTAAGTGAAATTTTCGGTCAAGCAAAATATAGAACCTGGTGAAACTATATTGACCCAATCTTTCCTACTTTTTCTTGTTTCCCTTATTCCTCCTTGTTTCCATTGCACTGACAGTCATCAACCCCTTTTCAGCCTGTTTCATTTACCTCTGTGCTGGCTGAATCAATCCAGGAACATTTGTGGCGACACTCACAACACGGTACTCTGGGCTTTCCGAAGCCTTGACGCCATTGCCTAGCGCTGTATCGGATTGATAGTCTGGCTCACAGTCGCCTTCACTCTTGTTTGGATTATCCAAATGACCATTGCAGTTGAGCCAATTTTGGTGTTGGAAAAGCTGTCGGGTGCACTATCCTGATCACCTTCGGCTGGATGATGGTCAATTTTTCTGATTCGGTGGACATTCAGTACTTGAGTTTGTTCTACGGGTCAGTCCTTTGCAGACAACACTGGTGGGAAAGGTGATCTTTCTGACAATTTAAATGCAGCCGCACTGTCAGGTTGAAAGTTTGGCCTGGATGCATTCATGGTCTCTTCGGTATCTGAAATGTATCCTACGGCTGTCATTTGCTTGTTTCCAGCTCAAGATTCGCTCTGTGTAGCAAGAAGGTTTTAGCTGCCCTGCCACATCTTCAAAAAGTGGTGGACCTTGGCCATTCTGGCCAATTTTTTATCCTCCGCCTCTTTCTTCAATTCCAAGTCGTTTTCGGTTTCTGCGGTATGCAGTGCTGCGCAATCGCCTGCAAATATTCCATCATTGGCTCGAGCAATCTGCGTTACTATCACTTTTTCCGGAAGTGTCCCACCAGTGGTTTTAGACTCACTCCAGCCAATGACGTCTCGCCCAAGGGAAAAACTGGCCTCCACTCCTACACCATGTGGGAGAATAAAGAATATGTTCCGAGCCACATTGGTGAGATCGGTGTACATTGAGTGCATTTCCTCTTGCTGGCGCCACCAGTCGGTGATCTCCGGTAACCACACTGTACTGCTAATCTCCATGGGGTCGAAGTGGTAATCATTTGCATTTGGATTGACTTGCCCCCAGTTCTTTGGTGATTCAGGTGGAGAATTCAAATTGAGTCTTGCGGCTGTCAATGAGCATGCTGCACAATCGCTTCGTCCAGGTGGTCTTTTAACCACCCTTTAGGCGATCGGTATTCCTCATCATCGCTGGCCAAATCATATGGATCAAAAGACGATTGACCAAATCCAGAAGCCTTTGCAGAGGGGAAGAAATTGCTGTGAGCAATATTTTCAGGTGGATTGATGGACATTCGTCGATGTTTGGCACAGTATTTGTTCTCCACATTCTTCAGAAAGGCTGCCTGGTTTCGGGTAGTATAAGTCGTCTCGTCCTCAGGATTAATATCCATCGCCTTGTCCCACATCCTAACTGATCGCAACTTCCGGAATGGATCAAGGATGTGTGCTGGAATGGGAACCAGACCAGTCTTTGGAGTGACTTCTGCATATTATTTGGACAGCTTCTGTCGCGCAACGTTCACGGTGAAGTTGAAGTCTTCCTTCCATTGTGTCTTCTGATTCGGCAAAGCTCGCCTAATGCCATCAGCATGATTGAACATGTCATTGTAGACAGTGATGACATGATGCAGAGTAACTCTATGCCTTTTCAACAGCCAGAGGGTCCAATATCAGAATGGCCTGGAAGCCTCAATGATGTACTTGACAATGGTCCATTCATTCTGTGTTGTGAGCAGTGGCCGGTAATTGCTGGATGATGGATTCTTAAGGCACTCATGGGGGAATTCCTGTAATCGGTAGGCTTGCTCAAGCAACTCCAGTGTCAAATTCCACATTGTTTTCACATGAATAATTGGTAGTACCGCAATTCTTACTTTGGCTTTTGGACAGTCAATGAACTCGTTTTGACAACTGGGTGTCAGCATAATCAATACAGCAACCATTCCCTGCAAAATGAAGGTCAGTTTTAGGTTATTCAAAATGTCTTGAGATATGTACTTTCTCAATTATCTTTGCCAAACCCGGTCGCACAGCTGACACCTTGATGATTCTAGCATTGCCCTCTTTTCGCAGTCTTTGACTCTTCCCAATGACTGTGCTTTCATTCTCTCCAAATTGCTGATCCCGCTCATGGGTTTCCCAAGACTTGGTGCGGCCTTTTACCATGAGACTGCTCATGAACACACCCAAAGCAAGCTCAATGATGTGTGCCATGCATGGTATGTGGTTCCTCATTGCAGGCCATATGGTACCGGAGGCATCCAAGGTTGATCGTAGTTCTCGAGTCATCAAGTAATACCAAAAAGCATTATTAATCGTAAATCCTGGTAAATGGTGGTTGGTAAGCTCGAAATGATCCAGAACCTCCTTCAACTGTATGGATACCCTTGCTCCAGTATGTTGACACTTGACCTATTATTCTTAATTAGCATTCAAAATAGGAACTAAGTAGGCTATTAACCTCGTCCAATGTGAGTTGCACTTCTAGTAATGCCCAATCGTGATCGATATCATGAGCTATGACCGATGTTATTGCCGACTTGTTTGTTGATGTCCACCTGTCTAAAGTTAAGCTAACTTCGTTTCTTGATGGCAATTGCTTCGTAATTGCATCCACTGTCAGTGAGTATTCCCTCTGGCAAATGTTGGTAAGGGTGCTGGCGGATGGCAACCCCAGCTCGCAACATAATGCATTGAATAACCGTGAAATCTCCAGATTCGACATAGTGTTCAATGGAATGTAAGCCAAAACAAATCCTAACATGAGATAGCGATTCCAGGCATCTTGGTGAAATGTGGAAGTTAGGTAGTCCGTTGCTGCCAGTTTGGAGCGTTGTGTCTGTGAATTGTGTTAATATTGGTAAGATCTAACTGTCGAATATGAATTTCTTTTGCGATCTTAGTAATGTAGTTCCACGACTGCCCCGTCTCTAAAATATTGCCAAAGCGGTTTCATCAACCGTTGTACTTGTCAATTCAGTGACTCCTTACTCTGTTAAGTCATTTAACTTTGATATGTGTGCTTTTGCCAGCAAGTGTGTCCCAATGGAGCCAGTCCCATGTTCTGATGGATGGTGAAGAACTTGATGACAAACGATACGTATAATGCCACAGCTGCCAGTCTCTCCACTTCCACTGTGCAAATAGAATCGCCACAAAGGCGCATGTCTAGAATCGTTCCATGCAATAGGACACGTTGAGCCCAGATTCATTGAAGCTCACCTATCGTCAAAGATGATTTGTGAAGTAACGTCCCTCAACTCTCGAATAAAGACACTATTATGTTTCGATGATCTCATATCCTCTAGCAATGAGGAATTTATAGATTGGCAATCGGACATGGTTGTAGAAATTTGGAAGCTGTGTAATTCCAGTTGAGAGACTGTCAAAAGTTATATTATTGTTAAGTAGAACGTTGGTGCTCAAATATTGACTCTTGAACTACACGCAAGACAAAAGTAAGACCTATAAGACATTGCATGTATAGTTGTGAAGTTGTATACAGGGTCATACTGACAAGACAGACGGTTGAAAATGCCATGTAGGAACGACGCAAGGCATTTCGTCGCAGTGAAGCTTAATGAGCCTCACAAAACCTGTTGCCGGTCCTCTGTCACTTAGTGTTAGTGGGCGGTAGCAGAATTGTTACGTGCATTGATGCTCACAAAGGCGGCCTATACATTGATTATGGGTTTATGTCAATGAACAGCCCTTGGATTATGCAAGATGAATGACCGAACATCGTTGACACTCCGTTGACGCTCTGTTGACACTCAGTTTCCGGACATAGTAGCGATGTTGTTGCAACCATTTTTGCCTAGACAGCCGGCCGATAGTTCGAATATTGGTTAATGTCACCGTACAGCCCTTGGATTTTCTAACATGCAAGGCCTAAAATTGTTGACGCTCCATTGATGCTCATCTTTAGGACATAGTAGCGATGATCTAGCTAGCATTCTTGCCTAGAAAGGCAGTTGGTAGTTCAATTATGTGTTAATGTTGCCGCAAAGCCTTTGGATATTCTATGATACAACGCTGAAAATCGTTGACCCTCCGTTGACACTCTGTTGACCCTCATCTTTAGGACACAGTAGGCATGACGTCGCAACCAATGTTGCCTAGAAAGGTGGCCTGTAGTTCGAGTATGGATCGATGTCGCCGCACAGCCTGTGGATTGGCTACGATGTGAGGGCAAAAATTCGTTGACGCTCAGTTGACGCTCAGTTTTAGGACAAAGTAGCGTTCTTGTCGCAAGCCGTTTAGCATAGACAGGAAGCCGCTAGTTCGATTATGGGTGAGAGTTGTCACACAGCCAATCGTTTTTCCAAGATGGAAGGTCAAAATCCTTGACGCTCTGTAGACTCTAATTTTTTGGACGGGGCAACAAGCGTGTCATTCACCCATTTAGCAATAACGCCGACCAATACATTGACTTTGGCACGAGCTGAAAATGCAGCCCTGTGATTTTCGAATGTGTAAGACATAGGATGGTTGACACTCCGTTGACGCTCATGTCTAGGATGGGGCATGGAGCGTGAAATCTGCCTTTATGGTTATAATGCCGCCCAATAGATTTACTTTGGCAGGAGCTAATAACACAGCCCTTTGTTTGTCGAATCTGTAAGACTAAAAATGGTTGACGCTCAATTGACACTAGTTTTTAGGATGAGACAAGGAGCGTATCATTTCCTGTTTCGGCTATAATGCCGAGCAAGACATATACTTTGGAAGGACAGGACAACTGAGCACTTTGATTTTCAAATGTGTAAGACTAAAAATCATTGACGCTTGGTTAATGCTCAAATGAAACACATCAAAAGAGCCTTAGTACACTCAATCGTTGAATGCAATGAATCGCAAACACATTTTTCACATCCAATATTGCGTTGCTAAGTACTATCATTTGCATCCAGAAGCTATATGGCCTCTCGATTTCTGATCAACCTCGATCCTTGATATTTGAGTGAGAGATAACATAGACGTATCACGTTATTTTCAGCAGGTAGATCGTTTCGCTATGTTTTGATTAATATAGCTCGACTTCCTCACCTTTCCTCATCCAGCTCCATCTCCTTGATATCCATGACGTAGCATAAGCAAAACAAAATTTTCCCACCATGTGCACCAGGTCTGTGCGGAGATTTATGAAGTTAGATGAGTGGATAAATGTAGCATGACAGTCGTCATTCAGACAGATTCGTATTGAGCATGGACCGCTCCTTCTATTACTCATATGACATCACTAACTAAAGTTCTGGAAGTATATTTCATCACTAATTTAGCTTTTGCTTTCTCACTTCACAGTAATTGGCAAACAGAAATCGAGCTTATTAGCTGGCTTATAACCCGATTTGGGTTCCATACCTTTTGCATGGTGCGTTTCACCCTTGTACATGCATTGACGAATTATCATGTCTTACAATTTGGCCACTGAAATCTAGAAAAAGCTGACACATAGCGAAATTGGTACTCCAATTGCTTTTCACCAAGATATGACGTCAAAAATAACAATTTGCCTATCTATTCCTCCGATGAGGGAGGAGCCATCAACATGTCATCGTCCAAATCCGATTTCTATATGGTGATTAGCTGAGGAGGCTAGATCGAGGGGTAAAAGCATACGAGTTCAACAAGTTTTGCTTTCCGCACACCTGCAGAATAGGGCTGCACGACAAGAGCAAGACCGGCTATACCCGAGCACGACTGTGGCATCCCAGAACCTACCCTCATATGACTGCTTCTCGTTTGAGTAGTCCCTTGCGGCATTTGCGATATTCCGGGGACAATATCATGACACTCCAAAAGCTCTCCAAATGTGTGTTTGTGGGTGCGGCTGCATCTTCATTCGTTTACAGTTTAACGACTGCTGGAATGGTTAATACAGATGTGCTGTACTTGTTATCTCTTTCACGGAAGTAGTCGGCTGTGTCCCCCCATCCAGGTTCTGTCAATTGGTTAAGCTTAATCAGCTTCTGCTGAAACCTCTCCTTGCGCTGCTGTACCATTTTGTAGATTGTGCCCATCACCCAGCTGGGTTCGTCATCTTCGCTCAGCTTGCCCTGCGCTGTCTCTTCATCATCCTCATCTTGCCCAGCCTCCACATCGTCGGAACTTGCAAGATCGCTCAGACTGTCACTGATAGTAACCATCATCCCATGACACTTTTTTTCGAGCTCATTGGTTGTCAATCCCGCATTTACAGCTATCCCCATATCTTCTTGCTCCTGCCTAATCGCACCCTCAGTATCTTCAACTAGCTTTCTTGCCCCAGCGGTTTCTCTCTCGACATACTCCTCAAGCCATTTCTCTTTCTTTTTATTGTTCAAGAAGTGCGTTTCTTGTCGTTTGTCTACCGCAAGCTTCCTTTTGCATCGCGAGCTGCGCAATGCCCCAAGGGCTCGGACTCTTCCTGCGTCAAAGCTACTCTTACCTTCATTCGTTGGATGACATCTTCATGTGGACCGCTTTGGTGATATGCCGTATGTGCCAGCCTGAAGATGCAAAAAGTTCTTTTCAGAGCATTTGCCATTGTAGTTTGTGCTGACTTTGTTGTTAGGGCAAGATGATGGATGTTGCGAGATATGGACAGTATGGAGGCAAGCTGCGTATTTTATGTCAAGGTTGGTACTTGTAATCATCTTGAACAATGTAAAATCTGGCTTTTGACTTTACATACAATGGGAATAGTTAACTTAACTGTACAACATGACATGCTTGTTAATGTCAGTTTCATGTATTATGCCGGGGATTTTTTGAGACGACCATCAGCAGACATCCTTTCCCTCAAAGAATGTCCTATTCATATCTGACAATCATGAGATTTCGGCTGTCGTACATCTCAATTTATCCCTGGAAACAAACAAACAACATCAGATGGAGTTATTGTAAATTGTGGGATGGCGGAAAATCCCTGAAACTTGCAGCCATACACAGCAGGATTCATCTTGAGTATAACGTACAACTTGGCTGCTACTGATTCCATTTTGACATGAAGCAAACTGTATATCCCTCAGGACTTCCCACTTCTTATCGTTATCATCTTCCTCTTCTATTCCACACCACCAAATTATGCATACAAAAAGACCTCAGCCAGGGGAGTCCGGATCCGAATCGAGCCGACTGACGGGTGTTTCATCCAATAAATCACTCATTGGCACGCAGCATGGATGCAGATACAAGTTAGTCCACCACAACGCTGCCAAAGCGGCCACCAACAATATGACCCAGGATACACATCTAAACATCATCCGTAAAGCCAGAAGCAGCAAGAATCAGAAGCAGCATGCACTTAGATATGATCAGATCCATACCGTGGTGAACGGCCGTCATTTGAGAGAATGTACAGCAGTTGTAAGTAGAGAGCTACATGAACAATTTATCGCTGCCTGTAACGCGAATCCTCGATGGTCGACATAGTCATTCGTCCACACAGTCCGCGCGATCGAACATCATGATGTTGTCAGCTCTGGTATTTTCGGGGACATATTTCGTGATAACCATTCCCGGGAGCAGAAGAAACTGACTTTACTGACGTTAGAGGAGGCTACAGAACCATACATGGTTGAGGTAATAGCCGAATCCCATTGTTAGAAGCAGCAAATAATTTCTTCTAGATTTTTAACATGTGTGCTACTGAGGCACAGCAAGGAGGTCGTGTATAGCTGGAACCGTCCGACATCTGCCTGGCCTTGAATATGGCCAAAATGGCCTAACGATGGTTTTCGTGCGCCGCAATAGGGAAAACGCAGTATCTGATCAAGCAACCTTGCGCCACAGTGCGAGCAGAGAAGAAGTGGCATGGTGAGTTTCTGCGGCATAAAATGGTGTGGCTGCTATAGATAGAGACCCTGCTACGCTTCGTCAAAACCACATGGACGGATGCCTTCCTTGCCAAAATGGCACTGCACAGAATCAGCAGATGCTCTGGACATGCAGAGGAACAGGTGCACCCCCACCCGACCGACGCAGACTGCCCACTCCAGAGCCGATGCCACATCTGCCCGGAACGCCACCCTTGGTGCCCAGTATCAATGCCGGAGCTCAATGTTCCCAAATCGTCAATTTGCCAGAGCAATATGGGTATTGAAATACATTTCATGCCCGCGCTGAATCTTTTATTCCTGTTGCATATGCCCAGGATAGGCAAAACGATACAGATTCTGATCCAGATATGCTGACTGATGATGGAACATCCGCTGGTTTGTACACTATCTGCTGTCTGGTACTGCAGCTAACATCCATCTTGAAGACCAGAGCAGCCAATTGAGGAAACCTGCAAGTGATGACAAGCATTGATTGAAATGAACAGGATTTTGGAGTGTATCATTATCTACAATTAGCAGACACTGTAAAGTATATTTGAAAGGGTATATTTATATGTATTATTAAAGAACAATGTAGTGATCAAGGAGAAAGTCAATGAAAACACTAGAAAGGCTGCCAAAACAATGTGAATTTTAGACTATGCAAAATCAATTGATTGCATATTGCGGATACACCCGTGGCAAAATGAGCGTCAATGGAGCATCAACCATTTCAGGTCATGTAAGTCTGGTAATTGGAAATTAATTTGGTCGTGGTTATACATAATCGAAGTAGTGGCTGCCTTCAATGGCAAAAATTATAACAACATGCTCCCTACCTAATCTTGAAAATGAGTGTCAATGGAGCGTGAACAATTTTGGGTCTTGTAAGCAATGTAATTGTAAATTGATTTAATCACTGTGTAGCATAACTGTTGTATTTGCAGCCTTTATAGGCAAAACAGCAAGGGACACTGGCACTGCCCCATTCTGAAAATGAGCGTCAACTGAGCGTCAACAATTTTTGCCTGTGCATCCTGGGTTATCTAAGTGATGATTTGAGGTAATGATTCATATACAAGGTATTGCCGGCCTTTTCAGGCAAAACAATTCCTGAGATGTTCGTTACCCCTTGAACAAAACAAGTGTCAACACAGCGTGAATGATTTTTCGTCTTCTAAGTCAGGTAATTACAAAGTGATCTAGAAGTGGTTAGGCATAATGGATGTAATGGCTGCCTTTATAGGCGAAGAAGAAAGTGACACAGTCATTGCCCCATTCTGAAACTGAGTGTCAACTGAGCTTCAACAATTTTTGTTCTTGAATATTGGGTAATCAATGCGTCGTGTGGATGTATGGGATCATTACAGACCGATTGAGTGCCTAACTACTCATACATTCAAAAGATACAGGGAAAACATCGATTCCAAAATAACTGATGTCGCATCCCGCAATGTGATTAAGCAGATATTTCTGGATGTTACTTAAGTGATTTTGATCAAATACAATTATCAAACAGCAAAGCAAGAGCATTGTATGAATTTACAGACGGACCCGCTGGACAACCAGCTGACAACCAGCCCAATTCCGACAGGTAGGGAGATATCCATCGATCCGTACCAGAATTGACAGTTGGGGAGTATTGACGACCCAGACAGTATAATTGGCGACAGTTCGGTTCCGACCCGGAGCCGGAACCATTGCTAACACCAGTTCCAAGACGAATCCGTTGATCTGGTCCCGATCCAACAACCGGCATCGGTTTAGACCCGTTGCCGGCATTTTTGCTCTAGCAGTTACCTTCCACTTTCTTTTGCGGCTGCCCTTTGGTGCCATTGCGGTGGGTTGAAAATGAATATTCATCCAAGGCGTTGGCGTTATGATAGAGTTGCATCTAGCCGAAAGAATTCCAGAGGGGACTTACAAAGTTGTGCAGGTTATTGGTTGTGTTTCGGAATGAAAGGCGTAGTTTTGTGCAACACACATGGCGTCAAGATAGTTAAGGAAGCTGGCGGTGTGTTTAATACCAGAGGAGAAGAGTATGGAGGTGTAAGCGGGAAGAATGGATGTATTTACTCGAGTTCCTGCGATTTCTTGGTTCCACTTGTGAGATATGATAATTTTGATTCATATCCTGCTTTCTGTTGGTTAGCGAACACAAAATGGCCCAGCCTTTATCTTGCACAACCGCTGGGCATCTCATGCATGAGAAGCCCGGAGACAAGATTTAGTGATCGCGGTGACAAAAGTTCATGATGCCGGGCATTGCTTTTGCATCGCACACCACATTGACCGCTCAGACCTCGTGCATCTCGGAGCAACCTGAGTAGTTCTCAGGAAGTCCCAACTGTGCGACCATCCAACATGCCTACCACCATGCCTAGCGGTTGAAAAAGCACACGCATCTCATGTCATAGGATAGAGAATCTGTCATTCTTCACTTTGAGATGATTTGAGCTTTGCCAAATGGAGATTCCTACCGGGAAGCTGAGGATATACACAGGTGATCGTTCGAAGCATTGTCCCAGGCAGGAGTGCAATACTATGATAATCCTGTGAAGAAGGCATGAACACCCATCAAGCAGTGCAAATAGACCTTCAGACGTTGGTATAACATTGAATATCAATGCTGAGTATAATCAGAGTTCAATCTGATGGGAGTTAACCCCATAATTGAATGCTTTCCAACGGATCTCGTCCCTGAGTATTGTCACAGTTTAGAGTCTATTGGGGTCAACACTGCTCCTCCCTGTTTTGTCGAATCCCTCCAAGGTCACTCAAATTGGAATCTCCCTCCCCTGCGGGTGCATATCCATGCAGGGGAAATCATTGCGATATTCTTAACGTCAAATATCATTTTCGGACTATGCCTTCCCAACGCCCTCACTCTGCCACGACTCCAGTCGTAGGAAATGTTTCAAGTCTTGCTAATCATCAGAATCAACATTAGTGTGGGCCTGGCGGGAATTGTCAACATCCCCTTGCTAAGAGAGGCATTTCGGTACAGGCTGGCGAGAGGGATTCCTCTCAAGTTGGGAGTTCCATAGCCTCTACAATCCAATGTGAGAATTCCACCCCCTCATTTTTGCTGAACAATTCTCGTATTGCACATATCACCCAACGAATGACATCCACCGCATCCACTACACAGCAATTGTCAGTAATACTCCAACCGCCAAGCTGGGTGCAAGCAGTCATTGGACAGCAGCGCCCGGAGGCACCTCACAGGAAGACTCAAAGTGTTGCTTTGTATCCAGCCCTGCATCTGCCATTGCTACCACTCCCACTCCTCTCAGCGGTCTTGAAAACCTGCCTACCCCCATCCCTCACACAGAAGCCTGGGTGATCATTACGAATCTACTCCAAACACGAGCCACAGGAAGGAATCAGTGACGGAGGCAGTGGCAATTGCAACCAAAGGCGGTGTTTACACCACAATCAGTGTTCTCCGGCTGTCACAGCATCTTCTCATTCGGTCACTCAAATATGACCTGTCTTGTCTTTGCCACAAGCTGACTCCTGGAGCTCCACATGTAGAACAGACGGCCGTTAATGAGTGCAAGCAACTTGGGAATGGTAAGCTATGCAACGTGACAGATGGCAAAAGCATTAGCTAAAGCCCCACACCGGCAGATAATAGAGAAGTACTGGAACACCGCTATGCAGCAAAACAACATTCGGTCCATTGCATTTGAGGAATGCACAAAGGAGATCTTGAACAAGATATGCTGAAGCAACGGCCCACTTTGGATTGTACATGCTGAGACCGGTACCAGATTCGAGCACAAGTCGATAAGGTGAATCCCATTTCATTCAATCAGCAAGGGACAACATAGCACAGCATTATCATCTCCACCACTTTGAATCCGACGCAGAGCTTTTGGTATTTATCGATTCCCTTCTGGCAGATAGTAACTACCTTTTTCCTGTAGCAGAGCGTGTGAAAGGTGGTGTACGCAGTTGAAATCCAATGCAGAGAGAGTCGAAAGCTGCTAACAAATGGCCAGCGTCCACTTTGGTTCCTTGTGGAAGCAATCCTGGGGTTTATCTACATCCAATTTTATTATGGGGCAAATAACCACGGTAGGTATGATGATGCAATTTATAATTCCGTGATTTGCGACATGGATGGTCAAACACCCTCGCCACTGATCATGTTTACCTGCACTGCATTGCACCATGCTCTCCTGGAGTGGTAAAAAAACCAAGGTGTTTATCTGAAATCTTCCTAGTCAAAGCTGAAAGCGGACAGACCTGATAACTCAAACTACTTCATCTACAAGAATAACAGTGGTAAGAATGCATCCTGCTGCGCTGCAATGGGTCACAAGTTATTCTCCTTGCCTGGCATTGCCGACATGTATACAGTCGCAATGAATACCTGGAAAACACTACCGGAGAGCAACCAACAGAGGGCATAGTACGAAGAGTGCGAAGATTGGAGAGTATATTTCAGACCTGTAAAATATGATAATGGCGAAGCAAGTGCAACAGCAAGCGATGTATCCGAAGCGAAGACTGTATTGTAATATGTGACAACATCTCAAAGTAAAACATATATGGGGAGACTGTGGCATCCGATATATGGCAATAGCGGAGAGGTTAAATGTAGCACTCAGCCGGAGAATGGCATAAACATCACCACTCATTGTGTAAAAGCCTACAGCATAACTTCAGCCCCTCCGAACAGTGTAACACATGTGTCGTTCTGATGGTGCGTATACGTCACCTCGATCCGGGCGCAATGTAAAGCAGGAATGGATGCAATGCGTCGCATCGCCTGGGCGATGGGAGGCATGTAGTTCTCCATCAGTGATTACGAGGTTCCGTCAGAGCCATCAGAGCCGTCCGCAACACCCGGGTGTTTCTGACGGAAACCATGCTTGTTGCTGATGATCTTCCTGTCAGTTCTCATGGAACGATTTATTGTTGCAGATACAGTATATAACATGATTTTCCAGCAAGTATTGAATATATTTGAGAAATAGTCGGGGTACATATTCTGATGAATCTTGATGATGCTTCAGAGGGTGTTTGTTATAGTGCTGGATAAGAGTCCCAGGGAATGTAGTCAGAAAGGGAGTGAACTCAGGTTAGCATAGCATGATCACTGCCACATTGCACCCTTTCAAATGTGGGAGAGTGGTAAAATACAGTCACCTTGTAATCACTGCTCCTCATAAACTGGGATGTATATATACTATCTCACACAATAGTTATTTACATCATCTGCAGAAAATTGTTTTACATGAAGAAAAATATTCATTGATTACTAACTAGAATTGAAATTTAAATTCGTTGTCAGGTGCTATTCTGATCATCACCTTTGATGTGGATCACTGCTTGTTATACCAATGCTTGATCCTCTGACCAGCTGATAATGAATGTGGGAAATCTTTATTCAACGATTTGGTGAGTTCTCAGCTAGCTGTATTCCTGCTCAATGATTATCTTGCACTGATTGGATTGTAGAATAAATGCGAAAGTAATAATCCTTGCCTGGTTGGTGAATCCTGAGGTGAACAACAAGGTTTCCACTAGAAGCTCATTAGGAATCAATCAATGTGACTGCTTGAATCACAGGCCACATTTTTAAATATAGCTTTAGGTCTTACACATACAATTTATGAGTACAATTCCTATTTGTGCTAACCTTGATACTCACTATATTTATTAATGGGTTCCTGGAGGTATCATTGAATATGACTTCTATGATCTTCATACTCACGAATATTTTCAAGATGAGGATCGATTTCACATCCCAGTATACCTGTTCCAGCAACTGCCAGACGAAGCTGGGTTGTCTGCATGGCGCATTGCTTTGTTCCAAGCCAGGTGTCATGGATTAAAGGTACAGTGAAATTCCACAGTTTGTGCCAAAAGAATTGGATATATGAGGCCTTCTTTCCACTGAAGGTCACTGCTGACTTCAATATACTCAACCATACCACAAAGATATCTTAAATTATGTATCGGCTCTCTACTCAGTGTACCATCAGCTTTGTTTCTCAGAGCATTTTCATGACGGGATCCTCCCTGAAGACAGCCAATATCACTCCTCCAGATGGCCTATCTGGGTTGCAAAAATGCCCTGATGAAGATTTGGGATTGTCAGATAACTGCTCTCGCAATGTCTCTATCTAACAGAGTCCATTAGGGTAACATACCAATCAATTTCATCTGCTGCGTTGGTATGGTTACCCTCTGTCACAAAAACTATTTCCTGGAACTCCTCAGTTCTACCACCATTTTCCATTCAACATGACCCTGCCTTGAATCCAAGCACCAGTACAAGCTAAAGATGACCAAGTTATAGGTCACCATGACAAAGATACCAAATCTGCCAAAGTGGTTATGGTGGAACTCAGATGTTCACTCCTCCACAGCTCACTGAAATTGAGCCATCATCTTCATGTCCACCTGGAGTGGCTCTAGTGCCGTCTGGAAACAAATAACAAATACAGCTGACATTGTTTAGCTCTATTTCACCAGAACCTCCTTTCAGTGGATCTTGGAGACCCCCCCCCTAAGCTTTTCAATGAAGAGAATCCAGCTGTCAGCTGAACTACAGAAAACTGATGTTGCAGAGACTGCTGAATAGCTCACTTGACTGAACTTATGCTAAGAGAATTATGATGCAGATTGTGACGGTAATTATTTGTCGGACTTGGGCAATGCAGAAGGCACAGCCAGAAATGGCATGGAGAAAATTGAATTCTCCATGAAGCAATTTGCCAAAAGAAGAGGGCAGCCCAACTACAGTGCCTTGACTGAGTGGAAGAAAGTATCAGAGGCTGGATTACTGGTAAAAAAGCATCAGGGTATTCTCCAGGGTAAGTACTGGAATGAAGTAGCCTCAAGATGGACTGCTGGACTGTGCGATGGCAGTTGAAGATTTTTTGGCAACTTCTGAAACCTGCCTGGGGAAAATACTGACAATGCCCTAAGGATTTGGCTACAGTAGATAGAGATGTTTTGAAGTAATGTGCAAGGGAGATTCAGGAGTCCGGGAAGAAAGGATGGTGAGGCAACAAGTGACCGGCAACAGATTAGGCAGAGTGCATGGGCAAACACACAGGACATAACCTTCCTGTGTTGCCAAACTCAACTTTTAAAGTTGTGATTCCGATGGTGCCGAATCATACTCATACATCCCCCCAATAACTCCGAGCCCTTTACACAGATGTAAGGCACTGGGACGAGCTGATTGATTCCATCGAAAAAATTGAGGCCTGAATGAGCTAGACTGTTTAGACAAAATGTTCAAGTTCACCTTGCAACAGGAAGAATTGGACCAAGTGAATATGGGATTGTATACCCACTGGTAACTGATGAATGACACCATATACACCCAGATTTCATTCACCCGCTCCCTTTCAAATGATTCCCATTTGAATAGGGGATACAATTTGAAAATATTTTGGGTTGAAATGACAATAGTTACTGAGAAGGATGATGCTGAGCACATAATTAGACTGCCAAAGGCAATTCCTGCTAGTCTTGTTCAGGCTATATATGCGCAACTTCCAATCATTATTCTTGGACTTTGGAATGTTCTGAGGAGAATGAAGAAGTGGAGGGTGATGAGGATGGTCGGCAAGTAATTGGTAGTGGTATGAATCAATGTACTAATTGAAACGATCAAAATGATTATATTCCACCAATATTGATTTGTACCAATGCTTGGATGTGAAAGTTCTAACCCTGCGATAAATTTTTGACATGCCACAGTTGGAGCACATCTGCCCAACTGACTTTGGAGCAACTAAATGAAGTGGTTGAAGATGAACCGAGAATGGACAAGGGTCTGAGAGAGGTCCAAGAGCGTGTGGATGGGAATGAGGTCATCAATCAAGATAATAGCAGGCCTGTCTTGACCATTGTTCTCAATACAAACAATAATGAATTTAAACTTGAGTGTCTTCAATGGTAATGCAGTCAGACTCCTGAGTGCCAATCAGATATGCCAAATGAGCAATAACTGTGTCCCAGACAACAAGTCTTATATTCCGGACCAGCCTGGAACCAAGTGTCTTGCACAGCAGGTGTGTTGCATATGGTTCATTCTGAAGAGATGGGTTTGGGTTTTAGATATGCCATGCCTGCCAGCAGCAGATGAAATGTGCATTGGCAAGAAGTTTAACACAGCAGCAGTGGCTATGATATGCAAATTGCTGACTGAGAAGGATGTTGTGGTGTTGCCACAGTGAATTTCTTGGGGGAATACCCTTGAGGGATGGGTAAATTTGGAACGAAATGACTATCCTGGGATTGTTCGTGAATATCCAGGATGGTATCCATTGCCTAGATTAAATATAGTATCCCGTCACCTTTAAGAGATTAAGACTGCTGCATGTCTATGGCATCCTGCATTTACATCAGCCAGTCAATCAATCTTGGTGGTCCCAATACCCACTGTGGCAGAGACAATGAAGAGTGTCACCAATGAGATGACATATGGAATGGATTGCAAACTTATCAACATATTCAATCTGGAATATTTGAATCTCAACACGCAGGATTTGATCACTGGCACTGACAAGCCAGAAACCCCATGGAACATCCACCCTCTGTCATATGAAATCTTAACATCCAGAGCACATTGATCAAGCAACGTCCAACTCTCAGACTGTTCATTGAGCTTGGCTATTTTTGATAAGTTTCCTTGGCACAAGACTAAAACTAGCATGGGCTGGCCCATTGCGATAAATGTGAGAGTTTGAGTCAAGCTTCAAGTTACAGCAATACTGGGCTTCCATTCACTCCTGGACTGGTGTTACCAGACATTGTGGCAGTTTTCTAATACACCTGAAGATCCAGAGGATGATACTGTAATGGAAAACCATTGTGCAGAGGCATTGTATTCCACAGTGATAAGTTCAATGCATGTCATCCGGACTGAAGACTATGAAGCTCAACAGGATGCGGCGCACCAGATACTCCACGTTGCATTGCCTTGGCAGCTGGGGATGAGGTTGGAAATGAATCTGGCGAACAAGAAACTTTTGGTTAGTATTCAATTGACAATGAACACCTGTTTGATCTCGAGTGGCCTGAGAAGGAGCATAGAAACCTGAAGCCCAGTCTCCAAAGATAAACTTTGCGAGGTGCTTCGGGAGGATGGGAGGTTGACTGGTATGAGGAAGAATGTTTCTCATTAATATAGTAAAAATCCAGGCATTGCGACAATGGTTCAGGACAACAGTTCGATGAATTGCCACTATATCCTCAAGTTGATTCTCCAAGTTTCTGAAGTGTGAGGGTGGCATATCCGCCAATGCTAATCCATGACCAGGCAGAGTATCCTAAACATGCCCAAGTTCAAGCATCAAGTGAGGTGCTCTTACATGAACCAGAAGGATATGACTATGCTCTCCTCTGTGCACCTCCTCAACAAAGAGAATGACTTGTTTGTCCTCCACCTGTCCAGGCTTGGCATTTGAAGTGGTGGCTAGCAAAGTATTGTGCTGATCTTGGAGACATATTTCACATATAAGTGGAAATGGGCAATACTGAATGCACAGAGATAGAGCTTGACTTTCAGAACTTAACTAAGCCCGCTGTGTTTGTAGCTACACCCAAAATGGGCAAGACCATCCAGAATTATATATTGGTGAACAATGCTGTAATAACTCAGATCTTCAGGGTACTGAATAGGCAGTGGCAGGCATTTGCATGCATCGGGAGGCAGGGGCAAACAGAGTTCCACACCACAGGCTATTAAATACATGGCTTAGTGGTTGTGATATACAAGCCAGTTATTTCCACCAACACTCTGAATTGGTCCAGATGGGTATCCTGCATGGGTTGATAAGTCGACTGAACATCACACTCTCAATGATGAACCATATTCAGCAGTCTGTTGAGAATCATGCCAAGCAACTAACTGTGAATGGAGACTTGTTGCAGTCAGATTGAGGTAATGAACAAGAGTCTTACAACATCAGGATGGTGAAATCAAAATATGTCTCTGCAAATATCCAACTGACCCTATCACATTGACTGATTCAAATAGTCAAACAGCATCATTATTAAAACACTCCAGTGCAAAAATCAATCATTTTGAAGTCACTTTGAAGTCAATTAAGTGTTTAAGTTATAATTTTTGATGCTGAAATTCATATTTGTTAAAGGGTAATGTCATTGCAATTCTTGGTGATTTACTGAAGAATTTCAGATAAGTTGAAATTGATCCAAACTTTGCTTTAAAATGTCAAACAAACAAAGCTGTATCGGAAAATCCAATCTGTGAGGTTGAAGCGACTGTACGATGGGAGGTGCTGTCAGGTTGTCGGTGCTGTGAGGGTGCAGGCACTTTGAAGTTGTAGGTGCCGTGAGGTTGTAGGTATACCAGCCAAATGGTGGATAATTATGGAAAATATTTTTTGCAGACGCTGCTTCACAAATTCTTTCTGCACTGAGTAATATCTTGGTTACAGTGGGAATACCAAAACTCCAGAAAGCCAGGGGCTACAATTTTTGGTTCCAAGACTCTTCTCATTGCACATCAGTCGATCTGGGTGGAATTCTGAGACTTGATTCATTGAAGTGATTCAAATCATTCATTTATGACTGCTTTGTGGTTCATGAGAATCTCCGAGACAGGTACCAATATCAAAATCCAAAAAACCAAAATGGTCAAATAAAGTATGTATGGGAATGCTGGAGAATTATCCATATCTGAGTATGATCGTTTTGTCACCCGGTGCACTGCATATTCTCCAATCCCGATTGGAAGTAGAGGGAATTGAAAGCATACTGTGTAGCTCTGTCGAAAACTGAGACATGACCTGCACATTTACGGCAGAACAGCAATATTTGCCGGGATATATTCAAGTGCAGGCAAACCACAGATCCAGCACACAGAGAGTTGGATGATGAGACACAGCATATTTCTTCTGGGCTAAGCCCATATCATTGGTGACAGGCACTTTCTGGCCAATGATTGAAGTTTAGGCACACCTCGGATTCCTCAATCCAGTCAAGTATGACGCTTCACATTATGTATGAACAAACATTCTGCAAGCTGCAGTTCATCTGTTACCGGGGTGCTTCTGCTAAAGTACCTATTCCTCTCGGTGCAGGATCCTTGCGCATGGCCAGAGTCCTTTATTAAAATGTTCTTATGTGTATCTCCAATAAATGTGAATTGGCAATCAATATAGATTGTATACACAAATGGGACAAGTTGTGATTGTTGATTTTGATGCTTCTAGGAAGATAGCAACTAAATCCAATCGAGGTGTAAGACAATACTGAAAATACACATAACTGGGTATGTATTGTTAGGAATGTTTGTGTCTTATGCCCGGCCTGATATTCAGATATCTTCATCAAGTCCGAATTGTCGAAAATATCGTTGTCGATCCTCCTCAAGCTTTAAATTTGCTAATCCTTCCTTTTCCTTCTGAAGTTGTCTTTTGCTTTTAGGTAACAAATTGATTCTCCCTTTTGAGTTCGTCTTAAGGGATCAGAAAGATAATTGGTCGGTATTGCCTGGTGACCAATTGAAGCAATGAACGATTGTTTTGGTATATCCCTTGGTACCGTAGATACTTCTCCTAGTTCTGGCCTTGACTGATCTGGGTCTTGCCAAGTACTATTTGTTGTGGATCCTCCAATAACTTCCTTTGATCGTATTTCCTGGAGAAACCTTTGATTGTCTATATAATAGACTAATGTGGGTTGTAATTCTATCAAGGATGATATCCACCGAACACTTTTAGCAGCACATAGGTAATGGTGATCCCTGCAAAAGGATACAATCTTCTCGAAGGAATATACTGATATATAGGACTCGTTTTCGAATGTAATGGTCATATAGTGGTGTGGTGTGTAATACGGTACAGGGCTGCCATATTAAGCAAGTAATATTATAATAAATATAGGTATCATAAAAACACAATAATATTTTGGACTCTTTCTTTGCTGGTAGGTTTCTGACTGTTCGCTGCAAGAGCTTGTACTTCTCATTGCGGTAACATTATAAGCTGTGTACAGACAGATCCTCAGGTCATGCTTGCCTTTGGATTCTCGCTATGACAACATGGTTGTTTGAAAGCTGATCGCCAAGAACATCTTAAGTGCCACATTGTTATTGCCACGAGTTCCCTCTGGTTATCGTGGTCATGCTTGAGTGGTTTTCAGACATTACGTCCTCCTGCAGGGCCATCCTCAAGATGATGATATCAGACGCACAAACTGGCACCTCATAACTTCAACTTTGACATCTTACGTTCTGTTCATTCTGTAGTTGGATCATCCGATGACATTTAGTCTTATCAGTGCTTATCACAATCTATTTTAATAGCTCTTCACTATTGAACGCCTCACATTTAATTTGGCCATTCAGCATTGGGTCCGAAATTTAATTGGTATCTAACCAATCCTCCACCAACGTAGATAATGACATGTCAACCCCATATTTCTAATGCTTATGAAGTTGCAGTGCATTCTGACTCAACCCAATGAGCAGGTTCGCTTCTGTCCTCTGGATTTCAGCCAATGTCATTGATCCTTCAGACACCGCATGCTTGAGTCTAAACCTTCCGTAGACCGGGGAGTGCCGCAAGTTGTTCCTACCTCTTGGTGCCTAGGCTTGGAGATCCCTGATACTCTCATATTCTGTGATTGTCTGCTGCACATGTAATTCTGCATAATTGAAACTTGACTATGTGTTACCCCGCTAGATAATGTACAGTAGGTGTGGCCAATATTTATGCGCACAGCTGAAGGTTTTTCACTTCGCAGTCATGGTAACAGAATGGTATCATCATGGTTGAATCTGCTAGTGCAGGAGTACGCATCACTAATTGCTCGATGTGCGGCCCAGGTGTAATTCTGGTAAAGATCATTCGCCTGACAATCATGATGATGTTCCACAGGTAGGTGTATTGCATATGAGTCTCAGGCAATCGTCACATGTACCTGCTGCAATCCGTTCATGTATCATTACCGCTGCTAAGGGAGAACCCCTAACATCATCATTGATGAATTATTTCAGCCCAGGTAAGCCTCAGAATGACGAACATCAGCAAAATGTACAATACCTTGGAAGTCATATCTCCACAACACAGCACCTCTGAACACTCATACCAATCATTTCAGGTGCTTTCAGATGTTTCCTGATTAGGTGAATGCATAGCGATGCGCTCTCATCTAGTCTGAGTCTACATTGTCTGTACTCCTCAGTGCTTCGGAAATTGTGCATCAGAACACCCATGTATTCTAATAAGTATATTGTTGATTGCATCACATTTCACAATGAAGCTGTTAGGATATGCCAATTTCTTCACTATTAGGATCATTCCCAATATCTCCCAGACTATTCTTGTGCACCTTAAATCTGCACCCATACTCTCTTGGAGTGAATATCATAATGTCTATAGCAAATAGCACAATTATAAAAACTATTTTACTCCATCTCACCATGATTCCAGTCTCCTGGATCATATTCAGTCCAGTCGGTATCTATTGCCACATCATTGCTTCCAAGCCATATACTACTTACTCTATGGAATGTAGCATTCTCCCCCACAAAATGTACCAGGTAAACAACTGTTCTCATGGCTACAATATGCTTCAAGTGAGTCTGTTTGACAACCCGGATGGATCACTCAGCAATGATCACTGGACTATGAGGATCATTCTTCCATGTTGGGATCACAACTGCATAGTCTTCATCGTGATGTTATTATTCCCATTGGTCAGTTGTCTTGCACCTCTCCTTATTGGTTAACGCCATGTTACCTGCTTGCAAGCACTTCTGAAATAAGTGGATCTGGTTCAGTATAGTCCAGCGGATGTATAATTCAGGAGCTGAAGGAATTCAGCATTGAAAGATGTCATCATGGTCATGTGCTTCCCTCTCTGTACATTGGCCCCAGATATTTTGAGATTTGGGCATGATTCCTTGGTGGGTTTTGGTATATTCTACGATGCCTTCAAGGCCTACATGCTCAACAGGAGAAGGGCTCTGAAAGTGTTGATGGCAGTACAACGGCCAATTCTGAAGTCAAACAATGATGTGCTATATAGATACATTCTGATTGTATCCAAGCACCGGTCCGCTAACTCTGTATCCCCAGCCCTGATTAACTTGTACATAGAATTGCTGTCCACAGTAGGGAATGTGGAAATCAACTGATGCATCTCTAAGTGATGGTAATTTGAGTGTCCTGCATACCCTATGGACATTCATTTGATTCAAATAATACACTGGTTGTAATATAGTGAGGATGAATGACTCTTACTGGAGGCGTAACAGCCTGGTACTGGATTAATTTTACTGTCTATCCGTAGTGGATAGTAAGTTTAAAACGTTTCCACAGTTGTTTTGCATTAGCGATGAACAGCATGCGATGACAGTGTCTCATACATATCGTCAAGACCGGTTTGCAAGTCGTGATGCATGAGCATCTGCCCGATGTGATATACTTCGATGAACTCTCGATTGCACGCTTTCCCATTCCAGATCTGAAACCATACAGAGCGTTCTGCCATGCAAGTGTTGTCAAAAGGCATTTGCCAAATTGACTATGAGTAGTGATAGCAACGGGTCTGGGCAACCTGCCAGCGGTCCGGGTTTGGACTGCAAAACTGGTTCGGTTCGGTTCCAGAACCGTCCAAAATCCCGACCTGTTACATCTTAGGGGGCCAAACCAGGACCCGTACCTGTCAACACGCGGGTTTTGCTGGGTTTGGTCAGACCAATCCATTCCAATCTCCTGTTCTGTGTTTCAGGATTTTCTTTTCATGGTCGCATTTAGATATCCTACTGCTAATCGCAAAATATTGACTTTGGTATGTCATTGTCCTTTTCGGATGAATCAGCTGCCTTTATAACTAAAAACAAGAAAGACATGCTCCCTGCCCCATCCTGAACATGATAGTCAACGGCATGTGAATGATTTTTGCTCTTGCATCATGGGTAATCTAGGTGGCGATTGGATGCCGACAATCATGAATGAGGTATTGACCGTATTTCAATGCAGAAAAGAACGTGACATGCTCGCTGCCCTAGTCTGAAAATGAGCGTCAACAGAGCGTCAACGATTTTTAGTCTTGTAAGTCAGGTAATTGAAAAGTGATTTGTTCTTTGTTATGCGTAAGCATAGTATTGGCCGCCTTTAACTGCCAAAGAGACAGTGACACGCTCCCTGCCCGATCTTTAAAATGAGCGTCAACGGAGCGTCAATGATCTTTGGCCTTGCATGATGGTTATTCAACGTGCAAGATGGCTGCTAATGCCTATATGGGGAGTCTTGACTAGTTGTATAGCCTAAAACGTTCAGGCTCACTGAGTTGCAGCTTGAAAACAAATTAAGTTGTGATTGTCTGGCAGGCTGTCGCGGGACCATTCTTTGCTTATCAGCCTATACAGGCTGGCAAAACCTTGTTTATAGATGTCTGCGATCATTTACCACCAAGATTACCCCAGATTCAAGACCAAAAATCATTGTCGCTCTGTTGATGCTTATTGTCAAGATGGGGCAGGGAGAGTGTAGCATTCTCTTTGCCTATGAAGGAGGCCAATACAATGATTATAGATAACAACGACTATTTCACATTTTGATAACCTGACTCACAGGACGACAAATTGTTGACGCTCCATTGATGTTCAGTTCGCCACAGGTGTATCTGCATTATGGAACCATTTACTTTAGCATAGAATATCAATAACTGTGTTTTGGCAGTCATTCCATCCTCTTCATGTTCGTTTTCATTTAAGACTACATTGTTCTTTAATTGTGCATATAAATATATCCTTTAAAATATACTTTAACGTGTCTGCTAATTGTAGATAATGATAATACTCAAAACTCCCGTTCCTTTCTATCAAATCTCGTTTTCACTCTCAGATTGGCTCAAACAGCTGCTATCATCATCAAAATCAATGTCAGCGGTATTTCCACACAGCAGATAGTGTACTCAGCAAATCCGGAAAAAACTCTTTATCACTCTTGCAATTCTTGGCATATGCATTATGATTGAAAAATTAAGTGTTGGGATGTGGAGAATGTATATACACACACCTGCATGGAATGCCTTCTATTTCATAACTTTCGTTGCCATCAGTGACACCTGGTGGCGGATGAGGCATTCGGGGCGGATGTGGTGTTCCGGGCGGAGGTGCCGCCAGTTCTGGTGGAGGTGCGCTGGTTCCTTTGCGCCTCCAGTGTGTCTGCGGATTCTTTGCTGTGCCATTTTGACATGGAAGGCAGCCGTCCGTAGGATGTTTCTAAACCATTGCCGGGTGTCTTTCTATTGCAGCCTCGATCCTCTTTTGCCCAGCAAACTCAACTCCTCACATCTTCTCTTCTCGGAATTCGGCGCGAGGTTGCTTAATTAGTTGTTGCGTTTCCTCCATTGCGGCGCGCGAAAACCCCCTTTGGCCATTTTGGCCATATTCAAGGCAAGGCGCATGTCGGACTGTTCTAGCTGTACCCGACCTCCTTGCCTCACCATAGTTGCAGAAATGTTGATAACCTACAAGAAATTAGTTGCTGCTTCTAAAATGAAATATTCGGCTGCTACCTCAACCATATACGACTCCGTAGCCTACTCTAAGGACATTGAGACCTGTTTTGCCCACTCCCGGGGACCGTTGTCATGATATTCGTGCGCGAAAATCTCAGACCTGATAACATATTGATGTTCGATTTCACGGACTGTCCGGACAAATGCGTTCGTCAACAATGAAGGTTTGCTATTGCTGGCCATGATAAATTGGTCACGAAGCTCTCTACGTACCCCAGCTGTACATTATATTGTCAGTTGACCGCCTTCTACATCGATATGGAGATACTCACATCCGATTGCATGCTGCTTCCCAATATTGCTGCGTCTGGCTTTACACACTATTGTTAAATGTGCGTCATGGGCCATATTCTCGGTGGCTACAATTGCAGTGTTGCAGTGGACTAACTGGTGTCTGCGTTGCTGCTGTGTCTCAGCCAGGGGCCCGTTCGATGAAGCGCCCATTTTTCGGCTCGATTTGGATTCAATTACACCTGGCTGAGGTCTTTGTGGAGCCATGACTTGCTGTTGTGGAAACAGTGAGGAAGATGATAACGAAAAGTGGAAAGTCCTGTGGAATATATAGTAAGCTACAAGTCACAATGGAATGAATGACAGTCATGTCACACATTCTACCCATGTTTTATCTGGCTGTGCATAGCTTCAAGTTGGTGGTGATGCCAAAGGTCCTTCAATTTGCGGTAAGTCGGTCCGATGTTGGTAGTTTGTTTGTTTGCAGGGATACATTGAAGTGAACGACAGCTGATATCTCTTGTTTGATAGATATAAAAAGGAAATTCTTCGACGGAAAGGACGTCTGGTGATGTTTGTCTCAACACATTGCTGGGATCTTACACGAAACACATGCTAACTAACAAGTTATGACGTATGGTTAGTGTTACTATTCGGAATGAAATGACAATCAAAACCGAGACTTTGCTTTGTTCGAGTTGAAGAAATGTAAGAACCGTGACATTACAGACACAGCTGGCCTTCATGTGGTCCACTGTATCTTGCAACATCCAACATCTCGCCCAACTACAAGGTCAAGACACGATACATTGGCCAACGCTCTGAAAAGATCCATTCTCCACTTCCGGCAAGCAAATATGGCAAATCGACAAAGCAGTCCACACTTCAACATCATCAAGTCAATGAAGGCAAGAGAGGCCTCGAGGCAAAAAGGGTCCGCGCGTTGGGAGCATTGCGCAGCTTACGATCCAAAAAGAAACTTTCAGCGGAGAAATGGCTGGAAACGCAGTTTTTAGCCAATGAAGCGAAAGAGAAATGGATCAAGGATTATGTGGAGAGCGAGACTGCTGTGGCAAGAGAGCGAGTTGAAGACGCAGAGACAGCGATTATGGAAGAGCAGAACGATATGACTAATGTTGAAAGCGCGGGGACGACAACCAGAACGCCCAAAACAACGTTTGAAGCGATGTTGAATGCTATGGGAGACAGTCTGAGTGATCTTGCAAGTTCCAATGATGACCAGGATGGGAAAGACGAGGAAGATGATGAAGAAGATACACAGCTCGGCAAGCTGAGTGATGATGATGAACCTGGCTGGGTGATGGGCACAATCACCAAAACAGTAGAGCACTGCATGGAGAGTTTTCGGCAGAAGCAGATGACGCTGAATGAATTGACGCAACCGGGATGGGGGGACTCCGCCAACGACTTCAGTGAGAGAGATTTGGAGTATGGGACTGCCGGATCGAAGGTTCCGGCAGTTGTCAAGCCCCAAATAGACACCACTGCTGCCTCACCACCCCTGAAAATATTTGAAGAGCATACGCTGACTCTAGATATCGTCCACGGACAATCGGCAATGTGGGCAGTGACTTCTCGACCAGGAAGTAGTCAAATGAGGCTGGGTTCAGAGAAACCTCAGTTACAGAAATTCTTACTGGTTCATTCGCCCGATGCGGCGCGCTATTTGACCCTGATTGAGGATGTGATGCCTGTTGATCAGTGTTAGCAAAGGTTCCGGGTAACCCGCCAGCGGTCCGGGTTTGCACAGTGTAAACGGATTCGTTTGGTTCTAGACCCGTGCAAAAACCCAACCCGGTGTGTCTTCGCAGGTTTGTTGCCCGGACCGGACATCGAACGGTAGGTTTTTGCCCGTGGTGGAACCGGACCGCATTTCCAACCTCACTGTTCCCACAGTTTAGGCTGCAATTAAGTATTTGAGTTCTGATCGTATCATAACATGATGAATACACAGATTGTGCAGTTTTACGACCTCTTTCACCTCCAGTATTCAGATTTGTGATCAGACTGATATTCGTTGAGTGGCTGAGAAATAAGGGCACATTATTAGCGAAATTAGCGGGTTTTCAATAGCGACTCAACGAATATTGGTTGGATCGCTAATCCGAGATTGGGAGGTCAAAGAGTAGCTAGAACTGCACAATCTACGTACTGATCAAGTCACGATATGATCAGAACTCAAATACTTAATTGAAGGCAAAGTTGTGGTGTTGAAATGCCGGGTTTTTGGTGGTGAAACCGGCCCATTTCCAATGAGCCAGGATTTTCATGTGTTGAGACCCATTGCCACAGTCCAGTTTCGGGTGGAGCCGGAACTGGAACCGACACGGGAAGTCGGACCAGTTGTAGACACTACTGTTGATCCCGTACACGTGTAACCCTGCATAACGCATCCCTAGTTCATTACGATTTAAAAATCAGATACAGATGAGGACATGGTCATAGCTCCTGCGTCACCGGAGGTAAAGATAACGCAACAGTTAATTTTGAAGACCTATCTCTTGTAAAAGCAAATTGTGTACCTACTGTGCTACGTGTCAGCTTTTGCTTGATTTCAGCGACCAAATTGTGAGACATGATATTTCATCAGTGTGTGTGCAAGGGTCATACGGGCCATGCGAAAGTTCTCGACTCCAAATCTGGTTGGTAGATGGCCAGCAAACTTGATATCGACTTGCTTGTTACAATTACATTAGAAAGCAAAACCTAGAATGGAGACGAAATGTACTATCAAAATGTAAGTCAGTGATGTTATATGAGTCATAGAATGAGCGGTCAGTGCGCAGTCTGAACCCGGATGAATGGCAGCTGTCATGCTGCATTAGTCCATGCGGCTTAATGCATAACTCTGCACTCAGACCAGCCGCACATTGTCGAGAATTTGAAAATTGCTTATGGTATGTCATGGAATTCGAGGAAAATGAGCTGGAAGATGAAAGGTCAGGAAATCGGGCTCAATATGTCTACCATTAGTAGATGGATCTGTATGCCGTAACATACTGGCTGAAAGCGCCAAACTGTGATGGAGCTAGGTCATTTATTGGACTGATGACCTGAATAGTGCTGGCTCAGAAACTGAGAGGTCTCAATGCTTTTTGATGCACATGATTATACCTTGAAACGGTATATTGGCTGTCAAAAATGATGGTATGAATTTTAAGCAAAATAATTGCGCACCCAATGACTGTTAGTATGTCTCTAAGGTGAGCATCAACGGAGCATCAATGATTTTAGTTTGATCATTTCGGCAATCAATAGGTTATATAGACACATCAATCCCAAGAGGAGTTATAGGCCGGCCTTAGACGTGAAAAGGCAAGCGACATGCCCGATGCCCCATCCTAGAACTGAGTGTGAATGGAGCGTCACTGATTTGTGGTCTTGCATGTGGGACAATCACCGGGCTGCACGACAGTATTAAGCCATAATCACGGTATTGGCCACCTTTATGGGTACAAAGGCCAGCGACGATATCACTACCATCTTCTAACAATGAGCATTAATGGAGCGTCCACGATTCTTGGTCTTGCATCTTGTATAATTCAAGGGCTGTGCAAAAGCATACTCCCATAATCATAATATTGGGCGCCTTTATCGGCAGATATGCTATTGATGATATAGCTACTACCTCCAGAAAATGAGCGTCAACTGAGCGTCAATGATTTTTGGTCATGCATCTGGGATAATTCAAGGGCTGTGCAACAGCACACTCCCATAATTAGAATATTGGCCGCCTTTAAAGGCAAAAATGTTAGTGACGATATTGCTACTACCTCCTGAAAATCAGCATCAACAGAGCGTCAACAATTTCTGGTCATGCATCTTGGATATTTCCCGGGCTGGACAATGGCATACTCCCATAATCATAATATTGGCTGCCTTTATAGGCAAAAACGCTAGTGATGATATCGCAACTACCTCCTAAAAATGAGCGTCAACGGAGCGTCAATTATTTATGGTCATGCATCCTGGATAATTCAATGGCTGTGCAACAGCATACTCCCATAATCAAAATATTGGCCGCCTTTATAGGCCAAAACGCTAGTGACGATATGGCTACTACCTCCTGAAAATGAGCGTCAACAGATCATCAACGATTTTCGGGATTGCATCTTGGATAATCAGACAGCAATGCAACTGCACTGACTCATAATTATACTGTCGGCTGCCTTCATGGGCAGAAATCCTAGTGATGATATCGCAACCGCCTCGTCATTGTATGTCCTAGTATTCAACTTCACAAATGTGTATGCGATGTCTCACAGGTCTGACCATTCTCTTGCTTGTAGCTCTGAAGTCAATGATTAAGAACCGGCGTTCTACCGGACTATAACGCATCTTTTGACTGTTATTCAGGTCGAATTACTCAGCGTTAAAATTCCTACCGCGATGCCAGATACAAAATCTTTAAATACCTCGTTGCTAGAGGTTATGATATATTCAACAAATGAATGTGTCTTTATTCATGATGTAAGTGACCTTACTTTACAAATCATCTTCGATGCTTGGTTGCCTTCAATGAATATAGGCTTGAAGCGGCCTGTCGCTTGGGATAATTCTAGACTTGCGCCCTCATGGCGATTCAATTTACACCATGGAATTGAGGACACCAGCAGCCCCGACATCATATGTATCATTTGTCATCAAGTTCTTCACCATCCATCAGAACATGGGACCAGCTCAATGGGCAAACACTTGCAGGCATCAGCACACATCGCGAAGTTAAAGGAATTAACAGTGTCAGAAGTAACCGAACTGACTAGTTCAACGGTCGATGAGACAGATTTGGCCCTACTTCAGAGCCAAGGAAGTCCAGGTATTCCGATTGTAAGTTCACCAAGGAAATTCACATTCAATATTTAGATTTTAAGTATACTTACTGAATTAACAGACAAAACACTCTAAACTGGCAGCAAAGGACTTTCAAACTGCCGAATTTCACCAAGACACCTGGAATCACTACCACATGTCAGGATTTGTTTCGGCTCACATTCCAGGGATCATGATATCGAACCTTGAGCCACAAAGTTCATACAACGTATTATGACGCGAGTTGGTGTAACTGTCAGCCAGCACCCTCAGCATCATTTGCTGGAGGGAATACACACTGACAGTGGATGCAATTAAGAAGCAATTGCCATTAAGAAACAAAGTTAGTTTAGCTTTAGACAGATGGACATCGACGAACAAATTAGCAATAATCTCAGTCATTGCATATTATATGGGTCGACATTGGGCGTTGCGAGAAGTACAACAGGCATTCAATGAGGTTGATAGCACATTCGTTTCTTATGTTGAAATCTGATTAAGGATTACAGGTGAAGGGTCAACATGGGGGAGCACTGGGAGCTAGACATTTGAAGGAAGTTCTCGATCATTTTGAGCTGACTGACGGCCCTGTAGTTGGAATTACAACTGATAACGCTTCCTCAAATTACTTGATGACTCGCGAATTACAAACTTCCCTTGAGGCTTCTGGAATCGAGTGGCCCGCATTGAGAAACCACATACCATGCGTGGCGCACGTCATTCAGCTCACTTTGGGTGCATTCATAAGCAGTCTGGGTGTAAAAGGCCACACCAAGTCTTGGGAAGCCCATGAGCGTGATCAGCAATTTGGAGAGAATGAAAGCACAGACATTGGGAAGAGTCAAAGACTTCGAAAAGAGGGCAATGGTAGAATCAATAAGATGTCGGCCATGAGATCAGGTTTAGCAAAGACAATTGAGAAAGTACGTATTTCAAGATATTTTGAAAGTCCTGACAGTGACCTTCATATAGCAGAGAATGCTTGCTGTAGTGATTATGCTGACACCTGGTCGTCAAAACGAGTTCATTGTCTGTCAATATGCGAAAGTCCGCATCGCAGTACTACCTATTATGGATGTGAAGAGAGGTTGGAACTCAACGCTGCAGTTGCTCGAGCACGCCAACCGATTACGTGAATTCATGCGGGAGTGGTTTAAGAACCTAAAATACAGCGATTACCAGCCACTCTTCACCACATATGATGAGTGGACAATGGTCAAGTATGTCATGAAAGTTTTACGGCCATTCCGGTACTGGACCCTATGGTTGTCGAAACGGCATACCGTTACCCTGCATCATGTCATCACTGTTTAAAATGACATGTTCAATCACATGGATGTCGTGATGCGAGCTTGGCCAAGAAGAAGACACAATGGAAGGAAGACTTATACTTTGCCGTGAAGTCTGTGTAGCAGAGGCTGTTCCAATATTATACTGATGTGACTCCAACGACTGGTATGCTTCTCATTTCGGCACATATCCTTGATCCTTTCTGGAAGTTGCGATCGTTTACAAAGTTGGACAAGGGAATTTATATTAATTCTGAAGAAGAGACTTCTTATACTTCACAATACCAGGAGCCCTGTCTGAAGTATGTCGAGAATGAATACTGTGCTATTCATAGACATTTGCCGGTCACAAAACCCGAAACCATACCGAATAACAATCTCGTCCCCTGCGCAATGGCTTCAACATCCGGTCAATCTTCTTATGATCCATATGATTTGTCTAGAGATGATGATGAATACATAATGCCTAACTAAGTGGCCGAAACGACACCAGGATGAAGCGATCGTGCAGCACGCCTATTGACAGCCGCAAGGCTCCATTTGAATTCACCTCCTCAATTGCCACAGAACTGAGGGCAAATGAATTCGAATCATAATGATTACCACTCCGACCCAATGGAGATTAGTATTACATTTTGGTTACTGGATGTCACCGACTGGTGGCGGCAGCAAGAAGAAACGCACTCAACGTACGCCAATATCTCCACTGTGGCACGCAATATAGTCTCCATCATACCTCACGGTGTCGAAGTGGAGGCCAGTTTTCCCCTTGTGCGAGATGTGATTGGGTAAAGGCAGTCAAAAACCACAGGACAGTCTCTTCGCGAAAAGGCTGTAGTTTGACAGTTCATCAGCAAAATGTATTCTCGTCACTGGGAGCCTCTAGGAGTGTCTGAGAGGAGGTGGAGTGTAAACTTAGAAGGGTCGATTACAGGAGAGAACCACACCCTAGGAGGGCATTCCGGCCGGCCATCGGAGTAACTGGGATCTCTGATGACTGGTACGGGAGCACCATGGGAGCGGCTGTGAGAAGTTCGGGAGCACCTGGGACTGTCACCCAACCAATGCGGGAATACCAAACTAACTCTGAGAGATGCTGGGTTCTTAGGGATATTCACTCGGAGGACTGCAGGTAATATCTGAATGTACACGAGCAATAAGAATACCCTCCACGTATGATGCATAGATTATTGTTCATTATCAACTTGTAAATCATACTTTAGTACCCAGCATCACATTCAACATTCTATCGTTTGCATCGCTGCATTACGGACAACCAAAGAAAATGACGAGTGATTCAAGAATGAAAGCAGGTAAAACCGAAACATTAACCCGATTCAGCAATCAGAATGGAATCGAACATAGTCTCAATGTCATCCACAAAATCTCCCATCTCATCAGGGCCGACAAACGCAGAAACACACAATTCGTCCATGGCGCAAAGAAGCGGGAGGCACTCCTTGTTTTTCCGAATGCTTCCGGCCTGGCGAGTGGGTGAAATTGAATTCCAACGTCGTTTGGCTCGATTTGTGATATCTAAAAGGTTGGAATTGAGGTTAACAAGTGGTGAATCAAAATGGGGTTTGAAAGGCAAATATGACGAATTTGGGGGAAAACGAGGTGCGCCATCAGGAAAGGAGGAGTGCCTGATGTGGAGTTCGAGGTGGGCAAGGGGAGAGACATAACGAGTCTGGAATGAAATAGAGGCGTTCCGATTCGAGGTCGAGGAGGGGATTGAAGAGTGCATATCCTAGAGGAGGAGTGCCGTGAGAAAACGCAGTATGGAGTGCTGAATGAAATATCGAAGTACCATTCGAGACTGAGGAGCGCCGACGGGGATCGAGGAGCGCCTATTATAGCGGAGGAGCACCATTGGGGGAGGGGGGGTATGAAGCAGCCCCACCAGGTGTAATTGTGATAAGTGGAATGGCATCTGCAGTAATTCAATCTATCACCGTGGAAGGGCAAAATTTACCTTGATATTCATCTTGAGAAAACATAACTGTAACCTTCTCTCCAGTGGCATACTCAGACAGCACACAATGAATAGCTGCGGCCACAAGCGCTAGTGTGTGCGGTGTGAGAGGTTGAAAGAATTGTGATGTGGTCGGTTGTCGCCCCAAGCTATTGGCGGTGAAGAAAAATTGATGGTAGATTGAGTAAAGCATTTCCATCTGCGTGAACCAGGCTTTCTGATTATCGATGACCTTCGAGAGATAAGCATCGTCAAACAGGAGCTTCTTAACCTGGATTTGAAGCTCAGTCTCTGATCCTAAATCCAACCGGTAACTTCGCACAATAGTTCGACCAGCTCCATCTGCCAAACGTCTTCGAATGGTGCTAGTCTTTTCTTTTAACTATGAATATTTTTGGGGATAAGCATTATCACAAGTCCAATCGAGGAGCAGAAAACAGAATTTACACTTACAGCTTCTCAGGTTTAGAGGTCGATTTTAAGAGATAGACCACCGGGCAATTGACACACGGATGGTGCACCTACCGGAGTACCTGCTAATGCCTGCTGACGATCCTGAGCTTCAATGGTTAGTTGCCAAGCTTCGTCAACCATCGAGTCCTTCTCATCGGAAATGATTGGCCATGGAGTCTTTGTGAATACAATTGCCTCCATGAACCGTTTCACTACCTCAAAAGTAGCCTTTTTGTGTTGGGGAACGTTGTGATCACCACCGCTGGGCTTTTGTTGAGGAACATTCTGGTCTCCTCCAGCCTTGGGAAGTGGGAGCGCCTGTACAATGTCAGACTTGTGTGATATGTTGATGGCGGACTTTTGGCGTTTGCGCAATGGTGGTGCTATGGCCCCGGCTGGATGTCGCAGATTTGGAAGTGAAGTGTAGGCAATGACAGTGTCTGCATCACTCCGTTTCTCTGGCGGTGGAACCCTTGTAGTTCGAATTGTTGTATCATGGCGCGCCTGGTCTAGATGTAGGACCTCCTGCTGGTTGTCCAAATCATATTCTTCGATATCGGATGACAAGGTGGACTCTCCAAGGTCTCGACGTTCGTTCTCGCTGATCTGCCGATCAGTATCGTTATCATCCTGCGTCGTGAGAATTATCGCACGGACATTAGCTATTTCCAACACTATACTCGAAGGTTGGGTGAGAAGTTCAAACATTTGATCGGCAATGAACTTTGCCTGTCTTCTGCAATGCACATGCAAGTACTCACTCAAGGTGGGCGTCTTGATTCTTCTGTGAATAGTGATTCCTGACCTGGCTGGCTGAAGGTTCCATGTTGGATGAAGTGAAGTTGGGGAATGTAGACAGAAGAATATAAGGGTAAATATAGTATGAAGTTTAACAGAAGAACGGGAGAATAGGGCAACAAAGTAACATGCGGTCGAGGAGGATGCAACTCGAGGCGTGCCTCGAAAAAGTAACGCTCGGCGAGCAGGATGCAATCCGAGGCGTGCCTGGGAAAAGTAACGCTCCGCAAAGAGGATGTAAATTGAGGCGTGTGTGGAAAAAGTAACGCTTGCCAAAGAGGATGCAATTTGAGGCGTGCCTGGACAGAGTCCGGAAGACATGTCGGCGGTTCATACTTATATTCTTGATGCTCGATCTCTGTTGTGATTTCTGAAGCGGCAGGTGTGCCGGATTAGAGGGATTCTTCATGCCCCCTATTCCCGATGGTTAGAACTCGTATCCAAGTCCGCTATTGATGCAGGAATTGAAGGTTGGTTTAAGCCAACATACCTAGAATTGAGCCAGACGCACCTGAAGAACTCGAGACATTGACATGGTTGTATCACTAACTAACTCTCAGGGCCGGGCATATGGAATACTGAGAAATGGGTTGATCATGATCGCCCCTGCATATGACTCCGCCGATGGTAGGTCAGTCTGCCTCTAGTTCGAGCATCTGAGTGGTGACCGCGTGGCACAGAATTGTCGGTGTGTTGAAGAATCTTGCAGAATTTGGACGGAGGATAGAGTTGGGACCTTGGGGAGTGGCAACAGTTGAAGTTACATGGGTGCGAACTGAGTTTGTTGGTGATAGTGGATATATATGAATCTCCGAATGCGGTATACCAGTTGGAAGGACACCGTATTTTCACGATACTTCTGTTGTTGTAGGATTTTGCAGCAAAGTAAGCGGTCAACTAGGCAATGTCGTGTGCAGAACTTCACTTTCAGCGGTCCCGAGTCTGCTGAATCACAATATGTATGCTGTCAGTGCGAGAGAAGACGGAGGATTTGGGTTAACAAAGGAGAGATTCAACATAGAGGAAGAATGGTAAAGTTACGATGAAGATTCAGGGGTAATCTAATCGATTCCAGTTCTTGTCAATGCGAAGATTGCTAGCGAATGGGTCATACATAGTCACTCACATTAGGATGTTGCGCATACTATCTTGTAAACACTGCATCATTAAATCACAAACTCATTTTGAGTCTCAATGTTACAATGTTGACTTAACATAAATATTGGGGTTCAAACCACTGCATAAGAATGATATGAATGCGTCATGAGGCATCATCTGACAGCGGAAAGACGAATAACAGCATGCAGTTCCGGTCAATTGAGGTTCAGCGAGCATTGAGTCGGCATGCAGGATACAATCTGATGTAATAGCTGGGATTGCAGGCTCGCCTTACTTTGACAATTACTTGTACTCGCAGAAACTGCCTTTTCTTGACTCGAGCTTTCGTCACGATTTGTTCTTCATGCACTCTTTGGATTCGACGTTGGCGGAAATCAGATATTGTCTGTTTATGATTTGTCACGAACTTCGGGCATTCAAGATATGTGGTGGGCAGGAGCTTGCAGGTCACCGATTGAGCCGCTGAGCAGAGACTGGCATTGAGATTCTATCTCTTCGAGCTCTCTTGATGGAAATCGGTTCACACACTCTATTTCAAGATCCGGTTTTTCGGCGGCCCAAACATACAAGTTAGTGACAATCTAGTTAAGTCTGCATTAGAAGCGCTGTGAATTTAAGCCTATTCAAGGAAGTGTGGAATACAAGGGAGTGGGAGTTACCGGTCATCTGCAGAATCGCTGAGCAGAAGCTGTCTTTTGAGGTTCACTCTCTCAAGCTGCAGCTCAATTATGGAGCCCGAACGACAGAAGCTATTTCAGGATCTGGGAAATGTATAGGTCTGAACATACTTCTTAGTCAAAATCCAGTTAAGTGTGGAAATTCATCGCCCGGGGCTGTGCATCTACGGTAAGCGTGTGATGGACACCTTCCTCCAAAGAATAGGTTGACACGGAGCATGACATGTATGGCATTGAAGCGGCGGCCTTCACATACCAATCAAGCATAGATTCAGATATCAGCTTAGGACGAGCGGGATGAGCCGCGCCTGCACCTGAAAGTTTCGTGTCTGAATGATGACTCTTGTTGTGTGCTGGCAGGCACAGATTCAAAGGATTCCAGTGGGAAGACAATTTGCTTCGACTGAGCAAAATGAATCGTTCAGAGGCATGCCTGGGAGTGGGAGTATATGATAATAATGAGTGGCGGCTTGTCAAAATTGGCAGTTGAATGGAATATGCGTGCGGTGTCAAATCAGAGACAATCAAACTCGACAGCATAGTGCCTTTGAGGTGTGCCTGAACTTCATTCCTGAGTGAGGAAATGCTCGGCTGTACTCTTCGGATAAGCCTTGACTACGCGCGCCGTGTCTCGGGATACAATACATCACCTTGATCTCGCTTAGACACTCTTTCTATCCCTGGATGATTATATATTTGGAGCTGGATCAGTCTCGCGAGAGAAGTTGACAGCGTTTCCCGTATTCAATTGACTGAAACTCAGTCGATCTGGTTGATTCCTTAAATATCCTGAATTCTTTCGTGACTGTAGTATCCAGTGCGCATCAAATCGACACGCATCAAATGATTTGAATCAAACTTGGAGGATCAGACACACCTGAGTACACAGATCTTGTTCGCAGATATCGTAATCATAATTCCACATGGACAGTATACAATGAAAATGCACAGCTTCGACAGATTCTCACAAGAGAATATACGGCACCGCGGAATTTGACTTAGTCCACCATCAAATTGGCATGCCTGCTTTTCATCACAGATTGGTTTATCCAATCCAGGCTATAATTCAGTTTACCCGATGTCTGTTTTCCATTGACTTCATCTCATATTCATCACAATTGTCATCTAACACGAAATAGAATCGAACTCTAACCAATAATCCCAGACTCTTCGATTGCGCCATATTCTCCATACCATTTGCCTATGTTGCATCAGTTGGTGAGATTGTGTTAGTAGAATGTTTAAAGAGGCGTACCTTGATTTCACTGCCCTGAGCATGATCGTGCATCCTCACTGTCTGACGGGACGAAGTCTACATGATCCGTAAGCCACATCGCATGGTCTTGCCGACCCTCCAGAATCCGGTATATCATCGTCGTCGTGATGTTTGGTCTGTTCATCAGACCATGCAGGACTCTCATTTGAGCCACTCTCCAGAGGTGGTGGAGATCACTCCCTCTGTTATCATAACCATTGGGACCAGTGTTCAATAGCCATGTGTGTGGAACTCTGTTTTGCCCCAGTCAGACAACCTGTGCAAAGGCCTGCCGCTGCTCATTTAACACCCAGAACTTCTGAGTTATTACTGCATGGTTTGCTGCGGTGAGATTGAGGCCATTCCCACCCACTTTGGGTGTAGTTACGAACACAGAGGGATTTGGCAAATGTTGGAATTTGAGCTCCATTTCTGTGCGCTCATTGTTGCCCATCTCTGAATACATGTAGAAAATATCCAGATGATCTGCAAAAAACTTTGTGAGCCACCACTTCAAATGATGACCCTGGCCAGGAAGAGGACAAAAAAGCACCGCCGTTTGAGGAGGAGGTGCACGAGGCAAGGAGCATTTATTACTTTCGGGTTCATGCTGGAGCCCCTCGTTTGATGCTTCGTCTTCATCAGGTTCGGGATACTCCGCAGGTTCCATGACAAGCATTGGCAGAAATGTGTCTCTCAGCCATCGGAAAATCGTAGAATCCATCCAAGTATCGAGTGGCCATTCATTGTACCATTGTCCAGAAACGTCATTCCGATCCTCAGTGTCTCCCAATACCAATGAGAAACATGCCAGGTGCCATCGATGTACCCTCCACGCTCCTGACGCACCCCGTGAAATGTATCTCTCCACAAGGGTCTTCAGTTCAGTTTGCTCGTCTTCATTCCATTCGAGATCAACAAGGTGGGCATTCTCCTTTGGTATCCGAACCAGGGGTTTCCCATTCAGGAGTGTCGATTCTGACCACCTCCTTATTGTCCAGGGCTTTCCAATTTGGATCATCCTGTGTGCCGCATCCTGTTGAGCATCCTGGTCTTCAGTCCGGATGGCATGCATCAAACTCTTCACTGCGGAATACAGTGCATCGGCGCTGTGCATTCCCATCACTGTCTCATCCTCTGGATCTTCAGGCGCACCTGAAAACAGCCACATTGCCTGATAACACCAGTTATAGAGTGAATGGAATCCAGGCGTTGCAGTGACTTGAAGTTTGAATCCAATTCTCGCATTCGTCGCAATTCGCCAGCCCACACTATTTTTCATCTTGTACTGATGCGACTCATCAAAAATCCCAAAACTCCATGAACAGTGTGAGAGCCAGCCATTGCTTGATGGTTTCGCTCTAGATGTTAATGTATCATACGACACAAGGTGGATATTTGATCGGTTTTCCAGCTCGTCAATGCTGGTGTTCAGATCCTTGTGGGTGAGATTCGCATTTTTGGCGTGCAACAAGTTGATGAGTTTGAAATCGGGTCCATGTGTCATCTCGTCGATGACAGCCTTGAAATTCTCCGCCACTCCAGGCATTGTGACTACCAAGATTGGTTCAGGGGCCGATATAAGTGCCGGATGCCCGTGTGGTGGTGTTGGCTGTATCTCCATCACCCAGCAGGGCACCAAATTCAGTCTCTGGAGTAGATACCACTTCCGTTCTTCACCTACAATGCCAGGACAGTCATTGTCCGCCAAAATCACCCACTCTTCCAGGGTATTCCCCCATAAAATGGACAGTGGTAACCCCATGACAACTTTCTCAGTCAGCAGTTTGCAAAGCATTGCTTCTGCAACTGAGGTGAAAGTCTTTCCAAGACCCATTTCATCGGCCACCAGTGCTCCTGGCATATCAGCATCTCATACCCATCTCCTCACAATGAACCGGATGGCCCAAACCAGGTGCACCAGAAACTTAGTTCTCGGCAGGCCTGGAATTGAATATTTGTGGCCTGGAACACAGTCATCTGTTGATTGGCGAATCTGATGCGGATGCAGCAGCCTGACCACCTCATCAAGACACTCGTGTTCAAAGTTGTTGTTGATTGTGTTGAGAATGGTGCTCAAGACTGAACTGGTATTATCTGGATCAAGGGCCTCCTCACCATCCTCCACTTGCTCCTGAACGTCTCTTGCACTTTGGTCGGTCTTCTTTTCATCTTCAATGATCTCTTTCGGTTGCTCCGAGGTCAGTTGGGCAGATGGGCTCATACTCCGGCGCTCCTGAAATTCATCGCAATGTTAGGTATTTCACAGACAAGCATTTGGACCCAATGATATGTGGTATATAATTAATTCTATTCACTCAATCAGAACTTACATTAATACTATCAATCTCTTTCCCACCAGTCTCCTCATCCACCACTCTTTCATTTTCATCAGATCCCTCCGAAGTCTAAGTATACAGATGAGCAGTGGGCATAACCTACCATAACAAGGCTAGCGAGGATTACCTTGGCAGGTCTCATTACGTGCTCGGCAATCTCCTTCCCTGTAGCTGCTTTCATTTCTACCAAAAATAGTTGCACATCGTGTCCCAGTTTCAACTTGAAGGCATTTTAAAGGGAACTGTTGTATGATATCTGACCATATAGCGGGTCATTCATCATTTGCCCCGGTGCGTATATTCCCATATACTCTTCGTCCTATTCATCCTGCGTCAAGTTGCATTTGTATAATGCAGTCAGACAGTATAATTCTTTCGGGCCACAATTTCTTTCGATGAAATCAATCAGCTCCTCCCAGTGCTTCACATCTGTGTACGAAGCTTGGAGTTGCATGCTAGAGGTTGGGTCATTGTTGCCGTTTGGCACTCGATGAATCACAACCATGAAAGTTGTATTCGGCAACACAGGGACATTACCTGGCACTTGGTTGCACGCGCGCTCTCCCAAATCCATCGCCGGTCGCTTGTTGCCTCGCCTTCCATTCTTACTCGCCTCCCGAACCTCACTTGCAGATTTCTGCAGAGACATCTCAACCCATTGTCGCCGAATCCATTCGGCATTATCGAACTTTTCCAAAGGCAGCCATTTATCGAAAGTGTCCAAAAATTCTGCAACCCCCATCTCCCAGTGCAGGGGTCCATTTCGCTGCTGTTTCAAACGGTTCTGTCCCGGGATGATGGACCGATGCTTCTTCTCGAGGATCCCAGCCACCCATACTTTCTTGCATTTGTTGAATGCACAAAAGTTGGGCTACCCCATCGTTTTGGCAAATTGCTTCACGGAGAATTCAGTTTGCTTCAAGCTGATTGGGGCTTTGCCTTCAGCCCTGCCCAAGTCCGACGAATCATCGCTCTCATACTGTGCATCGAATTCGTCATAACATATCTCTGGTAATGGGGGCAAGTCTGCAATCCCTGCAACATCTGTCCTGCGCGGTTCCGCTGCCAGCTGAAATCGTTTCGTCGGGAGGCTCATGCGGGGTCTCCCAGGTGCACCTGGAAGTTGTCCATATGGAGTTGAGGAGGAAGAGGTCGGCCAAATGACTGGAATGTTTCCAGACTGTGCTGGAGGCACGCGAGGTGCGCCTGGAGATGACAGCCCCTGTCCGGTGAATTGCTGAGGGCAGAACATTTGTGGTCCACCATAACCTCCTTGGGGGAAATCGTATGCTTTCCACGGTGGCCCATAACTCGCATATCCTTGGGTTGCACCAGAGCTTGGTTGTGAGCTTGGTGTCATGTTGAATGGGGCATGGTGGTAGAACTGGGGAGCGCCTGGAAATGGAGGCTGCGAAGGTGGGTAACTATACCCCGGTGGTAGAGGAAATTGATTCGTTGGTTGCCCGAATTGAGTGTCTTCGTTTGGTGTATTTCCAGCATTATGATCTGATGCTCCCACATCGTCATCTGGGCGTTGTTGTTGGGAGCCAAACAGGCCACCCGGTGGAGCCATATTGGTTGTCTACGGTGGAGAACCATTCGTTGACATCATATGTGAACAAACGATTGTCTTCATCAAATAATCTATTCAATTGGTGATTTCGAATCAAGCGGAGTATAGTTGGGAATATTGAAGGTAGCAGTGACCTTCAGCAGAATGAAGGCCTTATATATCCATCTTATTTGTCACGAACTGAGGTGTTTCACTCCACCATTGACCCCATGAAACCTTGCTGAGAAAAAGAAATCATAACACACACGTCCTGCCTTTCTTTGTTATATGCTCAAACTCGTATACTAAGATCTTGGATACAAGCTCACCTTTGTTTGGTTCATCACTGTAAAGGTCATACAAGGGATACGACATGATATCTCCAGGAAAGCAAGACGAACAATATCCGGTTGAAATGTTAGCATGACTAGGCATTTTACACTCCTACTGTGTGTGTACGACCTACTACTTCAGTCAATATGAGGCCTGTTCGTCGAGCAGCAACAGTGATTGCTTCCTTTTCAGCTCCTTGTGTAAACTTCATTGTCTCCTTGGGATCCACCTACCGGTCAATGATCGATACTGAAGAAAACATCCTACCAGCCTATCAGTTCTCGATGATCATTGAGCAGGCATACAGCCAGCTAGGAAACGTACCTATTCATTGTATTAAGCTGATGTTATGCGCTGCTTGAGGCTCGAGCGTAGACATAATCTACACACTGCCGCAATCACGTAGTATACGATAAGGCCGATCGTGGTAGCACCTGGTGGTCAGTATTAAAAGTTGATCGCAGTGATGACAAAAGAAACTATCTCTGCTAACAATTTTCAGTAGATAATGTGCAACATCTTTGTGCGGGATTTGATAGATATTATCCGAGTTTGTGAAGAACACTGATCGTGAGGTGACTTTGTTTTATCCCTCCTCTACATTTGGTGGGGTGTGATGCGGCTTTGATAGTGATACGCTAACCTGAGTTAGCTCGCTTTGGAACAATATCCCTGAGGCTCAAATCCAGCAACAAACCATACCCCCTAAAGCATCATCGAGATTCATCAGAACACAGACCGTTTCTCAAATATGGTCAACACTCGCCGGAAACATGTTAAATGCTTTATCTGCACAATAACATTATGCAATGAGAACCGACTGGAAGCTCACTATCAACAATATCACCTAATATCGATGAATGAAGGGCTATTACCCAACGGGATTCTACCACCTGCCAGCTGGGATCACCCTGAGCCATCATGGTTAGACTACATTAGGTGCACCTGAATGGCCATCGACAAACTGCCAATTAATGATCGACTCATAGACAACGTACCGGGTGCACCACCACCCGAACATACTCCCGATGAAGAACCTATCAACCCTCAGAGGCCTGATCTCACCTGTACCCGTGATCCAACAAAGACAAAGGCTCATAGGCAGGTAGTTGGACTGGAAAATGCGGGGGGGGAAGCATATGGCAAAGCAACTGGATTGTAGAACAAGCATCGCAAGAACTCAGAACAATGGGATCCACGGCATCCATTTCAGTCCGCACACGACTTTCAGCAGGCTCAGTTGTTTAGCCAGCAAACGAAAACCTGGATGGATCAACAACTCAGGCGTGGACTGGACAACTTCAAAATGGAATCATTCCAATCGGCAGATGCCCTGTGAAAGCTCCTCTCTGAACTCGATTTCGGGCTCGGCGATGATAGTTGGATTGAAGATGACTCACATATCCTCGGAACATTAGTCTACAGAGATATTTTCAAATGTATCCAATTCCATTTGGCACATATCCCATTGCAGGCGCACCTCAATTTTGACCCAGTGCGCCTCGCTGACTCCGGAGGTCGTCGAATCTACAGCGAGATGAACACTGGCGATTGGTGGTGGAATACACAAGATCAACTTCCTGCCGGAGCGACGGTCGTGCCAGTCATATGTGCATCCAACAAGACTCACTTGACCAATTTTTCGGACGACCAGCGTGCCTGGCCGCTCTATCTCACGATCGGTAATATTCGAAAAGATATCTGCCGTACACCAAAATTGCGCGCCTGGATTCTTGCCGGGTTGATCCCATGTACCCCACAAGGTGCCAAACACATTGACGATGCATGGCATTCCGCATTTGGAACTGTGCTTTCTCAACTGAGGCATCTTGACATCACTGGCCCCGGCTTGAAATGGGATTGTGCAGATGGATTCCAGCGACAATGTTACCCTCTTTTGGCTGCCTGGGTCGGGGATTATCCGGAACAAGTCATCATTGCTTAAGTCGCTTATGGCTCATGCCCGATGTGTGAAATTCCTAAAGGTGCGCCGATGGGACATTCTGCTTTTCGACCACTCGATAACTCAAGAGACCAGCATGTTTACTCGGAGCTGCTGGAGGACAATCATATTGATGCTCTGGACACTCTCGGTGTCCACCCAACCCGCAACCAGTTCTGGGAATATCCTCTCTGCAATCTCTATCGGCTTTGGCAGCCTGATGAATTGCATCAGCTGCTCCTGGGTTTAGTTGAAGACTTATTGCACTGGCTGCTCAAATACATGAAAGCTAGAAATGTCGAGGATCAATTTGACAATCGATTCACATCGGTGCCACGATATCCCGGTCTGCAGCACTTCTCTAAACCATCCGATGCGTTGAACAGCGGCACCTGGCAAGATAAGGAGATCCGTGGAATGATCAGAACACTGGCAGTGAATTGCGCTCCAATTCTTGTCTGCTCTAAAGATGACGGGAAAACTGCGGCGGAAACAGCCTCTGATGAAATGGTAATGGGAGCAGTGCGGGCATTATGTGAATTCTCTCTACTTGTTAGCCAACAAAATCACTTGTACCTATCCCTCAAAGCACTGGACAATGCACTCAAGCGATTTCACACAAAGAAGGGTATTTTTCGCGAACAGAAAATGTTGAAGTCTGCGAAGGCCAAAGTGGATGACCTGTTGGCAAGGGAATCACATCTATTACGCGAACAAAAGATTCATAAGATTCGTGCAGCAATGGAGGCTGTAGTGTATGAGGCTGAAAAGGTTTCCAAAACCAAATGTAGGCAATTTCAGGTGCGCCTGAACAGAGCCTGACAAGCGGCCATGACTTGGTCAGATGCTGATCGTCAGAAGGCAATAGAGCGATTGGAGCGCGAAATCCATCAAGTGACACCTGCTAAACGCAAGCTTTTCGATAAATTATTCAGATGTCATAAGCGACAACTATTGGAGGAAGTCGGGACCAAGGCAACCGGTCCCAGAAGCAAATTCGCCACAGACCTTGCCCTAATGACAGCTGCCACCGAAGACAAGGCATACGGAGCGGCAATCATGACCGCCGACAAGCGACTGCAATTTCAGATCCGCCCATCCGATGCTGAGACAGAAGCCACCACCTAGACCTTGGCTGATATGGCGCGGGTCACTAACCAGCTGGACAGGGAGATTTATGGCATCACCACGAATGAACAGAAGCGGTTGAAGACGGAATTCTCCATCTGTTTGATCGAGTCTGAAGCTTGGTAGGAGACAATCGGCATTCAGGCGCTCCGGAAATCCATTGATCAATGCGTAATCCATTTCAGATATCCAAAGATGCATCATGTGAGCCATTTCCCAGAGTCAATTCGGCGAATGGGTTCCGGTGACAATTTCACCACCGATATTTAGGAACGGCTACATATCACCAACGTGAAAGAGGCATATCAATCTACCAACAAAGTCAATTACATTAGACAGATGCTCAAGCACAATGACCGGTGTACCGGTCTTGACTATATGGAGGAGACACTATCATCTCTTGCACTCCAAGGCTGGTACGATATTGACTCGGCAAAAGTTTTCAACCTACTGTCCGCTACCGATAACCGGCGAAGTACCCATGGAGCACATCTGTTACGTCTCCAAACAATTGAGAACGAGCGCATTATCCGCCCTGTATCACAGCAGTTATATCATTTGAGAGAAACGCATGTCCGCGGAGTGTGCAGAAG
>Ga0307512_10000108_pt1 | contig 103941 bp, 136 predicted proteins | sample 14_EM_MG_FD_200267 | JGI IMG/M metagenome (GOLD analysis project Ga0307512, IMG submission 200267) | Populus trichocarpa ectomycorrhiza microbial communities from riparian zone in the Pacific Northwest, United States - 14_EM | ecosystem: Host-associated > Plants > Roots > Unclassified...
CATCCGAGCGTCCATATAGGAAATCTCCGATCATGGTGGGTGCGAATGCGTCCCCCCCATCTGATTCTATTTTACTACGGAACTTGAAATCCATGAGAGAAAGTCGCGCATAGAATGACGGATCAAGATGAATACCTGGCGTTCGTCCCGATCAATCACCATTTTCATGCGCTGTAGATCTAAACCGTCCCTGACGAAACGGCGGAAGCTCTCATGAAGCTTAGTGTCAAACGACTCTAAGTGCTCAGTCGGAATGGAACCGACGTATATCAGTAAATCAGAGAGTGTCGCTCTGTTTTCTCCTCCAATGTAGATATAAGTGCTGCAAATGCTTAGAGCCATCGTCGGAGAGAGAGAAATAAGACATACCAAAGAGGAGATTCTATTTCTATGAATTCTTTATTGAGAGGTGCGGTAGGAGAGGACGTGAGGTATGCGCTCAAAAGATCGATTGCCTTCATCCCGGTAAGTGAAAGGCTGAGAATACGGGACAGAGAATGCGTGCCTTGGATTCAACGAAATCATCGTCGCGAGGGCCCATGTAGTTGATCAACAACTCCCCTGTACTTTCATCCTTTTCTGGAAATTCTACTGTGCGTTCAATGAATTCTGCAATAGGCTCTCGCTTTGCACTGGGTGTTTCCAAGAAGGGCCTTTTCCAACCAGGTGGCCTGGGACCCTGGTTTTGTCCGTGCGCGATGATACTAGGCTCAACCTCATTCTGCACGACAGACAGAAGGGTTTCGGTCCCGCTAGAGAGCTTTCCAGAAACGATGAGAGACAAGTTGTTCGGGACATAATAGGTTTTATGGTAGTCCCGAACTTCAAGTTGTCAGTACCGAGTACGAGGAGAGGAGGATAAACCCTATTCACTTTGTTCAACAGACAATTTCCGAAGGGCCTCCATCAAACCACCAGTTTCACTTCGGTATGCGCTCCCAGGCGGGTTGAGCAGACGTTGTGCCCTGAGGGCATGAAGTATTAGGATATTGGAAGCGAACCACGCGCTTCAGACCGGCGACTGGTGTGGGTGATGACGTACTGCAATGCCATGAGATCCCCAGACGTGTTTTCGCGGCCTTGCATTTCAGAATAGACTACTCCCGAGTCCTCGCCTTGCGGATCAATGTGATGCACCTAATAACGACAGTACTAGTCGGTCGCTGTACACGCAGGAAAGTTTTGGCAGACCTCAGTAGTAAATCCAGCCTTCGTGATGGTAGGATAGAGGATATGATCGACGTAAATGGGAAGAATTTGCAAGAATCCAGCCTCTCCAGCAGTGGAGACTGTGTAGGCAGTGTGGTCCGTGTCGGTCCAAGCATTGGTACCGTTGGAGAAGCCACGGTTAGCAAAGTGGTCTATGATGCCCTTGTAAGGATACTTTTCTGAGCCCATAAAGACCAGACTGGAGAGGCGCCTGTGTCAGGCACTAATACACGCGTGTCCAACGTGTACTCACTGCTCCAGGGTGTGAGGACAACCCGAGTCATTGAAAACTGCATAGCGTGAGTCGTCGAGTCAGAATTTACAGAGGCAAAGATTCGCGCACTTTCGGTGGCCACTACGAAATAACCATTCACGATGGGAGCTATTGGTAGGATGAACACGATGAACGTAAGAGGAAGGAGGTCAGCGGCGGTTGTTCGTCACGTACCCTCATAATCTAAGTGAACTACTTTAAGACCAGTGGTCCTGCTACGCCAGCTGGAGACCGTAATGTCGAAACCACCGAGCTTGACACGCTCTATGAGATCAAAGTTTCCATAACTCTCCGGAGAGGCGGACGAAGAAGGCGGTTGCAAGGCATTGGTAGGGGACATGTTGGATTGCTGGGCAAGAGCGACGCGGGGAGTGTTGGTAGAAAATAAGGACGCGAATGTCGGCATTGTCGGTCGTCTTTTGAACAGGGACAATAGGCGGTTCATGCGAATGTCTGTGAAGTGAGGATGAAGCTCTGGAAAAAGCAGTGCGCCTGCGTGTATAGTGCCATTTGCTGCAAGCACAGCCCGTTCCTTACACAGCAATTTTCCCTTCTAAGTTTCACATCCGTCTCAACTGTATACTTTATATTGTCGACCTCACTGCCTTGCCTCGGGTAACTGATGCCCTCTGATCCCGGGAGGTTCACCTCCACGGAACAACTTGCACTCCGAGAGGCCCGTCGATCGAAGAGACAGAAAGCCGCTACAAATGCCGACACTGACGCAGCACCTACCACAACTCCGAGCTCCCTTGTGAATAATGAAAAGGGCCAAATCGTAACACGGCCTTGGTTGGCAGTCCAGGGTCCCAGCCCACCGAACGCCTCGCGGCATGTCAAGATTATGACATGGAATGTCCGTAGCTTCTATTTCCACCTCACTTCAGCCGTATGCACAGCGTCTGAAAGACATGGCCGCTCTTCCTACGTACTAATACCGCTGTTCTCAGCTCTTAGCCCAATGCCTTGTTCGTGAGTCGAGATTGGTTTATATTTATTAATCGAGCGCGAGCCAGGTCTCAAATATCATGCCAAGGTCGCGAACTTTTCCCCGGCAGTGACTGTTTGAAGGCTGTCCAGCGAGAGCACATGCTTTTCAACGAAATTCTGTCCGCCGATGCAGACATTCTCTGTCTTCAAGTGAGAATAGCCGCGCAAGCAGCGCCCAACCAGTTACCACACGTGCTTATATTTTTCGACATTTCAGGAGGTTGATCGTCTAGAAAAGCTTATACCGGTCTTAGAGGAGGCTCGGTATGCTCATGTGTATGCGGCAGGACCCAAGAAGAAGCACGGGTGTCTCATTGGCTTCCGCAAAGACATGTTGGAGATTCGTGACCAATTTGTCCTTCACTATGACGATACAGACACCCATGCGGGTGGCACTGAGCCCTCGTCAAGCAAGGGATTGAGCCACCGGACGAAAAACATAGCTAATGTTGTCGCTCTGGAAAAGGTCGGACAGCCCAGTGAGGGCTATGTGGTGGCGACGACCCATCTGTTCTGGCACCCCTCGTCAGTTAAAAACAACTGGGATAGATCCGAAACGAAGCTAACTTGTGGCCGTGCTCTTTCTTACGTGCCATGCCTCTAGGTATATGTATGAACGCACCAGGTGAATGCCCTTGTTTGTTGCGCAGTTTGATCGCAGTCCATCGAACCGCCTCTTCACGGCAGGCAGGCGGGCATCCTACTTCGCCAAGTCGCCAAGTACCGTGAAACCTCAGGACTGTCATCCTGGCCGTGCTTTCTAGCTGGGGGCAAGTCGGGTGCCCATCATGTATAGCTCTTCTCCCTAACGAACACCGCTTTCCGCACACACAGATTTCAACTTTCACCCCGCAGAGCCCGGCTATGCCCTCCTGGTCGGAGACACGCTGACACCAGCCCAAGAAGAACTTCTCGAACGATCTCGCGTTGTACACGTCTCCGTCGACCCGTCCGTACCGCTCTCAGACCCCGCCGCGACTAACGACGACGACGACGACGACGACGAAGGCGGCGGCGGCGGCGGTGGTGGTGCAAAGACCGCCGGCTCGGACCCCGATAGAGTGATCACGAATGCCCGCAAGGCGTCGCCCGCTGACGGCTTGCTCAGCTCGTTCGAATTGGCGCAACTATTTGCCATGACACCGCGACCGCGCAGTTTATACGACGAAGGTCAGAGGCTTCTGGAAAAGATTTCTGGCCCAGTCCACCGCTGCGGTGAACGATTGGGATTGCCATCTCATCGACGAGGCGCATATGAACCGGAATGGACGAGCTACACGCACTATTGGCAGAGCGTCTTAGGTGGATACTATCTCACCGAATTGGGTTCGAAACATAGCTGAGCGGATTTCCTAGATTACATTTGGATCATTGATCCTCGCGACCGAAGAGGATCGGTTGTGGGCCTGCTTCAACCACACAGGACGGAGAACCTGCGCGCTGGCCTCCCCCGCAAAGGAATATCTGGCAGCGATCACGTCTCCCTCGCAGCTGAAGTTCAATGGGACGACTGAAGTTGTCATTAGTTCGTGGAAGTCGTTTCTGTACTACTCTAGATTTGGCCCCTTTGCAGGGCTTGCAAACATCAGTCGGGTATCAGAAATGAAGAAGCAACCAAAAGAACCAATGTAAAGAACTGTCTGTGCGCGTGCGTGGGACTGAAAATGTCTATGCACAAGAAAGTAGGAGCGTCCGAATGTCATGACTACCGCACAATCGTCCTATCTGAACCAGCCAGGAGGCCCTCGTATAACCCAACAGCAGCCTGTTCGTTGCGCAGTTGAATCATATAGATGATCCCTGTGCGCGCGCCTTTGTCACTCAATTCGATGGCAACGCCCGTCTTTCCAACACGCTCGACGCCATCCGTGAGCACAATCGTTGAGATCAACACAGATTTGTTCTTATCCTCCGCCTCCACCACCAACTGTTTTACGTTTGTTGGTTGCTCGCGGTACAGCTTCAGTTTGGCAGATCCAAGCGACTTCCACTGCGCGTGGGCTTGCTTCAAAAACACCTTGCATTTCATCTGCGCTGAAATGGTAGACGTGACCGGCCCAGTCGGAACTGGGATATCGGTCGTCGGCGATGTGGGTGGACTCGGCTCGTCAACTGGTCCGATGACCGACGGCGCACGAAACTGGGCGGACGGAGGAAGGAGCCGAGGTTGAGGTTGAGGTTGCGGTTCACCCATTGATCCCAGGGAGTTTGTACGTGGCAACAGTAGATTAGGACTGCTTGCCATCCCTGGACGCGCGAATGGGGAGGCGTGCCCCGGCTCGGGCTGTGGATTGAAAGCCGAAGTAGACGGGCTTTTACGAAGACCGCCTTGAACTGGAGGATCCGAAAATTCCCGGCCAGGCGGGACAGGATGGGGAGGTGCAAACTGACCATTTGGGTGATTCGGGAGCAAACGTGGAAGGCCCCTTTGGGCAGAAGATGGGTCCATACCATGCATCGGCTGCTGGGAGTGAACAAGACCCAAGGGCCCGCGTCTGCCCAAAGGATCGGCGCTTGCAGCGCGTTGAGGGGGGTATTGCCCGGGACCCATCATCTGGCCAGGTAGAGTGCCAGCTGTGGGAACAGGAGCAACAGGTTGAAATGAAGGGCCCTGAGATATGGGCGCGGGACCAAGAGGGGGTCCGCCACCAAACCGCGATTGTCCGGCGCTGTTCTCCCAGCCGTCGGAGTGAGAAGATTGGCGAGAAGGGTATGTCGGGTTTGGGCGAGGACCGTGTACCGGCTGTGTCCAGCTGCCGCCTTGTTGAATCTGTGCTTCGAGAGAGTGAACGAGATTCGACATGCTACTGGTGAGTGACATCGAGACAGGAGGGGCATCATGGCTGTTTCTCGAAGGAGGACCACTGCGACTATCAATTGGCGAAGAAACCCGGTGTGGCGAAGGACTACGACTAGTCATGGGTGGCGCACTGGGTTGACGCAACTCTGGTGCCGTTTGAGAAGATTGAATGCTATCGCTAGGATGACGTTGGGGGACGCCATTTAACTTTGGCATGGGGGGGACTGGTTGCTTGGAAGCAGCATGGACTAGTTTTACAGAAGTGAGTTCCAACTCTGAACGACACAGGGGTGGCGCTCACCAGCGCTAGCGAACTCGATGCACTCATTAAGTTCCGAGAGTACCCTTTCCCGTACAGCCGCCGACGAGAACACCAGCACTAATTTTTCTTTTCTCAAAACGGTCACCTGTAACGCACAGTCTACGTTGTGTGTGGCGGTCAGTCAATGCCAAATATGATAGGTGAATCTAACCTTCGCCATCTACTTTCGCCACTTTGAGATGCTTTCCAGCCAAAGGAGGGTAAAGAAGCCACATATCCGCCCCGGGTCTTTCTGTGCTCTTCTCACCGGGCATCATTTTCTCGCATAAAAGGAATAGATCCGAGAGGACGAAAACTCGAGCACCAGGGTGGTTGATTTCAACACCTGTTGACCGAGGGACAAATCGAACAGTCGTAGCCATACCGACTCTCAAGGTTCTTGCATAGGAGAGTGAAGGAGGGAGGATCTGAAGACGTACAGGCTACTCTAGGGTCAACAGGGAGACTGCAGACGAGTTTAGATTAGCAATTTACCCTCGGTTTCATGGTGAAAATATCTGTGCATCTTTCGACAGCCAAATGGCTCTCGAGATCGGATAGAGGAATTGACAAATCGCCCGTTGGTCCTCCTCGCTCTACGGAGACCAAACTAGTGTCGTTCGAGGACCTCGCACTGAGGAAACTGTAAATGATGAAATCCCGACACCATATGCGCTGAAACGCACGCGCTAGAGAGGCTAGATCCCCGGGTCGAACTCGACTCGCTCCCCGTTGTAACCTCAAGGGGAGGATGTTCCTGCGTTTTGGATGATCTCGATGTGCTGCGTAGATCGACGACGACCTCATCTTCTACTTCCGGGGCTGTCGATGTTGATGATCCAGCCTGAATGTTAGCTCGTGCATCCAAAATGGTAAGTAATCTATCAAGCTTTTCGCCGGCGCCAGCTAGGACCTTATAGTCATTTCGACCCGGCTGTGTTGCCTTCAACAGGCGCCCGTACAGCTTTTTGAAGTACTTCAAACGGCCCATTGGGAGAAGGAAGAGCTCGTCGAGGGTCCATATTTGTGAGTCTGGGTTGGTGGGGGATGCATGAGGAGGTGGGATTGTTGCCGAGAAGGCCGCAAGCACGTCTGGGAGACGGGTGTTGTTGCGAACGGGTTCCCATTCATCGAAGCCAGTGCAAAACCGCTCACAATATGACGTATATGGCGTTTCTAGTTCACCGATCTGTCGGATAATGTGAGACCAGGGATATGAAGCTCGTCGTTGCAGGCAGGAACATACCCATCGCATGAGTAGATCGCCAAGAGCCTTTGGCGAGGAGGGGTTCGTGCCGATTTCTTTCAGACGCTGATTCGACAATGTCAGCTCAGTGGACACGGTTATGTGAGATCGGAAACACGGACGGATAGTAGGAAACGATCTGCCTTGTATATACTCTCTATACTCCTAAACATGAGATCCAAGTCATGGGGTGGGAGATTCGAGCGCGACCATGCCGCCGCGACTTTCTGTATGAACAATGAGCAGCGAGATGAGGGATGGCGCCTGTGAAGTAGTAGGAGGGACAACCCACGCGAATGACACCTGTCAGTTGATCGACATACAGTTTTTCCGTCTCAATGAGGTCCACTAATGGGTTTGAGCGCTTAGAACGCGAATCGGGGCTGGAGGTCGCGCCAGGAATGTCGAGGTCTAAACGAAGCAAAAAGCATAAGAGGGTAAGATGGGGAAGAAGGCAGAAGGGTACCTTGGCCTAAAGGTTCGTTTGAAAGCGCAACGTCGATGGGAGGAGGCCGGAGGCCGTTAGAGTGTACGGACGTATCCTGGTCGGGGGTGAATTTTGGAGGGGGCGAGGGGGAGAAAGACGTAGGGTCGGCTTGGGGTGGTGGAGCCGGAAGCTTGTCTCTAGTGAGGGAAGGCAACGCTTTGTTGGATTGAAGCACTTGAGGTGCGTTCATAAGAGTCGCGTGTGAGTTGCAGAGAGACAGAAGGTGAAAAGAAAAGAGCGCCCGAATCTTGGCACTGCACACAAGTCAAATGGTCGCCGAACACCAACCCGGCGTCCCCCCAGTCCCCCTCATCTGGTTGGAATCGACCTTCAACACCCGTTCTCACACAGAGCAGCTCCTCCGCCCAGAGCTTGAGAATGGTCTCATAACTCAGCACGATTTTGACGCCGCAGTCGACTTCTTTCCTGGCGCGCAGCGCTATTACTCTGTCCGTTAACCGAACTACTCGTACTCTATCTCAACTCGTGCAACCTCATCTCACTCTTCTCTTCTCGTCTTTGTCAGATCTTCGGAGGCGTCATTGGCACCCTCTCCATCTTTGTCTATGGACAGGTGCTCCGCCGCCCCCCACTCCCTATCCATCGCGTATTTTCCTTCGCCGCGTTCGCTTCTGCAGGCGGCGTCATCGGAGGTACAGTCGTGCGTGCCAACGCACACGCCGATTTCTTCCGAACTCTGGACAGCCGGTCTGCATTCTTTCAGGCGCTCGATAACATCCAGTCCAGACTGGGCGAGAAGCCTCCAGGTCAGCACCGGAGCATCTCCACATACCCATACCCCAACCCGGACAGCGAAACCCACGAACTGGCCGACCACACCACCAACACCAGTGGGTGGGGAGAGGAAACGCCGCCCGTCAATAGATCTGCCATTGATCACACCCCCAGTATAGTACCTATCTGACCGGTTTACAAACACTTCTCATGCGTGTTACTTTAGGTCCTTCACAGCCTCCCCAACGCAAGAGTCGCTGGGAAGAGATCCGAGCAGAAAATGCGCGCAGCATGGCGACGCGATCATCCTGGGATGAACTGCGACAAAACACAAGCCGACCAAAGTCTGAGAATACGACAAGCGACCAGACCAGGGGATCACAGGATCCGGTCACTGACCGACAGGCCGAACAACAAAAATTTGATGCTATTCTTGAGGCTGAGCGGCGGAGAGCGGCGAGTGGGTCATAGGGCACCCCATAGGGTTCACCAATTTTTGATAGGGCGATTAGAAACGTTTGTATGATACTGTGCCGGTGGGAATGCAATACCTCGCCATCAACGCAACCTGCCAGCAGCGGTGGCGTTCTCCTTGTGCTCAAATGTGCCGACTTCTGTCGCCAGCTCTGCCTCACTTCATCTCAATATGATCGATGATCTACTACCCGTAATACCCTCGGGCGGTTCCCTCGGGCTGCGGGTATCCCCCATTTGGCCTGTACCATATCCCACTTCTCGCTTGCCACCGCCGTCACCTTTATTCGGGCATCGTGGTCCACATTTCGTACTTTCCTTTATCCTTTGAGCTTCATCCGGGGGTCACATTATTATCCATTCCTTTGTTCTCTGATTATTATTTTTCAGATAGCCACTCGCCGCCGCCAGTCTACGTGCACATATAAGACCCGTTTGGTCCGTGTAGTACAGTATAACGACCCTCTCTTCCCTCTCAAATACCTGCATTCTATTTTTTCCTTCCTTTCCTAACCCTGCCTTGATCTCCCAAAGCTTACTTGAGCTGCCGTTTTCTTTGCGTCTCCGAGTCTGCATCTTGAAGTCTCATGATGTCATTCCCGGCGCCTAGAGCGTTGTCTTAATGACTGTTGCACCTGTCGGTCACGAACACCTGCCAGCTCATACGCCCCATCGATGCCCCATCTCTCCTCTACCACAGCACACTCGCGTGGGTGTCACCGCCCCCCGCACAACGTCATTCCTCTGATCGATTACAATTCCACAAAAAAAAAAGTCGACATACAAATGATAAGAACATCTACACTAAAACAGGACAGGAATCAGCTCCAACGCAATACAATACAGGAAGAGTTGTAGGCGACAGTCCACGGTTAATTCCGGGTGTCTGGAATAGGCCAGTCTGTGTATGTTCGGTAAAAAAAAAAAACTGAAAACATGACTGTTAGCGTGGGACCCATGCCAACCCATCGGTTGAAGGGGTTCTGTTTGACTGTGCTGGGGAGCTGTGGGGCCGTGAGATAGCTTCCCCGAATGACGGGCTCAGAGGGAGCGGGGCAACGCCCACATGACCCCCGTCTTCGTCACTCCCTACTGCCGATTTGGCGAACACGCGTGCATGTGAGAACGGATAGAGGGGTATGCCGACCTCGAGAGGCTGCTGCTGGGTCGTCATGCGCACAATCTCGGACATGAGTCCTTGCAGCAATTTTTCTTGCCGAGCTAGAAAAATTAAACGTGCGCTTAAGCAAAGATGGCAATGTAACAACGATCAGGAAATAACGTACCTCCGATGAGAGAACGTTTGCCATAGTCGGTCATAGCGAATCTTGGTGATCAGAATTAGCTACAGAAAACCACTAAGTGTGGAAAAAAAAGAGGTGCTTACCTTAGAACGTTGATCACGCCCCAGATACCGTACTCTCGATCAGTATCACCGGTTTCGATGAAATACTTGCAAAGTTGAATTTGGACTACAGCCGCCAGGTACCAACAGATCTGGGCAATCGGGTTCATTCCCTGTCTCATTCACGAATTAATGTCCGTACCGTCACGAAGGGGTGCAGCCTGGTGATGTCAAACGACGAGGATGCGAGCGTGTAGTGCTGCGCGAGGATACTACGCGATGCGTCGACACAGCGCGAGGTGGACACGCTCTGAGGATCAGAGAAATCTACATATGGATTGTGCAGCGTAATTGTCGCACTGGAAGGCAGGAAAGTGAGGGGATTGGCCACACAACCACAACCTTAAAACCCACGTACGCATGCGGAATTAAATGGACCAAGTAAAGATCGGTGTCAAGACCCCCGCCACCGTACATGCTTTCCAATTCGCTGAAGCTAGTTTTAAGGTGGGGCGGGAAACTGGCAATAAAGTCCACGGATACAAGTCGGTCTAGTTCCTCGAACCCGGGTAATAGAAACGGATTTTGAATTCTTGACATTGGTGCCGCCCGAAGGTTGGTTCGAACACCGAAGTCGGTCACTCTACCGAAGAGCATCATGGCTTTGATGAGTAGCAGGAATGAGTCCGTGTACTCTTCTGGATGAATTGTAAAAACGTCCGGAGTGAAGAGACTCTGGGGATTATCCAGAACGGGTCGCTGGAAAGATGATCAGGTACGGGCTCGGTTGGATGTCGAACGACCTTCACACACGTTATTCTCGAAGTCCTGGCCGCGAAGTGGAAGCTCCGTCCCGATGTCACGCTCGTCGATGCCGTGAACCCATCCACCAACAGATACTATGCGATCGAACAGAACTGCCATCCACCAAGTACGGCGCCGGAGTTCCAATTCGAGTGCATCCTTGGGCGGAGCAAGATACGCGCCCGGCGAACTACCGTTATGCCTTGCAAATGTCCCAGGATAGTTCAGACGAAGGGGTATAGCGGTCCGCGTCTGAAAACCTGCGAACACCCAGATCTCGACCCAACGGCCCTCAGAATAGAAGTACCAAGAAAGTAAGACACAGGCCTGCATAACGGCAAATATGTCTTCTCCGCTGGCCATGGTTCTGTCTATGTAAGAACGTGTCTTGCTGGCGTGGAAATCGGCAAATCGATCCCGACGTGTTCCGTCCGGCAAGGTGATTATGTTCTTGGACACCCAGCGAGACGCCGAGGCACACTACCAAGAAAAGGGTTAGCGCAGGAAAGTCCAGTGAGGTAGTAGACTGACGATAGCGTGCAAAATGGCACAATGAGGGAAACCGGGATTTTTAGGTGGGAGCCTCATCGAGGCCAAAAAGTCCGGTCTGTGCAACATTCGGGAACCACAAGGATCACATTTGAAGAAAACGTCGATGCTGCGAGAGAGAATAGGTTTCAGCAAAAATAGGGGTCATATCAATGGGGGACAAACTAATGGTCGAGCACAGCAGGCTCGGGTAAATCGGGGTTCCATCCCGAGTAGATGAGGCCAGACAGGGCGTCTGAATTACGCCCAGGCTGCGAAGAGACTAGGGCAGGACTGCCCGTATGGGGTGATTTACTTGAGGGCACAGCATTCGGGGTCCCCGGCCACTGATTGGGCGTCGCAATACCGGAAGGTTCGAGTTCTGGGGAGAGTGTAACGGTGACTGATGAAGGAGAATGGTTAATGTGGTGATTGGAAGGTGGAAGAAGGTGATTGGGCGATCGGGAACGAGAGGGTGATATGCTTCCCCGCCGTGATTTCAGTTTTCTCGTGAGAGTGGCTAATGAGGGCGTAAGATCAATCGGACACGGACGATTGTAAAGTAACGCACCAACTTGCTCCTCCAACTCTCTGATCCTTTCAAAGGGATCGGCATCGGGTGCCAGGGGTAAACCCTCCACTGGATCATAGGAGCACTGGGGTTCGGTGGGGTGACTACGGGGAGGGACAATGGTGACATTAATGAAGCGAAGGGCAAACAGACGACTCACGTGTATCCTGGTGGGGGAGGTACGCTAAGCTGAGCATGCCATTGCCTACGAAGATGTCAAATCGGGAAGGTCAGGCAATGGAGATCAGAACGCATACTTGACGCATGTTGCACAATGAGGACGTGCGGCATCACATCTCTGAGAAGGAAGGGATCGGTGGATTGCGTGGCGGAGTGAAGGAATTACACGTACCAGTTTTCGCTTGCGGCAAGTGAGGCAAGCCTTCAAGAGAGACGAGGATGAATGAGTGAGTCAAGCGAGGGGGGGGGACGAAGAACCGGACCTGGTTCCTGCGTAAAGAATGCCGGGACGCAGAGTTTGGGTTTGGTGCATTCTTGGGCATTTTGTTGGGAAGTTGTTGGGAAGGGAAATGGACGAGAGAGAGGGAAACGGCGCGTTTAAGGGCAGCGCGGTCGAGTGGAGACCGAGACCAGACGAACAAGACAAAAAGGCGCACGCACTGGCACAGCAACAGCAACTTGAATCAGCCTGAGCGCAGCCTTTGAGCGCTAATTTGAGCGCTTTAGCACGCGTGACGTTGTCAAGCCGAGCAACCTTCCCGGTAACCGGGCCGCCATCCCGCGCTCGTCTGCAAATCCCGGGAACTTGGCATCAAGTTAAGATTGTCGAGCTCCCCGGACAGCGCATTTCAGCAAGTACGTGAATGGACCCAACCGCCATTTATAATGCCCTCCTTAGTCCCTGTTCTTCGCGGTCGACACCCGGCTCTCCTGCTTCCCCCCCAGAATGCCCCATAGCTACCAATCGCCGTATCCCAGAACGACCTTGTATAACCAGATTACTACCATGGGCTCTAACCTCTCGCGAGTGTGGTCTTCTGACTCTACGGCGACCCTCACAGGTAAGTGGTTCGCATAATGTGGATTTGAAACAGACATGAAGCCTAGGGGGAACGTCATTGTCCTTTGAATACCCCGCTCTTGTCCATGCTCTTCCGATCTTCCTTCCGTCGTGCATAATACTGCACAGTTTCCCCTCCATGACATTGCATGACTGAAAGTGGTTATTCACAACACAGTTCAACCTCTCCCGTCCCCATCCCGGCGTCGGCGATTCGTAAATACCTCGCATTTTTTTCGGCCTTCATTTGTTTCTCATGACGAACCTCCACAGCAATCGTCTGGTCGGGGTGGCGCCGGAAACATTCATAAGTCACCACCCGATCTTGGTGAAAGTACATGCATCTATGAGGGCTCAGATGACGTTCCCATAACACAAGGCAGAGAACCTCGTCTCAAGCCGCCCCAGGTGGGTAATTTCATCCGTCCTCACGCCGCCTAGCTTTCCCCCTCTCTAGGTTGTCTCCACAGGTCGAGGGGGCAGAGGGAACATGCGTTTACGCCGCGTAGAAGATGTCCACGCCAGGTCACAACCTCAAGCAGAAGCCGACATAGCCGAATACGAACGGTTAATCCGCGATGTCACCAGGGAGTCCCGGCAAGTACGTCCACATTCGGTTGAATTTGTGCCGCGGGACGTACAGTGAACATTACTTCATTCATAGCCATTGTCGGGAAGAGGTGGTGCGGGAAATGTCGCTTCTCCTGTTGTTTACCCGTATCCGACTGCCACTCCCACTGTGATGGTCTCGGTCTCAGTTGTGACACTTTGATTCCGTTTCAAAACAGAAAGGAAATGAGGGCTGCACGCCCCTTTTAGTGGGAATGGGTGCCCCTAAGGGAGATCCCGGATCCCCCGGATGATCGCTCCTGAGCCCACGGCGACTTACGGCTTCAGTGATATTCGTTCCGTTGATATTTGATATTTGATTCTCGTATGTGTAGTAAACCTGTGTTCTGACATGTTACATGATATCGTGGTCTACCAGTACTCACGACGAGCGCCGTCCAGCAAATACTCGAGGGCTCCCGCTCACGGATGTCCAGCGAACTGCCCCCTCACCGGTATTGATACTGTCCCGGCGTTGAGGTGTATGAGAATGCTCCCTGAAAGTAACGCGGGCAAGACGGCTTGGACCACCACGAATTTGATTTAAGAACTGATGCATAATTGATCAGTGTTGTCCAACTAGGTCGAACGGTCTCACGAACAGAATGGTGGCCACGACCCTGCGTGAGTGAGGCATGTGCCTGAATTCGGTGAGATAAATGCCTAGTAGAAGAGAAGTCAATCAAGCTTCATTGTATTCCGAGATATTCGATTCAACCTACCTTGCCACGTGCCGAGGTTCAAACGGCCGCCTGTGATCGGGATCGATATAGAAGTCCCAACGAGTGAGGTCTTGGTATGGGAGACTCTGCGGAATGGACGGAATTGAAATTTATTTTTTGAAACTAGCAGGGAAAGTGAGGGAGACCATACGAATCACTACATGTCCAAGGAGTTCAGGTGTGAGCGGATCACACGTCGGAATTCAGGAACGAAATGGCTCACTCAGGACCCTCATCAGTGTGGCGCCAGTTCAGTGTTTCGGGAACGATGTTGTCGAGAGCCATGTCCATGTCTCGAGTCACCCTCAGCTAAGTTCTTCTGATGTGCCGTATCAGATTCTTTCGTACCTCTGCGAACATCTATCATGACGTGTCAATACAGGGTTATCAATAGCACGTTGGGGCCCGCCGGTGCGGCATCTTGCCGCATGATGATGGTGTACCTACCTCTATCGTAATTCTCGTTGATTGTCAGGGCGGCAGATGTATGTTGTCTGTGATATCATTTCAGGAAGTTTGATCATCAGTCATTCAGTGACGAATGGGACCAACATGAACAAAAATAACATCCCAATCTAAGAGGTACGATTAGCCACTGATTGACCTAGTGGGTGTAGGTTTCAAACCTGAACCCCATTCAAGCCAGATTCGATGTGTGACAAGATTTCCTCAGTAACGAGATGGCATCCTTTGCTTCGTTTGGCAAGGGTGAAAGTCTTTTGCCAGGCCATGGTAATCGGAAGAATCAAGCGGTATCGGTATCAGGATCAACGAAAGACCGTTAATTGGTTACCTGAATAGGAAGGGCTCCGCCTAAATACGATGCAGTGTGCCAAGTGTGCTAACATACAAATTAGAGTCTAGCTACTAATCGCTAATAATCATCACCATTGAACCGTCTCCTCTCGACCCCTCCCCGATTTCCTGGAACGTTACGATTCCTGCAATGATTAGCGTAGTGTCCTTTCTCTCCGCACTAAATTAAAACGAAAAAACGTCTGTTAGACTGCTCGCCTAAAGCCGAAGATAAGCGACACGTACCTTGAAACAAAGGACCTCGTCTAGATTCCGACGTGGACCTGGTTGTCCGGGACCGTGGGATTGACCGCCACCAACAGCGCCCCGATCAAAGTCCGCGTATCGTCCATAACCCGGAGGTGGAGGGCCAAGTTCTCGCTGCGACGGCGGTTCCGGGGGATCATAAGCTTTGGGCGGGGGAAGAGAAGGTTTCGGACTGCGGATCAAGCGTTTCAGAAACATACGTCATTGACATCTTAGGAAAGGAATTGTGCTCACTGGCCCTTGGGGCAGTCAGGACCTAGAGGACAGTATCCTGTGAGGTACAACTGACACGCGACGCGTCGAACGTGCTTGCGGGGACATGTAGGACCTTTGAGACATCAGCAGTGACCGCCACACGAGAAACAGCATACATACCGAGCTTGCAAAAGCCGCGTTTATAGTCGGGACACTCGACCTTCCGCTCCTTTGGGTGAGCGTACAAACACTCGTCGCCGGCAGAGCAGTACCCGTACTTGGCGAACCACCAGCACTCCGGCATGCGCCTGAGGTTGTATTCGTGGAGAAACTCACACGCATCCCCTTTCTTACAAAGGCCTCTGAGCCAGTGCTTACAGACGGTGGCAAGTCGCTCCCTGTCACGAGGATGAGTCGGTAGTTGCTTTGGCGGTTGGAAGTTTAATGTAGACGGCGTCGTATGGCGTAGGGGACAGTGAAGAGGGCCGAGTGGGCACCCGGCAGGGGTCAGATTCAAACGACATATCTGGTCATCTACGAGAACGAAAAGGTTAACAACGTGCAACAAAAGTAGAGAGACAGGTGAAGTGTTGTTACCTTTGTCAAGCCGTATACCAAGTTCATTCTTAATATAGAGTTCCTCAGGGAAGTTGTTTTGGTGAAATTGAGGATTAACGAGATCTCTCAATGCAGACGGTCCCACCAACGGATTGGTCATGTTCAAAAACTGAGAAGTAGATGTTCAGGTCAGAGCTCGAGTTTTACAAGTCACTGGTGCCGGTCTTTGGTGAGGTGAGGCTGAGTAAGCAAGGTTCGTGACTCGTGACTCGTTGCGGCAGACTACAGCAGCTTTCGGTCTCTGTCTCCAAACTCTGGAGGTTGATTCCTGAAGGTATAATAGTGTCGTACATCATCCCTCGCTCAAGGGCATGTTCATATTCATACGGTGCACACCTCTCTGCGCCCGTTCAACGTAGAATTTACGTCGGTGCTAGTTAGCAGTCATTTGATGATTGACCACTGATTGTCCCTGCCCTGCTCCACTCCTACGCCTAGGGGGTATTATTCGCAATTTCAGAGACGTCTCACCGTCCTATTGTTTTGGGTGCTCATTCCATTATATTCGCCACTCCGTGTGCCCCACTTAATTCCGAACTGATGGTCGTGGGATGTCGAACAATCCCTAGATCGATATATCCTGAGCCGGCTGAGCGTTCAGTTTGCTTGGAAACGGTTGATGAACTCGGACTTGTGCGATAGAAGTCACGGAGAATCCACGTCAATGTCACATAGCCTCCGAGGGTCAAAGCTACAGTGTGGCGACGGTCACCAAGTTCCCAGCAGATCTGCGCGCCCTCCCCTCTCGACCACGCGCGCAACTGCGGCGAGAACCCTTTCTTTCCATGGTACCAAACCGGCGATTCCCGCCTTGCCTGTGTGCCCGCGTCCTTGTTGGTATTGCGGCGACGATACAGAGCCATCTGACCGTTCAATGTCCATCACTTCAACAAAATACATGCTGCCATACTGTTCTCGTGGTACGGATGTTGATGGTCGTCGGTCTATGCGCGAAGCGGGCAGACGGAGCGCAGCCAGGAGATCGGAGACGGTCACGGGTGCATCTTGCGACACTGCCTTTGGTGGCAGCACCTCCAGACGGATCAGAGCATTACGTTCCTCGATCCACTCATTCGGGGTATTTGGTAAGGGCGATGAGGGATTGTTCACAAGGATATAAAACCGAGTGGAGTTATCTTTCGATCCAAAATTTGAATTGGAATGAGAATTAGGGACGAAACAAAAGTGAATGGGACGTCCTCTCGAGGGAAAAGGTCGAGTTCAACTCACTGTGCTCCTCCTGAATACCCTCGTGTAAGATCTCCAGGTCGGCGAAGAGTTGTAGGCAGATCTTGGAACAAATCGCCGCGCTGTCGGCGGCGTCGTCGTCCTGAGTCGAGACCATTTCCGCTGCCGCAGCAGTGGATGCGACGCTAATCAGCCGCGCCTCGGGGAGATGGGCAGTGATGAATTGCCGACACTGTCCCAAAGCCTAGGGTGGCGCCAGCGCAACGCGCCCAGATGGTCAGACGGTAAAGAGACAAAAGAAATAAAGAAGTGCATATGATCGGACACAGCGCGTACCTGCTCGTGACTGAGGACCCTCTTGATATCTCGAGCCGTCTTCCCCCGTCGGACGACGAGACAGTGTTGGACTGAAAGCGTTACCGCACCTCGTATCCATTTGCTCTTTCCGAGTTCCGAACTTCGCAGCAGATCGTATGTTTCCGTGACAGACCCGAATATGCTGTTCTCCTGTGGTAACAGCGCGAGGTGCGCCGACGGACCGACGCCATGAAACGCATCTGCGCTCTCCAGCCGTCAATTTCAGCGCATACAGATGACGGCCCTTCTCATCGAAGTAGTTTTGCACAGACCTGAGATGGTATTTCGGGGTAGATAATCTACAATCTCAGAAAATCTATCGTATGCGGCCTGTGGGAGATGGCTTGAGTCTACTGCCTATGAATGTGAACACGAGGATGAGGTAGACCTGATGTGAATATGTGCCAGCTGGTCCAAGATATGCAAGAATCTGACGGCTCGCGCTCCTAAGATTGTCCGGGTCCATGGCTAGATATAACTCGCCCAGTGGTCGAGTTAGTTGAAATGGGAGCGTGTGGATCGGATCAGGTAAGATACTAAGGGCAATATACCCAGTACAGTATTCTTCATTCAAAGATCCTGTAGCCCTGAACCATCTGTTTCACACTAGTTTAGTACATACCGTAGATTCCTGATGCTCGTTATACTACCATACAGTAGGTACTAGCGGTGCATCCAAGATCGGGCATGCATCTTCAATTATTTTGGGCCACACTAGGGAGAGGTGCAAGGTATTTTACGAAGTTCTGAAACGATCGGAGAAATTCGAAAGCGATCGAAGGAGGATGCATGGCCGATGCTCGGTGCACCATCACTAGTCGGGTTTGTGCCCTCAGTTCCCGTGTCCAGTGAAACGGCCAAGATACCCTAACGCAACTCACCAACACACGCACGACGAGACCCTCTACGTACGATTATACAAGTACATATGTTCATCACTATACTGTAATGATTCCCTTATGAACACCACCACAGAGCGTTAGATAGATAAATATAGAAGCTGCTCGATAAAGCATGAATACGGTAGTACGGCGTACATTCACTGCTGCATCACGCCAAATGAACTAATGCCGCAGGTCTTGGCGACCACTTCGTTTAGCATCATATAATATCGATCTAGGGTAAAGGAGGTTAGGATACGTGAAATGTTCGGGTCAAGAGAAGACGAACGAGCAAGTGGGACACGCTCCCCAAGCTTAACGAGAGCAGCACTAGAGACGTAACGCTAAGCAGTTGAGCCAGCTTCGGGAAGTAACCCTGACGCACATGATATATTCAACTTCGGCGCGCAGAGTCAGGGTCTGCTCTTCCGAATTTGCATCCTGTGCGGCTTGACAAAACCGCACCAACACACGGCCAGCCATGTACCAAGAGAACTGCCGAAATTTAGATCAGTGATTCTGGAAGGGAGGTCCTTCAATGGAAGATATCTCACAGCGCAGAAGGGATCAAGTAAAGTGATGTCAAAACTTGTAGAGCGCACAATATAGATCAAATCGAGTATACTCCGAGATGCTTCCAGAATTCTGAACGCAGACACACAACCGGGGGAATGAACATGAGCGTAAGGGTCGTGCAATAGGATGATCGCACTGTGATGATCAACATGAATCAAGAATTGATGTTGCGCAACGGGAAGTTAACGCACAGGTAGGGCATAAGGCAAGCCGTGTACAGGTGCGAATCCACACCACCCTCGCGAATGGGATTTCGCAGGTGCAGTGGGAAGCTTTGCCTGAACATCAACGCAATATTGTCGACCTCCATGAAAGCTGAAGTTCGCCGTGGATCGGCAGATCGATCCGGGCATTCATCACTGTCCTTTCCCCATACTTGCGTCTCTGCGGAAATATATGCAAATGCGGGGTCTCCTATGTAACGCTTCGCGCGAAAGCGCAGGTTATAGGTTTTAACCCGAGACAATAGTATACTTCCTTTGATATACAGACTGAACGAGTCAACTTGATCATCTGGATGAAGAAGAATGATGTCGTTTGCCAAAGCATGTTGCCGTTCGCTCCCGGTCCACGTAGACTAAGAATCTCCGTTAAGAACGAAAACACAAACATACAGACGGTTAACAGAAAAATCGTGCTTACCCCCATCTCAAAATTCACGCCTTTCATTGGAAGTAACTGTGAAATATCCTGGTCGTCCAGGCTCGATGCCCACCCATTACTGCAACCACCCATACGTTCCATGGCATACAACAACCAGAATGTGTTCCTACGAACTTCGCCCTCAATAACGCTCGCGGGGGGTGGTATGAGAGAAGGTGGTCTGAGGGCATCCGAAATAGGGAAGAATGGCGTGTCGACGTTAAGCCCTAGAGGTATTGAGGCCCGAATAGCCTGTGCTATGGTCATGAAAGCCTAAACGAACATCTCAGTTGATTGCATGCAGCCGGGACGCAGGACAACGTTATTACCTCGACCCATCTAAGTACCAAGTCGTTAGGGCAAAAGAGGTTCAAAAAGAACGATGGACATACCTTGCGTTACACCAATACCACCATGTTATAATCAGTAGGGCTGGGACCTGGAGGTTCATCCTCCACACTGCGGTAGGAAACGAAGTGAAATGCTTACCTTGCACACCTTCGGGAGGTTTTCTGCCAGCCCACATCTGCTCTTCGCTAGTTTGCTTGGCAAGTCTCACATGCCTTTCAGCAAAAGACTCAACATGGTCCTTCCGCCTGTAACGGTGGCCGAAGATGTCATCCGCCAGAGAGCTGTTGACGGAAGACGCATCGTTAAGGGTGTCACCGTCAGACATATCCGCCGACATGGCTTTATCTGGTGGTGGCGTCGGAAGTACAGCCATGGTGTAAAGGCTTCCAACTGCACAGATCGCGTGTAGGATACAGGGGGAAGGGAAATTGGGATGGTTTGGTGGTAAATCGAGCGCAGGAACAAAAGTTGGTATGTGAAATAGTCTGCCCGCATGAGGATGGAAGGCGAAAAATGCATCGACGCTGCGTAAAAGCGCTCAATCGGAATTACGAAGCAATCAGAGAAGAGCGCGACTTACAGGTGGCGGACGAGGCTTGGCGACGGGAGATCCCGCGGCCAACCGGGCCAAAATACATCGTAACCAAAACCATGGGAAAGAAACGGTGTGTCAGGTGGGACACCCGGGTGGGCGGAGGCAGTAGTAGAAACGTTGACCGCTTCTGGTTGGGTATCCCCTGGTGAGATGAATCCCAATCCCTTGGAGGGTGGCGCGACTCCTGTAAAGACCGACGATGATTGGTAACTTTGTGGGAGTCCAAGGTTGGGACTGTGGAAGGTAGGAGGGGGTGTAGAAAGAACGGCGTTTGTGGCACCGGCACCGGAATAAACCGGAAGAGATGGCGAAGGAGACGACAGACTTGATTGGGACCTGTTGGCACCGGGCGAGGTTTGGTCCTTGAGCATTGCCTCGAGCTCATCTAAGGAGAGATAGGAACCAGCGGGTGAGACGTCGCACATGGGCACATGTGGGCTATCGTGTACGAACTGATCCTGTTTTCCAACTTCTCATAGCGAGTCTTTGGGGCTTCTTCTTGCGCCTCGGCTGAGCTGGCCACTACTTCGTGAGGTTTGAAAGGCTGCACTGCAGGAGGACGATCGAAAATACGACCAGTACCTTCATCGAACGTGCATTCCGGGTGCTCTGGAAGGACCACACCGCGGGGAGCGTGCGAGAGGGCATGTGCGTGAGATCTGACACACGTCGAGCAAGGTTTCTGCGCGTCGCTGAGGGAAATCGCAAGCGGAAAGAATGTAAATAAAGCGTCACGATGTGGAACGATGATATGATCCAAGTACCATTTCTGCAGAGATGCCGGTGAGCAGACGTATAGCTCGCACATGGTCAAAGGGGGGCGTACCAGTTTGCGTCTGCGACATTGGTGACAAGCCTAAAAGGACAGACAGACACGATGAAATGGTGAGCGTTCGGAGGAAGCGTGAAACGAAGCCCGAGATCGATACATACTTGGTTTCTCTTCAACACGTTCGGGTGGCTCCCCGAGCCTTTCGGGCCCGAAGTCGAAGTCGAGGCCGAGTCCTGCTTGGTCGTTGATATCTTCGGCATGCGGAGCGTTCGGGAGGGGAAAAAAAATAAGAGAGGAAGTGGGTATCGAGGACACGGATTCAGGTGGTGTCGAGGAGCGAGGTGGTGGCCAGGAGCGTTAGGAGAAAGTCGGGATGGGGCAGGAGGAGGACAAGGGATAACGAGCTCGTCTCACTCGACTGAGTAAGTACTCTATTTTCATCACTAAAAGCCCCTTTCCTGAGTTCCTGAGCTCTCGTCGCACGTCCTCAGTCAGCAACGTACCTCAAATGCCAGTCATGTCTTTCAATGGTTACCGCATACAGTATCACCCGCCTGACATGGGCGATATCTCCAACGCTCATACTTACCTGTCACATTGGCTTTGGAACCCGACGCGTTCATACAGGATTACAAAACGACGGATTATCGATCATCAGTGCGTTCTTCGTTTCTGCGTCATGTCATGTCATAAGGAGAAAATCAATAGCACATCATCCCCTTCTAGCCTCAACACGTGATCGCGTGACCTCTGCTGTCCCGCTGTGTGTGCGCCTTCCATCTGATTAGCGCCTCTATGTGTCGAAACTAATAACTATATCTTCGGTGTCAGTCGTGAATGGATTTTATGTGCAACAACATGACTCATGAAGGGAAATACGTATCCCACCCAGCGCGCGCGCAGCAAATTTGAGCCACAATTTCTAAGCTGATGACAATCGATGAGCGCCCGATCGTGCTTTTTGTATTGTTGCCACCCCTGTTTCAATCGCTTGCTTTCAATCATCGTGTACCTGTTAATCGTGTTCCAAACAATCATGATACAGCCTAGGGAATATGAACAATGCTATTGTGAGGAATCGAACGAAAGTATAATATAGATAACAATAATCAGTAGGATGAACGACGACGAATACAGTGTTTCCAACACAACATGGACAGAATAATACCAGTCACGTGCTCGTAAGCTTATTTACAGCCGCGAACCCTGCGGTGATATTCCCGACGGTCACCGTAGCGTTTGAGGTGGAATGGAAAAACAAAAATGCGGGATCCCACACTGCGTTGAAAGCGTCGTCCGTAAACGACTTGTCGTTCACAATGACGGGAGAGTTGGCAAACTCTGTCCATGTGACGCCCTTCTGTGCAGCGACAATGGCCCAATCTCTCACCGCTAGTGATTGATCGTTGCCAAAGAACAGTCCACCTGACGGCGTCGTGAACGACGACACAACGCCTGTGACGTCGGGAGGTGTCACTGACCCAAAGACCGCTACTTCTAACGTGGGTATGGTGCTCAACGACTTGCCCAGAAGGGTATCGTTGGATGGTGGGGTCACCGGAGAGGATAGCACATAGTTCACGAGTTGCATTGCGACGTTGATGTCGGGGATAGCTTGGAAAAAGTCCAGGAGGACGTGGTTTAGGTGGCCTAGCGTACCAAACTGGCGGGGATCTGTTGTAGGAATAGCGGACGTATTAGAAGTGGGTAAGCCACTGAGAACTTCTCCATTATAGACCACTACGCGGGAAGACGCATCGCGCGAGAGGGTGGCTGCTTGTTTTGGGCCAAATTGCGAGTCCTGGAAGGGTAGCCGTAGGTGAAGTATATTGAGTGTACCGTAGATGGGCCGATCCGGGAAGCACGACTGATCAAAGTTAGCTTGTGTCGTGGGAGGTGACAAGCCGAAGACCGAGGTCTCCAGGGTGGAGATCAGTTGAAATTGTGACTGCGAAAGACCCGGGTAACATGAAAGCGGTGGGGGGAATGGTGCAGTGCTGGAATTGGTGAGTAATAAGAACGTTGAGGTATTGCCAGGCCTCCCATTGGCATCAAATGGTATAAGAATAGGGGAAGATATCAGTAGTGACACAAATGTGAGAAATTTGCTCGGGTCTTGTCCGAGGACGTTTTGCCAATAGTTGGTCATAGCAGTTGTCCGAAGTGTGGATGACGCTGTTCGCGGTCAGGTGTCAGCACTACCATCAGATCTCGACTTGCTTAATGAATGCGTACCAGAAGCAAACGAATACATTCTATCCAAAGCAGCACGAGCCGTGCTGTCTACCTCAGCGAGCTGAGCACTTGATGGCTGCCCATCCGTGATGAACGAGACACTTGGTTCAGATATGGTCTGAGCTGCAAAATCGAAGGTAAAACCAAGCTGGGTTGTCGAGAACTCCGAAAGGCCAGTCACAGGGCCATCTCCCGGAAGAGTGTTCAAGTTGGCCTTTGAGATGAAGTCGCGTAGCTTTCCCACCGAGGATGCATTCTGAGACAATACAAAACTCCACAACAAAGCACCCTGGGCCCACTCTGTCCGATCAGGATTTGTTTGTGAATCCAGTGCTGGAGAAACGTCGACCACTCGAGCCTGAGCTGCACAATCATTACGAAGATCGGAAACCCCGGAGGAAGATAATGCGTTCACGACGGTCGTGGGAGTAAAATTTGAATTGAAGCGGTTATTGACAAAAGGAACGAGGTTGACAAGACTCTGTGCAAGGGGGTTGCATTGACCAGTGTTGGATGAGGTGCAGACACACGTCGCGTCTACATTGGTCGGTAAACCAATTCAGCTGCAAGAAAAAGGTGTGCGCAACTTACCAAGGCTACATGTGTTCCCAGTGCGGTTAGCAGAGCAGCTTGGTGAACGTGCGTTCTTGCGGCCCACCGTGACACCGACCACGATCCCAATGAGTGCCAATAAGGCCAAAACGGAAGCCCCAACAAAAAGCTTGATCCTGCAGCTCCGGCTCATTGGTCGCCTGAAACATGATTTGGGCTTCAATGGACTACGGGAACAATCGGACTGTGAGTCGCGAACGTTAACGCTCTGACGCCTTCTGTTGCCCAAGGCCAATTTAAGACCACTAGCGCGCGCGCCCAATGGCGAGTCCTTATCAGAACCCAGCCTGGGGGATGTGCGGACGCTGTCGTGAGGGAGGTGGCCTGCATCAAGCATGACATTGAGACGATCAGCTCGTTCAGCCAGTTGTGGTAAGGGCAATGAGCCTTCCATTCTTCGATGCTGCTGTGCCTGATGCGTCGAGATGTTCGAGATGGTTGGTAGCGGGGGGAGTGGCTTAATTCGCATCCACTCCATCGTTGCACGGGCCACATTGACGGTGCGTTGACCGACAGCGGATATGAGGGAAGTGACATGGCTCCTCACCGTCCTCGATGAATAGGTAGATTCCCGCCGCTGATATCTAGACGAGCGTCTACCTGCATCAAAATCAAGGCTCTCGTGCCTCTCGGGAGTTGGTGGTTGAGGTGTGCCAATAGGCGATTGAATATCACTGGGTCGCATCTTGCCCGCTATTGAAGAAAATGCTGAAGGCGGATGGGGGTTCAGAGGTGTAGAGCTACCGTACGTAGCTTGACTTCGGGGGTGGAGGGACTCTGGGATGCTGGTTGCACTGCTTATCTGGCGGAGCCTTGCCGGCGCCATGCCTAGAAGAGAGACCTTCCTGGTGAGGCCAAGCGCGGGTTGAACTATATCTGATTGTCCCTCATATGAGAGTGAGGCTACCGTATCATTGTCGCCACTGACATGAGAGTCAGCACCTTTTCCTGGGTAGGTCGAGGGGTGCGAACTCGGAGGAAAGCGACTTGATCCAGCGAGATGACGCGAAGAGGATGGAGGATAAGACATCTCAGATACGAGGCTGCCTACATCAGCCTGCGATGGAGTATGGAAACCACGAGGTGATGCATCAACGGGAGATTTAAGCGATGCAGTCGAGGAAAGTAGCTCAGTGATGAACGAAGTCGACAGCATCCTCTCTTCTTGTGCATCCACAGAAATAATGGAGGAGCCTTCGTGCCAATCATGGGGTGACAGCTTACCCTCTGCAAGCATAAAAGTTGCGCTCTGCGGTGTTGCACGAGAATCTGAGTTATGTGGACGATCCATCCTGCCAGGTCCACGAGAGGGAGAGCTGTCACCAGGCAACTGACGAGTCAAAGGTGAAGAGACCAATTGCGCACCAGGGGTGGGCATTAATGGTGCGATGTTGGCAGATACTGGTGATGAAGAGACGGTAAAGGTGCTTTGTGCAGGAGAGGGCAGGCCCTGTTCAAAAACAGGCACTGGTCGAACAATTGGGCTGGTCGATCCACTCATGGGATTGAGTTGCGGGGGCGTCATGACCGTAAAAGTGCTGTTCGCAGGGGATGGTTGTCCATGGTATGAGCTGGGGCCGGAGCGTTGGGGTGCGGTGACAGTAAAAGTACTGCGCGCTGGGGAGGGAAGGAACCGTTCGGTGGTAGGGCTAGCACTGGAAGGAAGGGTCGTGGGTGGAGGGGGGAACTGAGACAGACATAGGGATCCTTCCGTGATACCCGTGGCATAGGTATTGAAACTGATAGTGCTGTCTGCAATACCGGACGCGCTGGTAATGAGAGAAGTGCGTATGCGATGTTGCGGGGTGGAAGGACCATAGTCCCGGGGTGGATCCTCAGACATTTCTGAGGATGAAAAAGATCAATGGCAGAAGAACGAGGGAAAGAGTGGCGCCTGACGTCGCGACAGGATTCCAAAAAAATCGCGAAAAAGGTCAGAAAAGAAAGTGGTTATAACATAAAGGTGGGCCCGAACCGAACGACGACGGGATATACCGGGGAGAATATGCCGTGACGGACGGAGTGATGATGAAAATGAAATGATGATGAAAGAGTGATGAATTCAAGCCGGCCGAATCAAACGGAAGGGAGAGCGAGGGAGCGTGTTGCAAAACGAAGGACAAAAAGGAAGGAAGGGACAGCACGTATTGTCTCGTAGGGTGCTGTTTACTGTTACAACCGTAGCCGGGCGGCTGTGAGAGAATCGGTTGTCAAAAGAACTCAAGTTAAGGAACCGGGGACAACTTGGTCACGACGTGAGAAGGACAAGGGATGGCTCTGACAGGCAATCATACATGCATTACATCGCTGTCCCTCGGCCTCGGTATCAAAGCGATCAGTGATGATGTGTAGACCCGTACCGTGCACTGTACTGCACTGCACAAGTACACTAGAGTTTGAGTTTCAGATATTACACGACTCACGTGTCCGAGGTTCTTTTACCGTAACCGCGGAAAAACAAACCAAATTGACCGAATCCAAATTTCATATACGGAGACTCCCGATGCTGCTTGGCTGTGTATCGAGTGTGCTCTCCAGTCTGTCTACAAAAGTAGCTGCCACTGAAACAGTCGTATCCCCAACATTAATCCCACTAGCTACGCCTTGGTACGGGACGTGACGAGGAAACAATTCTGTTATAAACACAAAGGGGAACAGGGTGACCTCCGGGAACCATGGTACGTGGGATCCGAATCGAAACGAGAAAAAAACAACGTAATGCGAACCACCACAATTTAATGCGTAAAGGGTAGTCGACAAAGGTCATGAACAATTGCCATAAAAGTCGTAACCTTGAGCACGGGAGTAAATGGTATGATATGTTTCAAGTGCTAGTCCAGATGTAAAAACCGGTTCATGCGATGACGCACTTGCTGCTCTTCGGTTTCTCCTTTAGCTTGGGGGGGTTCACTAATTGTTCGTGATAAGTCGAACAAAGCAGGGCGCAGAGATCTTAAAGCACGCACGGACGGCACGGATCGCCTCATCAAAAACGTTCTTCAATCCCTTTTGAGTCAGGGCAGAACATTCTAAGTACTTTACAGCACCGATCTCCTTCGCCATACCGGCACCTTGAGTGTATTGAATGGGGGCCATGCGTCTTAGGAGATTGTGAGGGACAACCATATCTGAATCGTCAAGAAGACTTACCGGTCACGGAGCTTCTCAACGGTGCCCGGGTCTTCACGCAAGTCTAACTTGGTGCCGACAAGTACGACTGATGTTTGGGGTGCATGATGAGATATCTCGGGATACCACTGAAATAAACGATGAGATAACCCATCAAGTCATTGGATAGGGACAGCACGGCCGTACCTTCGTTTTGACGTTCTCGAAACTCGGAGGACTCACGAGAGAAAAGCAGATAAGGAAGACATCGGTCTGAGGATAGGACAACGGTCGAAGACGATCATAATCCTCTTGACCAGCAGTATCCCAAAGTCCGAGAGAAATTGTCTTGCCATCCACCATGACGTTGGCCGAATAATTGTCAAAAACTGGGTAGGAGACGCATCAAGTTGTATGCTAACCCGTGCAAACGAATATACGCTTGCCTGTTGGGATGTATTCACCCTGGAAATTGGGATATGAGCCAGTGGAGGGAGGAGGAAGAAAGTGACATACGGGGAAGGCATTGGTAGTATAAGATATGAGAAGACACGTCTGTTTAAACCATTCATTAGTGGCTGGGTCTGGGGAAACGGCGTGAATGCAAACGCCTTGCCTTTCCCACAGCACCATCGCCAACAACGACACCTATCATCTCTCTTTAGCCTGGGGCACAAGAGCGGGCGAGTGGAGGGGGGGCATACATTTTATTGCTTGCATTACAGAGGAACTTCAGAGGAAAAGTCGACGTGTCCGTGTGACCTTGAGTGAAGTGTGAGAGGTAGTTACCTGAGAGGGGGGAAGGTTGATCATAAATTAGCCGCCGGATAAGGGAGAAAAAAAGGGGGACCGAAATGGAAAGCTACCTGTGAGTGTAAAACGAGGATGTAAGAGGGAATTGGGAGAGAAGCGAGAAGAGGGCCGAACTGTATATGTTTGGTGGGACGTAGCGTTGGTAGCGGGGGTGGTGTTGCAGCGTAGTGCCCGTGCCGTGCCGTGATTTACCGCCACGCTGGGACAAGGACAAATAGGGAGGCCGAGTAGAGTACTTAGAACAGAACACCATGTCAACCCCCACGCCACGTCTAATCGTCATTCGTCATGGTAAATAAGTTCTTATTTCCTCTCGCACATACAGTTCAGTTCTCTCTCTATTTCGCAGGCGAGACCGAATGGTCTCTTAACGGGTCCGTCTTACCCTGCCATGCCATACCCACGTATATTCTTCGGCTCTGACCCACCCCCCTCTCTTCAATATCGTTGACTGCACAGGCGTCATGTTCGTCCTTACGTCAAGTCTGTGTTTGTCTCATACCGTACTCATATCTCTGTCGTATCTCCGCATCTCCGATCAGACCGGACGTACCGACATTCCTCTCACCGAACGCGGACGCGAGCAGATCAAATCGAAGGCCTCGTTCCTCGTAGGCGAAGGAAGTGCGTCGAGACGGATATTCGGACGCTTGCTCGCCTGTCTGATCGTTCTTTCCTTAGAACTCATCGACACAGTCAACCTGCGCACCGTCCTTGTATCTCCTCGTCGTCGTGCTCATGATACTTTCCACCTCTTGACCGAGCACCTCCTCCAAACACCGAGCCATGTTTTTACAGAAGGTGTTCGCGAGTGGGACTACGGAGATTATGAGGGATTGAAACCCCACGAGATCAGGGCCAAGCAGCCCAATTGGTGTATCTGGACAGATGGGTTGGTCCGCTTTCCCCCTGTTCTCACCGATCGTCCCATTCAAATCGCCGCAGCTGCCCCAATGGTGAATCAGTCGAAGAGATGACCACTCGCGTCGACGGTGTCATCCACCAGGTGCGTTCTCCGACACCCCCGACATCCTCCGATACGATATCCGAGTCGGTATTGTGTTGAGTTGAGCCCTCAAAAGGTTCGCGAATATCATCGGAAGTGGAAAGAGGAGGGCCAGGGAACCCGAGACGTCGTGGTTGTTGCTCACGGCCACTTCAATCGTTGCCTTATCGCGCGTTGGATCAGCCTGCCTCTTTCCGAAGGTTCGTTTCCCGACTACAGGACATAGTAAGAGGCTTGAACTTGCTTTTACAGGCACCAAGTTCAATGTCGAAACGGCTGGGGTAGGTGACAATCTGACTCGGATTGGAATGACTAACGAAGGTTGTTGCCCATTCCAGATTGCGATACTCAGTTACAACCACGGTTCGCTCCAAGAACCAGCGCTGAACGCGCTTAACTTGAATGCCTTTTAGAGGATAAAGAGAAAGGAAGGAGGTTGTATCTGTAGAGTTACGAAATGTTGTAGTAGCGGGCCGGAGCCAATTTGGTGCCTCAGCCCAATGAAGCTGTTGACGTTTGATTGGACTGACAGGACGACCTTTGGTTGCTTGCACGTTTCTCTTTTGCATTGTACCTCGCACACCTAAACTAATGGCCAGCTCAGAGGTACAGCAAGCATTCTCCACTAATGGCCATTTCCATACAGCCGACGACCAAGATGATCCCCATCCCTGTGACGTTGAACACGAGCACACCACGAGCTCTAGCCTTGTCCAATCCACAGATCGTCCCGAGCAGGACACGCCTGAAACTGGCCTCGAGGAGGCAGGTACCCCACAACACGAGCAACTGCGATCGGCACAGCCTGAAGAAATGACAGCCCCACCTGTTTTGGACGACCCTCCTGCAGCAGTTTCGTCAAAACACAAGCTTACCGCGTCCCCGACGAAGCGGCCCACTCCGACGGTTCAGACAACTACAACTAAAGGCGCTTCCGGTCCCCCGACGCCGCAGGTAAAGAAGGTATTTACGTATTTCTTTGCAATGTCACGCGGCTACTGCTTTGGCTGTCTCTTTCGGACACTTTTTCTAACACGCACACTGCGCATTGCAGATTTTGAACTCGGGTAAATTTGGCACGGGCGTCACGAAGGCTGTTCCGCCTCCCGTTTCAAAGGCCACTGACACGCCCACCGTCTCTGGCAAGCCTTCCACGACCGTTCAAACTCCTTCTACCGCGAAGTCTACGCCCTCATCCAACCCTCCTGCAAAGAAGTCCCCCGTGTCCGCCTCTGCACCGTCTTCCAAAGCGGCCATGCCACCCAAACCGTCAACCGCTGGTCCTTCTATTCCTGCCCCCTCACGTAGGACGTCTTTAGCACCGGGGAAACCTACAGGCCCGCAAGCGCGATCGTCCACGTTGTCCGCTTCGACGTCGGGCAAATTACCTTCTGGACCGACCTCTTCAGCCGCGGCCAAACCTGCTGCACCGCAACGTGCATCTCTCGTCTCCCCAGTTTCGACTGCGTCCGCCAAGTCAGCTGCAACACCACGACCACGTGCTCCGGTTTCTGAGTCCGTGATTCCGAAGAAGGCGGCGGCGCCAAGAGCCAGTCTGGCACCGGCCGTGAAGCAATCGACCTCTTCCACGGCAAAGCCGGCGCGAACTCCTGGCGCGGGCTCTATCTCGTCACTTAGGGATGTTAAGGGAGGCAAGGAGGGTGGCGCTGGTCTTGTAGAGATTCAGAGCAAGGTACCGCACTCGCTATGTTACAAGAAAGCAAAGCACGCTGACTTTCGCTGCAGCTGGATGAAGCAACGGCTTCCCTTGATCTCAAGACCAGTACAATTTCTGAACTCGAAACTCGAGTCAACGAGTTACAGGCAACTTTAGATAATATCACCGCGGATCTAGAGGCCACCCGGCAAAACCTCGAGGGTGCGGAATTCGCGAAAGCTACCGCCGAGAAGGAACTCGCAGAGACGAGTGCCGCTCTGGTGGCATCGCAGGGTGAGAGAGACAAGTTGGGGCAAGTTTCGGATGAGGTGCGGCACATTTTCTCTGATGGGTCGTAACTAGTCTCTTATCTGACAATAGCTGGAGACTGCGAGGGTGACCGCTGCAGAACAGAATGCCATCATCGAAACCCTGCGGGAGCAGACCAAGACCTTGCAGACTGAAGTGGATGAAAGCAGGAAAACTCTAGAAGCTCTTCATGCCGAACACGCCAAGAATTCTGACATCATCGCTGCCGCAGAAGTAGACCAACAATCCCTAGTCAAAACCAGGGAGAATCTTGAAGCCATTAAGGCCGAGACTGCTGCGTTGAAAGCAGCTCAGGATGAGGCATTGGAGGCCGCGAATGCGAAGATTAGCGCCCTGGAACGCGAGGCGTCGCGTGCTGAAGCGCTTGCTACCGAAATCGCCACCCTGCGTACTGAGAAAGAGGAGACATCCAATAAGCTCACGGAGCTTGAAGTCGAAATTTTGGAACTCAAGGACACACAGGCATCCGCAGAGGAAGAGGGTGAAAGAGGCAAGGCCCAAATCAATGCCCTATGCGACGAAGTAACAGCGGCTGCAGCGGCCACCGAGAAGGCTGTTCAAGAGGCGACGGCAAAAGAGACTGCTGCCGCCGAGCACCTAGAGAAGGTCAAGACGCAACACGAAGAAGCGATAGCAGTCGTCCTAAAGGAAATCAAGAAGCTAACAGAACAGCTTCACGCCTCTCAGGCTGATGTTGACGAGCTTCGTAACAATCTCGGGGCAGCAAAGGAAGCGGCCGCGTCCGCCGCCGAAGAGCACGCGCGCCAGCTCGCAGAAGCCGAGGAAGCTCACCAAGCTCGACTAGATGAACAGACCGCGGAACTGGAGAGGATTTCCGCCGAGCTCGCGGTGCGTGCATTGGCCGAATTACATGCGTTCATGCAATATTCATAAAGTAACTTTTCAGGCCCAGGAAACTGTGTATAATGCGAAAGTCCAGACCGTCAAGGATGAGCACGAGCAACTCCTGCAAGAAGCCTTTGAGCGTGCAAAAGTGAGGTTTCTTGGTGATAGTGTGATACAATTATTCTCATTGTGTAGAATGAAGCAGGTGACGCCCATGGGGAAGACCTACAAACACTCAGAGAGCAATCTGGAGCGGCTGCCGAACAACTTCGCTCTTCGCATCAGGCTACTGTTGAGGGTCTTAAATCTGACCACGAAGCTGAACTCGCCTCCCAGGCGCAGGCCTTCCAAAAGCAACTGTCTAGTCAGTCACTCGAGCTGAAGGCTACCGCTGAGGATCTCGCGAAGGCGAAAGCAACGCTCGACACGGTACTTCAAGAGGTGGAGCCTTTGAAAGTACAACTAGATGAGGCTCGTCAAGCTGCTCAAGCTGCTGCAAGTGTGGCTGCATCTGATCAATCCGCCGAGTTCGCGCGCCTGACCAAGGAGCTTTCCAACGCACGGGAAGACCTAGAGAGTGTCAATGAGATGTTCCGGGCAAACCAAGAATCGATGCGAGAAATGGCTGATAACCATCGGATGGAGTTGGAGGAGGCCGCGAAGGGGCGCGCCGATACGGTATCGAAGCTCCGTGCAGCCCATGATGCAGAAATACAGTCATTGGTGGCCGATAAGGCAGACCTCGTGACAAAACTCTCTGACCTCGAGGGCGAGGTGCTCACTTTACGCGCGTCTGCCACACCCTCGGAATCCTTCACATCACCCAAGAGGAACGGATCGGCTACCGCACCGTCGGAGACTGTGACGAAGGAAGAGCTCCAACGCACGCATGAAGCGCACAATCTGAAGATGCACGATTTGCAGGCCCAGCACGATAAGGATATCCGAGCGCTCCGAGAACAGGTGGAAGCCGCGCTCGTAAAGGCGGAGGAAGCGGAGACGGACCTGGAACGAAAGAAGATGGAGATAGCGCTTCTCGAACAGGATCAAGAGGAGAGCCAAGACCAGATCACAAGGTACGTGAAGTTGTTCGGTTTTAAGAGTTTCCTTGGTTCCGTTTTTGCCTTGGTCGTGATCATTGGTTCGGGCGTCTTTTGACTTCCTGGGATGATGCGCCGCGGTCGTGTGCACTTTTGATGCTCATTTTTACTTTCATTGGCCCGTTTCTATTACGTGGATTGTGCCCCATTATTATTGCTCAAATTTGATGCTAAATTATCTCTTTTGCGATTTCTACTTATTGCGTTCGGTCTTGCAACCTGTTTTGTTTCTTTATTCATTTGTTCCGTACTGTTATTCTTTCACCGTTTCACCTCTCTCGATCGTGCTGAAACTCACGTGGTTTTCATACCATCAGGATGAAGGAAGATATGGATCGTCTGACGGAGAAACTATCGTCAAACGCGGAATAATCGTTCGTAGGACTCGTTGCTGGCCTCGCGACCCCAAGACGGTTTCCTGCTGGGATCTTGTAGGATGCCTGCTGGTAATGGATACTTTCACACGTTTCATGCTACGTGGAGCGACATGCCTCGTTAACCTATGTCATACCCTGCTGTTATTCTTAACCATGCATACCCTTACTCCTAATGAGCAGTGCAGCAGTTTGCTACACTCCGTTGAAGCTGTGTTATTGCGAATTGCGAATTGTTCGGGGCGGAACCGTACCGGATATCCGGCCAATGACAAAACTCCGTACCGTGTACCGTACAGCTCTGCCCCAAAAAGGGAAAAGGCGTGAAACCCCAATGCCAAACAAACCTTGATTCTCTTCTCTTCTCATCAAACCACCGTTCCCCTCAGCTAGACATCATGGGAGTCCAGAGAGAACCAGGCCAGAAAGGTGTTAATTGGTCTAATATCGCCGTTGGTATGTGCACTCTTCCTTTCACGTCGCTGCACTCCGCCTCACTCACCGACGCGACAGGCGCGATCATGAACATGGTACCATCCTACGATTTTGACCCTTCAGTATAGCTAACAATACCATAATTCCAATTTTATTTCTAGTTTGTAAGTCCCTTCCAAGGAGACCCGTGTTCTTCAACTAATTATCCTCTCATTACAGGAGGCAAGTTGGCCAGCAACTAAAGTAAATTTGGCCACTGACCGGTAGTACCCTCAGGTCACGACTCTTGGTCAACCTCTGGAGGTCATCAAAACCCAGATGGCTGCAAACCGGACGCAGTCGATGGTTCAAGCGTTGCAAACCGTTTGGGGTCGTGGCGGCTTCGTTGGTTTCTTCCAAGGTCTCATTCCATGGGTGCGTATCTCCAGCGCCTAGCTGGTCCCCCCTCCCGCTGATTTATTTTCAGGCGTGGATCGAAGCTTCGACAAAAGGTGGTGTGCTTCTCTTCACCGCGTCGGAAATTGAGACGGCTACAACGGGCATGGGAATGAGCCCCGCCACGGGCGGCCTTCTCGGCGGGATGGGCGGTGGTATTGCACAGGCTTATGCGACTATGGGTCAGTCCACCAATTCATTTCTTAGATTCGGTCTAATCTATATCTCTTAGGATTTACGACTAGTATGAAAACGGCAGAAATCACCCGTCATAAACAAGCTGCAGCGGGGGCGAAGGCGCCTTCGACTTGGGCACTGTTCTTCGAGATCCTCCGAAAGGAGGGCATCCGTGGTGTCAACAAGGGTGTCAACGCTGTCGCTGTACGCCAGTGCACGAACTGGGGCTCTCGGTACGTGCAGCTGTTTGCTGTCAATTTGTTGTAACCTGACGTCGCGTTCAGCATTGGTCTTGCCCGACTTGCGGAGACGTCAATTCGGAAGGTCCGCGGCAAGGAGGAGGGCCAATCTCTCGGTGCTTTGGACAAAATTCTTGCTTCATCCATTGGTGGTGCTCTTGCTACTTGGAACCAGCCTATCGAGGTTATTCGTGTCGAGGTATTTCGATGTCCCACTCAGTCACACCCTGTTCTCATCGGCGGTTAGATGCAAAACATGTCTAAGGAGGCAACTGCGTCAGCTAACCGCCCAGCGAAGCTAACTATATTCAATACTTTTACTTACATCTACAAAGAAAATGGCATCAAGGGACTCTATCGTGGTGTGACTCCCCGTATTGGCCTTGGGATTTGGCAGACCATTTGCATGGTTTCGTTTGCAGATTACGTCAAGGCATGGGTGAAAGGGAACCAAAAAGTGTAGGGACATGGGTAGTTGAGTTACCGTGATTTCCTTAGGGCTAGATGCTTGTCCTGGTAGAGTACATAGATTATATTAATACCCCACCACGTTGACCATCACATGACGTTCCCCACGCGACTGGCAAGCGAATCCCCGAAGCCCGAAGGACGAGTCCAGGTATACGCTAGACTGCGCTTGCCATGGCACCTCCATCACCCTCCAAGGCATCGAGGAATCCCCTCTTGCTGGCATATCTTGCGCAACTTTCACAGCATCCGTTGCGTACCAAGGCGCTAACAACGGGTGAGTGTGCTTCCCATTCCATTCCACATCGTTCATGCCGAGGCCTGACCGAACCCTCACCCAAAGGGACACTGTGCTTCCTACAAGAGGTCCTCGGCTCTCACCTGGCCAGCGTCCCCGTCCGGAAACCTGCCAAAGATGCGTCCCTCTGTACCCAAATGCTCGCGCGTGCCAAGGTCGACACGCGCGCCTTCAAGATGGCGCTCTACGGCTTCATCGTCTCGGCTCCCCTCAACCACGTCCTCGTCGGCGAGCTGCAGAAGGCGTTCGCCGGTAAGACCGGACGCGCGGCCAAGCTCGGTCAGGTCCTCGCCAGCAACCTGATCATCTCTCCCATTCAGGCCTTCTGTAAGTACGCTTCCGTCGTTCGCTAGGACTGCGCCGGTCAACCTCCACTTGCTTCACGCTGACTCCCGTTTTCCTTTTTTTTTGGGAAGTCTATCTCGCCTCTTTGTCTGTTATTGGAGGTGCCAAGTCGTGTGACGAGGTCATGAAGACTGTGAAGGGGGGCTTTTACCCCGTGATTCGGGTTTGTTTTCCGTCCCTTCCCTCTCCTCGTTCCGCTCCATGCATATTGGCTTTTTTATTGACTGTCATCGCTGTTCGTTTTCTCAACATAGGTCATGTGGGTCAGCTCCCCGCTGTCTATGGCATTTGCTCAGAAATTCCTCTCGCCGGAGGTTTGTCGTGATGCTCAGGAATCCGCAATTGACGAGATGCATCTGACGTGCCCTTGACATTTGTACAGCTATGGGTTCCGTTTTTCAATTTGGTTTCATTTGTACTCGGGGTAAGCCCACTCTGCCCACTTGCAGGTCATCGACATTGAGTTGTTAATGTTTTCCCCCAACAGACATACTTCAATACCAAGATGAAGAGACTTCGCAAATCGGCGGAAAAGAAGAAGGATGATGATGATGGGTCAACCAACCATTAATGGGTGCAATAGACCTGGCATATGTGTGTGTTACCCTAGCTAATTTATCCGGCACACCCTTGTCCAGCCTATGTTGAGGAACCACTGACCGGTGCTGTTTTGAAATTTTATGATCCTGTTTACCCGAGTGGAGGTCGAAGCTCACCGGCAGACAAGTGAGCTGTAAATGCACAAGACCCGCAGCCCATAGATATTTTCTGAATATGAAGGAGAACCCGGCAGTGGGTGATGTGGTCGCGCAAGCAATAACATCTGTTTGAAAATGGGGACTGAGCTCATGTGGCTCTCCCGTACGTGTTGAGCAATGTGTCCGAAATATACTTTATTACCTGCTTTATTGCCCTCGGAGGGGTCTGATCCCGCGTGCGTTTAGCCACTGGAAAGACACCTTTCGCCGGTTTGGTGCCTCGCGTGAGTTCCAAAGCCTCTGTTGTAGAGAGTGGTTGCTTTGATGGAGGTAACGTCTCTGGTAGCTCCCTAGCTCTAGCTACTCAAGGGATCGTTTGTTTTCCAGAACTGAGGACTAGTAGGATCACTCAGGTGGTGGTGGTATCTCATGCATTCTTCGATCGTCTCAGACCATCTCACGCGTGACACGTAGTATCCGAAGACCTAGCCTTATTAGTATTAGACTTACAAAGGTGTCATCTAGACCAATACCTGTTTGCCACCACGACCACGAAGACAGTTCTCTAACTCTGACGCAGTTGTGCCATCACAAGATTATGGATCGTTTGCGACAGTTTGAAGCACGAATGATACTCCCTTTGCACACGTCCGATATTCGAGATTAAAAGCAGCGAATAGGCTCCGCAGGGGCTCTCAGAAGATGCAGGGTCAATGTGTATACGTGAAACAAGTCTTATCATGGCAGCGCAATAGCTACCACGGTGACACAGGGTCGATGAGCTTTGGAGGGCTTCTCCGAGTAACGGTAGATTGTCCGCCAACTCTGATCAGTCTTTTGTCCAACCTCAACTTCCAGTTGCCAACCCCCGAGGGCGTACGAATCGGGGCCGGTGACAAGTAAGGTTGGGGTGAGAGTGACGTGTTGCATAGGCTCCAGTGTCCCGCGGAATGTGAGACGGCCGATCCAAGAAGGCGGCGCCAAGCTTCTACAAGGTAGTAGCACAGGGCAGTCAAGCAGTGGTCACAAATAAATAAGGGGAGGGCGCACTTGGTAGCGGAGGGGTCATCGGCTGTTGCTTCTGATGCCAACTTCAGAGTATACTTGGACGAGTGACTCATGGAGAAATTCCTCAACATAAATGTCACGGGTACGTGGCACGATCTGTGAGGTATGGTGAGATTAATGTTTTGCAACACGCGGCGGATGATGCGTACTTCTCAGAGAAGTCGTGATGGATGACGCCAGGCTCGATAGTGGTCAGTGAGACAGGGTTCATCTCAGCGTTCCATTCGCTCGTACGTATGGCCTCGAGAACACTTGACCTTTCCATCTGCGTCTCCGCATACATGCTGCGTTTCACCTTCATTTCCTGGACCTCTCGAATGACATCATGGAGTGCGCCATGCTCTGCTCCGACGATGGCCCCCGATATGAGGACATGTCCTGACCTATTGCTGGAGGGAATATCCCAGAATAAAAGAACGTCGAATGAATGCGGGTGATATAAAGGAAAGATATAGGGGTGAAGATCAGGAGCGATAAATGGATGTCGAGCCACCAATTCGCGTGCAATCGTATTCCGACGACCTTGATGCAGCAACGACGTCGTCAAACTTGTCTTGATAGAGTAATTGGGGGTCTAAGAATTTACGTCAGTTAAACTTGCAAAAGCAGTGATCAATCTCTGGACCTCGTTTATATGACTGCATCTAATATTTAACGGTGGTGGTGGAGATTTCTCAACAGGATGCCCTTTTAAAACGTGCGAAAGCTTGTCTTCTATAAAGTGGAATGTATCATCAAGGTTGGGAATGTCGTCTCGCGGATTCACACCAAATAGCGATTGAAAGCTCTGACTCGAGAGGAGATTTACACTGAATCCCGTTCAGCGGTGTATGAGAATCGTTGGAGACACGTAACCTACCGCTTAGGACTTGTGAGGGATTTGCACGACCACGTCGGGCTCAGTGCCACTATCTGAGACACAGAAACTGAGATAGAAGGGGCAATGTTCCGGACCTCTAGGATCGAAGTAAAGAGATTTTCCAACATTTGCCCTGGTTGAGATGTTAATGTCGCCGAGAGTAGTGGATGGACTTCAAAGGAGCGTGCTATCCTGACGCAGTGAAAGGCATGGCCATCTCCCTAGAATTAGTGCGTCAACGCAACGCTGTAAATGGGCTGTAACCAAGATGTCGCATACCTCTCTGAAAGTGAGTAAGAAACAGAGCTCTTGCTCGCCCAATTTATTTGCGTGGAGTACGAAGGGAAGTTCAAAGTTGGCACCTGGAGCAAGTGACGAGCCCTCCACAGAAACCCATGGAATTCTATAGGGCATTCTAGGGTGCAGTGAATTGTCTGAATCAAAGGTCTCAGAACCAATACCGGGGTCTTCGCCTATAGGCTGTAGATAGTGCAACGGGGCCATTTGACCCATACCAGGGTCTTGATCGCCAGGTTCATCAACCCAAAATTCGTCATCCTCTCCACTGACCAGCCAGACATCGCCGATCGCCTGAATGCCGATATTCGACAGCCAGATGCGCATTTGTCTACATTCCCCGTGATAAAGCACTAAATGGTTGTCATCGAAGAACTCGGCAGCCAGTCGCTGCGTAGCATCTTCGACCTCGACCTTGACGACATTATCAGGCGCATATACCTTGTTTTGTCGTTGGTGTGGCGTGTCTTGAAGTCTCCGACCTCGCGACGATAGAGATTCTCTCGCAGGGAGGAGAGAAAGGAACATGTATGAGACATGGGAGATTTGCAAGGACATTGGCTGTCTTGCCAGAATTGACAATGGGACCTTATTTGATCAAAAAAAATTAGCTCGTAGCACATGCTTAAACAAGCCAACAAAGTTCACCGTCCGGGTTTCCTTCGGGTCTAAGATGATCTCATCTAAAATCTCGACATCAACGAGATCTTGGGTCCATTCGGAGCCCGTTGAGCGTCCCGTTACAACAACAGTCAAGTCTGACAGGTTCACTTCTGCGTCGAATGGATTATGGACAACAAGGTCCACCCAGAACGGCTCTGCGTACTTCTCAGCGAGGGAGAAAGTAGACTATTACACACACACACCGTTGACAGTCGCCTTCCCTGTGCGGTGAAGAGCTTCTTTACCCCTAGTCCTCCAGAATGAAGTCCAGCTATCTTCCCGCAATTGCCATGTTGCGGGGTCTCCACCCACCGCATCGCCAGGCAACCGAACTCTGGTGAGACGTGGTTTGAATAGGGTAACTGGGAGCATCAGGTCTTCAGTATGGAATTTCGCGCCTGATGTGTCTTTCAGATGCTGCCTTTTAAGTCAGACGTTGAATCTAGAGGTGAATAAAGCCGAGCACCTGGAGAGCAACTCGAAAATCCTCCAAATAAACGGCATCCATCGCAGGGCCTTTAGGCATTTCTGACACATCTTCTGGCGGGTGTGCTGGGTCGGGATATCTCCCTAGAAGCGACAAAAAGCATTGAACTGCCTGCCGGACCTCGCTCGTGGTATAATAGAGACGTCCTGATCGACGAAACGTCAGTCCCTGTACGACATCAAATCCATTTTAAAGTACCCAACGCATGCTCTAAACCAGGGAGGATGCCGTCAAGTCGACTCGATGCCTGCATCTCGATTCCCTCGGCGTCCCAAAACGAAGGCGACAGACTCTTTTCAGGAGAAACCTTACAAAGCCCGTGTGCCTTGCGTAGAAAGTATATGGTAAGCGGTTTCTGTTTGATCCTATGAGTGATGTATAATATAACAGCACACTGAGCTCGCGCGCACAATTCCAGACTTCTCGAGCCGGTTTGCAGCGAGGAGATACAGAAGCGCGGCCCGTCGGCGGGCCAGCCTCTGAGAACTGAGGTGAGCAGCTTGTGCAAGCAAGAGAGCGGATGGTGGTTCCTCAGCCTTTGAACTTCAAACATCAGTATCCTGCGAAGTCGCGGCCTACCACGTTATGTCACGCACCGATGAGGCCGCCCAGACTAGCCACCTGTCACCTTCATGGGGGCTTGATAAGAAATCGGGACTGCCCTCCCAACGTACAGCATATGTCAGTGCACGTAGTTGAGCCAAAGCTGATGCTTCTACGTCGGGGGATGTAACCGTGGAGAGTGCGTACGAGGCATGAAGGTTTACCGCAGAGGACGGAGAAAGGATAAGTGGAAGCATTTCCTTCAAAACGAGACAGCTGAGCACTCTTGTCTTTCCCTCGGATACTGGTATACCCTACCGATCCACCCTTCCCATCTTTCTTTAGCGTCTCCCACACGTTGAGTGCCAGCTTTAGGTCACCCAATATAGTGGCGAATTCTGCTAGTCGTCTCTGCTGACTCAGAGGAGGATGTCCCCCAGCAGGGATACTCGATATTGAAGATTGAGACATTGACCGAATTCCTGATGGGACAGGGGAAACAGGTGACGCGTGTGTCTGCTGAGGCACAGGAGATGACGCCCCGGAGCCAAAGAGACGACGAGTTGAGGAAAACAAACGGGAAGGTAGCCTTCGTGTTGAGGCGAACTGAAAGCATATAAACGAGTCAACATATGGTCCAGGTATATGAGAAGCTGGAGTCACATTTTCGTTCCAATCCGCAACATTTTTTTCCATCCAGGGCACAAGACTCATCGAAACGAACTCTCGAACGAACTTGGCGGTTTGTTGTATGTCCTGCTCACTCAGGCGAAGCGTGTTCATTTCATGCGTGGGAACAGAGGTCGAAAATGGATTTGGCTTCGAGGCGGATGGATCGGGGGTGTTGAGCAAAGATTGCGGGATTGGCGGTAGCCGTAAAGGTGCGATTGGAACAGGAACAGGTGGTGGCGGTGGTGAGGGAAACTCGAGTGGAAGCAGATAGCTATGTAAACCATACTGCTTTTTGACGGCATTGAAGAGTGCGTTTGCTCTTCACGGACGTGAGTAGATGAAGACGGACTTCGGGAGACCACGCACTCTTCGTCTGACAAGGGAGATGTTTCCGGATGGACGATCAGCGAGTACCGTAGATATGTATTATCCACCCATGAAGGGAGTTCTAAGGGGCGAGAATGTAGCTGCGCCAAGGTGTGCAGTGGATTGGGAAGCATGGTGGACACGGCCAATATGACTGTAACGGAGTTGAGGACACGACTAGGACTGGTACAGGGAACACACACCCGCAACTGGATGGTTCCATCCCTCAGAACTGGATGGAATGTGCTCTCCTTCTACGCATTGGCGCAACTCGTTCCACCAAGGGGTCCTTAGGCTGTGGGCCCTATCGTTTTCGGCTGCGGCTGCCTCAATGCGTTCCCAGTCTTCCAACCACTTGGCGCATCTGCTTGAGACACGAGCGCTGATCCAGTCTATCGTTCTTCCTGCGCGTTGCTCCTCGTCCTCACGACACCCTTCTTCGACCTCTGCCAGGTCTGAGAAGCGTAAGGCGAAAGAGGTGAGATGCACCGGTGTCAAGGATGTTGTCCTCGTTGTGACTGAGAAGTTGCATGTGAGAGTCTGAGGTATTGGTACCTCGAATGAGGCGCGTCTTACCCTGTGGTAGCGGAGAAAATGATTGCAGAATTTGGGGCAACGGGGGTAAGGACAATGAGGAGAGAATATCAACCAGGTCAGGGGACGAAATGATACATATATGAGGGCTTAGGGAGGGCGGAAGAACAGACGTAACCCGTGCCATTGCTCGGGCAACTTTGTTGTCGACTCTCGAGATCGCTTGATTAGGAGAGAGCCAAGAGGTTCGGCATGGGGACGGATTGCGAAGATTCACGCGTCAAAGTGGTGAATTGGCCTCCGTTTACATAACTCAATCGCATAGATCGACGATTGTTGGTGTGAGATCAAAGATATCGTATATTAATCATATGGTACACCAAGAGGCGCATAAAACAGTCAGGTATACAACAGATCGGTCCGTCTCGTAGATGAGGTCAAGAGAATCAGAAAAGTATATCACCTAGTATAAGACCACCCGCAAGGGCACCAAGGAGAGGCAACGCAGAATTATTGGAACGTCGCTGGCGCGGATAGCCGCCATAGCCTCCATAACCATAACCATAACCGCCACCGTATGCTGGGCCGTACATGTAGGGGTCTCCGGGTGGTGGACCGTAACGTGGTTGGCAAGACCCTCCCGCGACTGGTCCCTGTCGATTATAGAGGGCCTGCTGTTGTGCTTGCTGTTGCGCGTATCGTTGTCGCTGCGCATTTAACATTTCTTGATACTGGCGCTGTCTCTCTCTTTCGATCTAGAAATAACCGGGCTGATAAGAAAACAGTAAGATGGACCGAGGATTGAGTTGTACGCACTCTCGCCTGCTCCTTCCTGTATGCTTCACGCTCTTCTTTCGTACCGATGGCCTTGTCCTTGAGCTTGCCGAAGAACCCTCGTTTCTGCTTTCCTTTCTTGGAGGAATCGGCCGTAGCTTGGTCTTCTCCCGGTACCATGCTGGCGCTATCATGGCCATTGAAGGAGTGGCGACGGGCGTTGGACGGCGGAGTGTCTTCTTGCCGAGCAAGGTTGCCGACTTTCTCCTTAACGTCCGGGTGCTCTTTGAGGTATTGTTCATCCTCGTACGGATGAGTCCAGATCGCGCGTGGCGGATCAGCTTTCGTGTCCACCTGTAGAGCATGGGGTCAATCATGGGTGCAGAAGAGTGAGGAGAACGATATGTCACACACCCAGAAGGGATGATTAGTTTGGGGATCGAGTTCTTGGATCCAGCCGTACGGGAGAGGGAGTTGATCTGAACTCATGATAGGGTATGGGTGATATGTGTGCCCCGTAAGGGATTGATTGTGGGCCCTCTTATAAGGAGTGCCATTGGGCGTAGAGTCATGTCATGGATTATTACCCATGCATCACGTGGAACAGCACGCCGAGCTGTGCTGTACAGCCTGCCTTATCGTGTGCATCGGTTACATCGGCCAACCCGCACAGCCCCGTCCGGCATATCCTGAATGACTAAAGAATTTCGTTCACTTTCCCATTCCTACCATGCTCTAGATCCGCAACTGTTTCCGCATTAGCTGCGCCCGGGTTACTGACTTTCCTTGCGAACCCGACTCGGGCTTGCATTAGAGGCGGCCCACACTGAGTGAACATGCAGCTGATCATGTTTTACAACTATGGAGTAACAGTGCGAAATTGTGCCGACAGGTTAGGATCATAGAAGATTGGGTCATCATCGTCACTGTCCACGGAGGTCATGTATTACCTCCTGGATTTTCCTGATTTTCTGTTCCGTAGGCATCTAAAAGAACCAAACCTCAACAAAACGGAAATCGAAGGTCATAGTTGTGCGACAGACCTCATAAAAGCTCCGCATTCTCTCCTTCCGAGGAGCATCAACGGCATGGCGTTGGAGGTATTTCTCAACAAATGAGGTGGCGTCATCTTCGTTCTGGTCGTTATGGGCGTCACCTCGATCGAAAATACTGCCTTCACGATGCATGCTAGTGATGCTACTTCCCTCTCTCCGACGATGAACTTTTTGTACTTTGGTGGGCACCTCCGCAACGGGCTTGGCCCATCCCGACTCCCACACATCCGGTGTTGGAGTCCAATCCTCGGCAGGAGCACCCCAACCCCACCCATCGTCATCGGCACCCCAATGACCTTGGCTACTTTGTTCCGCTAGTTCTTCTTCCAGTTTATCCAAATAATCATGCATGGACTCGGCTTCTTCACCCCGTTCAGCCGCCGCCAACCCTCTGCGCCAAAACGAGACGAGGTTGGGAGACAAGTCCGTCCAATGGTAACGCTCTTGCTCAGCTCTTCTGAGACTCGATATCATGTCGGATGTGAGTTTTCGCATGGCAGACGAGGTAGCTTGGGTGCTAGAGGCCTCAGCCTCAGCCCTTAAGGAATGCTGGGTTGAACCTTCATGGGCCATGGCTTGCTTGAATGTCATGACGTCTGCTTTGCAAATATTGCAGAGCCATTTCCCATTGCCTACATCTGTGAAATCTATGTAGCACTTAGTATTTGTTTACTGGTATGACCACGCAGCGAAACGTGCTCACTCTCTCGGTGTTTGATGTAAGCTGCCGCTCGCGGCATGCTTCATGGACGTCGATATGGCTTGAGGAGTATTAGGGACAGAATAGAGAGTGAAAGTACTGCGCAAGTTGAAAAGGGTATCTTGGAGAGGATCGATAGCGGAGGTCAGGAGCTTTGCCTGCCCAGATGAGGAGGCTGCGGTGGCCCTGCATAACAAGGTAAATATATGAACAAACGCCCGGGAAACCCGTGCGAAATCTTAAGTCATCCGGACCCATTGCCGGAGCTTACCCATTGTGACGCACCACACCACAGCCGCGAAGAAATGTGGCTCTGTCGGTGGTTTACTAAAACACGGTTGGTCCAGGGGTGCATAATGTTTTACTTGTGATGGAATAGCCATGTTGGTGCGCAAATACGCTGTGTCTTAATTTATACGTTTCGGTCGTCTTCCCTACTGTTGCATGGGAATCGGTGGTTGGTATTTCTTGGTTTACGCACTCATACCCGGAGTCTTTACAAAGCAGCCTTACAACAATGTATCCACTTCAACCAAATCAGACATGCCGTACCACAATTCTGATAATTCGAATCCGCATCCAGTGTGTCACAAGCCTCGTAAGATCTCCTGCCACTCGTTGACTAGTGAAATGCTACCGAATAGATATGATGAAATGAATTCCGGATCTGCTAGCCGAAAAAGCGTGGCAGACTCGTGGCAATCTACTCTACACGTTTCTACATCCCCACAATCGACAACAGCGTGAATTCATACCACCTCTCGCCGGAGAAGACCCGTAACTTCGTACTTCACCATGACTGACTGATATGCACACAACAGCCTACAGACAATCATAGCACGCCGTTGTTTAGGCCTTTAGGGGTTAGACCGAGACGAAGATCTTTTTTCGGCAAAGTTTGCTGACACTAGGTGGACGTATCCTGGCGCGTGGCATCATGACATGGAGGGGACATGGGGGACTCCGACTAGAGGAATCTGTAAGCCATCTGTTTGGTACGCTTATGTCAACGTTACAATCTATATTTCCCCTACTCCAGGTGGATACGGCCCCTTCTAGCGACACTGTGCGATCATCAGTTAGCTGCAAAACAGAGGGTGTGAAGGCGACACTCGCCATGCCAGGCGAATCGGGACTGTTGGGCACTTGAAGCCCTACGCACCACGCCCACGAAGGATGGTGGGTAATCAGGACCTGATGCTGGTGGGCATGCAGTAGAAGACCCAAGCGAGGCTGCCCTGCTGATCAGGCAGTGAGGTAAAGCCAACGTAAGGTGTCAAACCATATGTGGTTCGATCCTACATCTCTACATTCGTCTTTGTCTCTCGTGCTAACTTAGTGACTATCGTGTCTCTATCATATCCACTGGAGTGCCTTCAACGAGACTACCTCAGAGTTCCTGGACACCTCCTAACTCGTTTCCTTCTTTCCCTCCTCGACTGTACACCATTTTCAATTCCACGCGCCCGTCCCAACAACCTGCCCACTAACGCAGTTAGGGAGTTTGCTATAAAAATTTGAGTGTCGCCCATTTCCACATAGGAGGGATACCATCGTACCCAAATCTTCCCAGCCCTGAGGGGTGAACACCGTCGGTATGACACGATCACGGCTCGTGAGTACAAACTTATAGGCGATTGCGGTGCTCCAGATGACGAGGATCCCGTCACTAATCATTGCAGGATTGGGTCCGGCAATTGTAGCCATGATGAGAAATGCTAGGGCTATCCCCCCAGACAGTAGCACCATCCCATCTAGTATCGACATGGTTGGAGCGTTTTAGAGTTAGATGTTGATAGTCACCTACAGTCGCTCGTATGCCCAACAATGTCATATGCCAAGTTGATCGCAAGTACTAGCATATCGTATCTTGACGTGACGGCAGCAAACAAAAAAGAGGTTAAAACCAAGAAGGTACAAGAGGTGGGTGGGAGTGTATGAGATGAGGACTCACGCATTCGTAAAAAAACCCAATCCCGCGGTCATCCATACTCTAACGTGAAACCAACTGTATTATAGCAGTGTGAGTAAGAAGGAGATGGGACAGGTAAGGGACGCACGAGAAACTACTGGCACACCCGTCAACGTCACTCAACGCATTTGTTCTGTACCAGCCTGAGGTGTGCCGCTTGAGCATGTGGATCATGTCATGATCTCCCGTGGGCTGCCCCAGGCTCCTCAGTGGTCGTGCATCGCGGGCATCTCGCCCTGCATGAGTTGCGGCACCACCATTTTTCAAGAGACGGTTTGAGTCCCCGCGACTGCCAGTCACCTGCATGCCAAAGAATCGGTGCGGGTATCAAGTTAGGGATTACTTCTGCGGTAGGCCGTGGCGGGTGCGGACCGAGAGGGTATAACAGGAGTGGTGAGGCCCACAATCACGGAATCCGACGCATGTAACTTTTTAAACGAATCTATGATAGGCACCTCCTCTAATCCAGGATCTACCTGCGTACTGTACTGTCAGAAGGGCGGTGGGAGATGACAGTTGCCACTGCCAAACACCTTTGTCCCAAGAAAGCCATATGATACAAACGAATGAACTTGATTGGATGGGAGACATCCTCGGGGACAGCTAAGTGCCAGCGGCACTGCCTGCTGTATGGGAGTACGCACGCGTGTCGCCTTGAACGTGAGGCGCCGGCCTAGTACTAATGCACATTCTGACCCTTGTTGCGGTGTGCCAAAATTTGCTGGAGTACCCTAGACCTTGATGCTGCGATGCTTGTTCCATCATTTGCCCATGCAGCGGAATACGCCCAAAATTTCCTGTAAGACACCACTCCTTCAGGACCTATCACTATGTGGCAATGAACCCTACTAGTAGACTTACGCTCGCACTGCCCTCACAGAAGGACTGTATAAGGGTGTGGCCCTGGGTGTTTGCTTCGTTCGATCAGGGTTACTAGTACGCGAATTCTGTGTTCCTGTACATGTACAGTACATACCAGTGAATTGGCAAACCATCCAGGTACAATGGCGAGGCGACGATTGCTGTTATCTTGCAATAACTGAGCATGAATGAGCACAGCCAACCACTGGCACGGCTATTGTACCTGTTTTGAATTACATATACTGCAGAATTTCTCCAGTTGCCTCTACATGCTGTGAGAACATCAGTTCCCCGAACTAATCGGAGTCCTAAATGGGTCGCCTTATTATTAGCCTGTGTCCAGGGTTTTCATGGAAATCTAGCATGCATGCCAGTCGCGGGCTGAACTAAATCAGGCAGTAGCCTAAAATGGTAGTTGTTGGTTTCCTGCTCGGATCTTTTCTTCAGTAGGGATATTTCTATATTCAAACTAGATTACATGCTGTAGTACAATTATGAAGGTCCTGGAGATGGATCGAACCATGTCCCATTTGGCCAGAGTGTTGCGGCCTTTGTGAAATCTCCTGCTGTTCCACCACTAGTGAACTGTCAAGTAAAACGTTCAGCAATAGATAGGACGAAGGCGAATGAAATGCATACCGCTAGTCTGAAAAAGTGTGGTAATCCGCTCTGCAATGCCGCTAGAGAATAGTTGAGACCAGCGCCAACATAACGTTCCACGTCGTCCACAAGCAGCGCGAATCCATCCCAGCTCTCTCCGCTCGGAAGTGGAGACCAGAATATCGTCTGGTTCTGAAAGGGTATGGACGAATTTAAATTGGACGAATTGGTAACAAAACTCGGGAGGACAGTGCCGAATGTGCCGTCTCGTCGCAGCTGCAGTCAGAGATGTTAGCACTGTTAGCAATTCCTGAAAAAAAAGGGGGAAGCCTTACTTGGGAGGCAGTCTGAAGGATCGAGGCAAATCCGAAGGCCGCGGTCCCATTGAGAAATAGCCCCAGAAGGAAGCCCTGGTAGATAGCGGAAAGTCTGGTGGGGAATGCGGTACCGGGCATGAGAACCATGGCAATGAAGTAATGGTGAAGCCGTAGTTGCAAGGTGGGTAAGAGTGCCAGAATCAGAGTTACCAAACCCCCGAGAAGGTACCAACCAAGATAGTATGAAAGCCAGCCCGTTTGACGAATGACACGGCATTGGTTGATGACAAGGACGAGCAACACGATGACGATGATGATCAGTGCGGCGAGTCCTCCACGTTGCGCTGTAATATCCTCGGCGGTTAATCGATTGATAGGAATTCTCTCTGTGGTAAGATTTGCTAGGACCGTGACCCAAAACGGACCAAGGTATAGTATCGTGACCTCTATGGGCATTTTGGAAAAAGCTGGTAGAACAAATCGGAAGGCTAACCGCCAGAAGGCATAGCAGACGAAAAGTACGGGGAGGAAGGTCCCGAAACCGTCTGCGATATTCGGAGGTTGGGTGCGTGGTTGGGAGAAAAGAGTGATGTGCCAAAACCCAATACAGACCATACACCAAAACAAAATGATGGGGCTGGGGCGAACCACCAGAAAGAGAAGCACGGTCACCAAGATGTTGAGCGCCAGCGCCTCCGATCGGAGATCTGAGCAGTGGGAAAGAGAGGCCGTTGAAAATCTAAACGAGAGGGGGAAGACTGTCGGGAAACCGATGGAAGTGAGGCCGTGCGCGGAACGCGGAAGGAAGTCCGTGAAATTTCCGATCAGGTTGGCGCTCGCGCAACCTCCTTTCGAGTCGCTAATATAACCGCTGATGTTCAAAAATGATCAACGAAGACCAGAGGTCAAGAAGTATGTATGGGCTCACGCCTGTATACCAGCAGCGCAAAGGAAGCTGTCTCCACGATATGTGAAGTTTTCGTCCCCCCCTCCAACGACAAGGGGAATGTAGTTCACTTGCTCCTCACCGATAGTTCTTGGGTTTTGAAGCTCGACAATCGAGCATTGAGCAGGACAACGGAATTGGAACGAAGAATTCGTGAAGGGCGCACAGGCATTCCCGTCAAGCCCACATCCGTCGTTTGCGCTCCAGAAAGTGTCTGTACAGCCTACCCATGACTCGGCAGGTGTCAAGAAGGATTGTGTGCGAACGAAAAAGGAGAGGCCGATTATGTAAATTGCCCCCAGGAACAGCAGGATCCAAGGTCTCTCTTGGAGAGGACGAGTCAGACGCACAACGCGACGCTCAAGTGGCAGACCGTACGTGCGTCCGCGAATTGTCAGAGTGGCGATCCACGGCGATGGCTCTACATGATGCAGAGTTAGGGGATAGCCTACATTGCGTGTGGAGGATGACGAACCTGGCAGGTCAACCACTGGTCTTGGTCCCCGCATATAGAAGAGAAACCTTTTCGTCCGCTGTGTCACGCGGGGGAACTTCGACTCAAGCCTCCACCAAATGGCCAAAGCCCATCGGTAAAGATGGTGCCTCCGTCTTTCGGCTTGCGGCGAATTCTCAAAGTTTTCTTCAAACACTAGTACGTGATGATCCTTTAACTGGCCAGGACGTTGTTCTGAAGACTCGCGCGATCCATCGACAGTTGAACTTGGAGTAGTCTGCATGAAACGAGAGGGATTGGATTTCGTTGGATATCACGGTCGTAGGCCGCATTGACGAAGGGAATGTGGAATGTAATGAGTCGCTCTTCCGCAGCTGGGCGTTCTCAGGGGCCGGGCCATGCATAATCCACCACACATAATCCACCACACGCGCCACCTCAGGGATGAAATGATGTAGCTAAATCTTTCCCACGAACCGTGTTTATGATGATACCAAGACACTTGGCAACATTGCAAATTGAACGTGTTTATCTTTGTTTCCAAGGCACACAAGCTGTATCTGTATCTGGTTCAAAAGATCACATAAACATGCTTATTCGGAAGCTGGCGCGTCTGATAAACCGTTAGTTAACCCATCGTATCGTTAGCAGAACGCGCTCACAGAAGTCGTAGACCATATGGGCTTGAACGTGCTCATTGTTCGAGCCGATGAAATCGACATGTCGAACATAGCGCCTTTCACCATTGATTTCTTCGAATCCCCAGGTCTGAACAAAGTAAGGTGGTTTGTAGACAAGCGAAGCTATACCGTGTCGAAAAGGCATACCTGCTCTGCAATCCAGGTTTTATTGCTCTTTGGGGTGTCACTTTTCACGTATGCGTTGATTGCGCCGTGCTGTTCCGTATCTGGGAGCCACCCCTTTCTCAGAAACTCGTTGTCGATCCCATCAAGCGACACTCTTCTGGACCTTCCAAGAACTGGGCCAAATAAATAATCGTCGTTCTCTCTAAAGGTCCAGTCCAAGGTGCGATTTTCGGTCGTTCCAGAAAGGCCCCCCGTAAGTTTCTGGTCGATGTCGATGTGCTCGACATTGTCCTTATCTTTGTAATGCTTAACGTAGAGAGTTATGGTGGCCATGCTAATAGCTTTGCGCGTGAGCCAGCTCACACCTTGTAGGCGTAAGATCTCATCTGTATCACGAGAGTCGCTCAGTTGCTTGTTCTATATATATTATCGGGATGAGAACAACGTTAGTGATCGGAGGGAAATGAGGAGCGCCAACCAAAACCCATGTTGCACTCAAATTGAGAGTTGTGATGGATGGGGGAGCCGCCATTGTGAATTACGTCTAAGTGGGAACTCGCTGCAACGGTTCTTTATCGTTCGAGGGACGATGGGAACCCCTTTGTCACGTGCGATCAATGTTCCAACACCCGAACCGAACATCCGAACCGACAAAGCAACAGTATGGACACATCTAACTTAATTGCCCTTCGAGGAGAAAATAGAAATCACCTTCCACGGAGCGTCTTTACCTCTCTCCCATGCTTGAGGTCCCCGGCTGTCGTCCCCACCAAACTCGACCATAAGACCATCCCTGGTCCACTCCACCCATATCCCAATACTGCCAGACGATGGCCCTGAGCCGCCACCTTTTCTGTCTGGTTCGCCAAGAGTAGCGACGAATTCCTTGCCAGTCATATTCTGCGTAACAGCGAAGTCAGAGGGGCGGGGTGTTCCCTCGTTGGTTTCCGGCGAGATAGTGAGGACGATGGGAGTGATGGGATAGGGCGAGTATGCGCGAGATCGGGAGCCGGTCTTGGTGTCGGACTCGTCAGCGCTCAAATTGCTATATATATCGACGCCATCTAATACAAGATGCGTATCTTGGAGGTCCTGTCGTGCAACTGCGGACTGGGGCCTGTAGCCGTTGATTGGAATGAATAGAAGGCTGAGACCGAGGGAATAGTAATTGAAATAAACTGCATCCGGGTAAGACTTGATTTCGGGACTGGCTACGTGAGAGGATGAAGCATGTGAAGAGAGAGCTGACAGATATGTTGCGAGGTATGGCGAGGATGGGGAATGACCCAGCAACTCGTGTACGTTCGAGTTCATGTTCATCAAAGCATCGAAGGAGGTGTTTAATCACAATCACGTGTAAAGTAAGGGTATGTAAATACACACCACGCATACGCCCCCTCCCCACCACACCCATGGCGGACCCACTCGATAAGCAACTGGTAAGGCAAACAAAACCGTCTTTCATTTACCGTATGGCACATGCCATCTTTCTCTACCCAATAGAGCTTTTCCTATCCCTCATTGCCTCTGCCTTGCGCCCCATCACGCCTCAACTCATCCCGCTTGTTGTATTTTTCCTCTTGGTCCCCTTATTGGTCATCCCTGCCATCTTGTCAGGAGTGTATGTATGGTACAGTCGCGCAGTCAGTTGGCACTCCCCTCTTTTCTTCCAGTATGGGTACGCGCCAACCCAAATTCACGTTTATCTGCTCTGCTCATGAACCCCGAAGCGACGGACTTCCACCATATGCCGAAATTCAACTCGCCTCGTTCAACCCTGCACAACCCTACGACATATCTCTCCAGCTCGTCGTTCCAACCACACAGTCTAACTATGATCTCGGGAACTTCATGACAACTCTGACCTTGTCCGATCGGTCAAATAGGACTCTCATCACCGTCCGTAAGCCAGTGAGTCCACCGCTGGTTCCGTTTTCGTGTCCTCGTAATCCCCTTGACAGGCTATTATCATGCCTCCGTCATCTTTCCGCTGGTCCAAACCCAGCACAACAACTCTGAGAATACCCCTTCTGTCCCGCTATGTGTCCGGAGCGAACGACGTGGTTGCTCGGATTGAGCTCGGCAGACAGGACGGTTGGAAGTCCATCGGATCCGGAGAAGGGAAGGAGCTCAGCGTGCTAACTGCCTTCATTAATGGCAGGATTCGGCCACAAGGCGTACGGTTAGTTCCTGCTTCCTACTCGTCACGATTGAACATCAATCTGCTTCTTGTAGGGGGGTCGTGTCGAGATTTCCATTCCTGTCCGGCATTGTTGCTTCCGCCACATTTCTCGCCGTATCATTCTTTGTTTTGGCCGTTTGCCTTGTCCCCGCCCTTCGGTGGCAATATGGCAGTGTCCCAACCATTCCCAAGGCTGTACCGAGCGCACGTTCGCGGGCTCTGCCGGATGCGCTGGGTGAGAGGCGGGTTCGAAGGCGATCACTGAAGCGAAGCGGGAGTGTCGGCCCCATTAAGCGGGAGGTACGGTGATTTTCATTTGCATGCATCATTACCCCTTCATTTCCCTTCGTTATTCGCACCCAGGATTATGAGGGCGGTTTCACCATACTGCCCTCTGCAGAAACATCCGCCATCCCGCTACGCCGTCGCCGTTCTAGGACAATGGAACCAGTTTCCGACGGTGAATGACCCTTCCCGTAAACCACGGTGTCAGCGCCTCTTGTCCGTCATCCGCCCGGCATTCCGTTGACGCTTCTGTCACATGGTATGCTGTATGTACACTAAACAACAATCTGAGGTTTTGTCCTCCTGATGTATTTACTCGTAGCCTGATGCTGTGGCCATTGACCCAATAATGATGACCGTGGTAGGGCATCCGACGCCTACCCAGTCTCTGCCATTCGAGACTGTAGCATCTGTCAATAAATGTGGGCATGCTGGGCATGTATTGAGTAGAATCAGTTCGCTATTGAGATACGGCCGTCTTTGGTGTGATGAGTTCTAGCTTAAGCGCGTTTCCTCAGTGTTTCCTCAAAGTCTGCTTATGTGGCCCTAAAAAGCCGGTCCAACAACAGCGTCACAAGTTGGAAAGCCATCCACAACAGAAGGTGGCGCAAGCTATACACGCTCAGGTACCGTCGAACCCGCCTGGAGTGCATTGGGTATCTGGACCTGAGTGGGATTCAGTAGTAGGTTTAACGTAATTCTGCCTTGGTAATGAGGAGAAAATGGAGGTGCTCTTCCTTCGAGCACATGTATTCGGCCTAGCCAAAAGCCCGAGGTATGATAATCTCAAGCCAGCGGAGACACAGCCGTTCTTAGCGAAGAGATGCTCACACTGAATCAATAATAAGCATAAATCGTGGCAGACCAGTCCCTTTATACTAGGTAGAAATACTGTAGAAATACACGCCAACTATTCCACAAAGGTATCACTGGGCAGGGAGAACGGGGCCAAAGTTAGCGAACGGTCAAAGGAAATCGAGTACTTGCTGCATCTGCGACCCGAGTCTCTGCTTCTCCTACACCGTCGCTTTCGGCAGCTTTTGCTTCTTCCTCTTCCTGGGCTACTGGTGCTGCCGCCTCTGGCTTTGCTTCGGCCCCGCTCTCGACTGCGGGCTGCTCAGATCCACTATCACCGCCGCCACCATCCCTCCGCACTTCATTGGCAGCTGTCCTATTCCCTTTATCGGTCTTGTCCGTGAAATCACCCAATCCCTTCACGAGGTCCCCCGCTTCTTCGCCTCCGAGCCCGAGCTCCTCCACGAGGGCGAGCAGGTCGTCTTGGGTCACCTTGACGCCCTGCAGACCGTACCCGGTGAGATCGTCGCTCACATCGAACTCTGCCTCGTTACGTTTTCGCAGAGCGTCCTTGCCCGCAGGGGAGGAGGACGCTGACGCTGACGCGGCTCCGCGCTGCAGTGGTGAAGAGGCGCCACCGGGACTGGCGTTAAAGAGCGCTCTGTGGGCCGGCTTGGCCATTTGGGATGGGGACGAGGCGCCGGGCACGCCGATTGGCTTCGTAGGGAGGGTGGGGCGCGTCTCCTCTATGGATTCGTCCCATGTTTCGTTCAGTCGGAGAAAGGTCTCGAGTTCGCCGTACTCGACCGCTTCCTCACTGTGCGGTGTGTAGTTTGGTTGGTAACACTATATTGAGCGAGGGGATTCATTCGCGGTGATCAACGCGAGGTATGCTCACAAGTCTGCAAAGGACTAGGGAAATGTTAGCATGCCCATTCACCGCTAGAGTACCATGTCGCTCACCCCGGGACATTTCCCACCAACCAGTATGCCAGGTAATTGCTGCTTGTCTGGGACACGGTGTTAGTTCGGATGGATAGTTATGTTATGCAAAGAATTCAAGCTCACCCACAGGAGCCTTCCTCCTCCAAAGTCGCTTTGCGTCCTCATCAGAGGCCAGGTCATAGGAATTGAAGGTAATGTTCTTCGCTTGCAAGACGCGCAGGACGTATTCTACACCACTGGTAATCAGCGAGTTGGTACCGCAAGGCAGGGTGGCCCATTGGATGAACCTTGACGCTGGCGCAGAGCAGGCTGCGATGCTATTGTTGTCAGAAAGACTTGGATGGGGGGAGAGACCATGGTCGTCAACGTCTCGGAGTGTGTCCCTGAACCAGTCCAGTTAGACGCCGCGTATATATATCTAATCGCTACCAACGACTCGGGCCCGATCCATCATTCACCCACTTGCCTTGTAGCACGACTCGTCATGGCACCCAAAGTTCTCGTTGTATGCCTAGGTAACATCTGTCGCTCTCCGATGGGAGAAGCCGTCCTCAGGCACATCGCCAAGGAGCGCAACATCGATCTCATCGTCGATAGCGCTGGCACCGCTGCGTATCACGTCGGCGAAGAGCCGGACGAGCGGTGAGTACCATTCACCCTCAGAGCTTTCGCCTACAAACGTGACGCCCAACTTACGAGTCCAACAGTACTACCGCCACTTGTGAGAAGGTGTGCTCCACTTTGATCTTCCAAAATAGAAATAGAAATCGATCATGATGGACGGCGGCTGCTGTTCCCCGCAGTTTGGAGTCCCCATCGAACATGAAGCACGTAAAGTGATCCCGAGAGACTTCTACGATTTCACGCACATCCTTGCCTCCGACAATTCGAACCTCGAAAATTTACTCCGCATAAAGCCTAGCGACTCTACCGCAGAGGTCAAGCTATGGGGGTCTTACCTCGATGGTGGGCCGATCGCTGATCCATACTATGGAGGTATCGTAAGTTGGTATCGGACCGTGTGCCATGGGCATCCAACACTAAACCCTGTTGTAGAAAGGATTTGAACAGGTATATCAGCAATGCGTTAGATTGTCCAATGCTTTCCTGGACACATTAACGAAGGCACCCTCAGCTGCTTTGTGAATTCAGCCTAGACATGTTTTTCGCAAGGGCATCCAGGGAGGAGACGGTCACACAGTAGAGAGGCTATCAACTTATGACATTTCTCATCTAAGCTGCTACGGCGCACAATGTATCGTCGCTGTGCAAACCTATTAATGGTGCGTAGGCATGTGCACGGACGCCCGGCTGGTAAGCGCGTCCTCTGACTTCCAAAGACTAGTCGTCGTCTATCGGGACAGTAAGTCATGGAAGGAATGAGACAAGAAGACGCTATATCACCTTCTTCTGCGTATAAAATTCGATGGCACTGTGAACTGCTATTAGTGGATCGAAATGGCAGAAAGGATCTAACAACTAATACCTCTTTCCGTAAAAGCCGAGGTCACCCAAAACACTCGCCTGCGATGAGCTCCATAAGCCCTGCGCATACTCGAAGTGAACAAACACGTCACCTTGTTTCCACTCCAAGAGAACATAGGAAGTGGCACCGGGATAGGAATGTTAATGCCAATCTGACCAATATTCACGTCATGCTCGAACTTCCGTGCAGTGGCGCCTGACTGCGTAAAGATCGCTGTGCCGTTACCATACCGGTTCTGATTGATGATCTGGATACCCTCGTCCAACGTGTCGGCCTTGAGCACGATAAGGACAGGACCAAAAATTTCTTGACTGATGCCGAGGATTGAAATGCGTACGACGAAAGCGAAGAGACCACGTACTCGTAACATTTCATAGTAGTGTCTGCCTCAATAATCGTTGGACCGATGAAATTACCATGGTCATACCCAGAAACCGCTACATGACGTCCGTCGAGGTGTATCTTTCCACCCTCATGCTCAGCAGAACCAATCAGCCCAAGGATGCGGTCTTTTGCAGCTGGTGAGATGACCGGACCACTGTATGAGGTGAGAATGGGATACGTAAACATAGGAACTGATAACTCACACGTCAACATTTTTCTCGAAGCCCCCACCCACCTTCAACCTTTTTGCAAGATTGACGAGGTCTGGTAGCCATTCACAAGCATCACCAACCAATACCGCCACAGAAATAGCCATGCATCTCTGCCCAGCAGCTTCAGAATGCAATTAATGAGGTACTACACCCCGTATAGAGCTCGTGAATTTACCGCCAAAAGCCGCGCCGACAATAGAGTTGAGGGCATGGTTTTTATTAGCTGATCGTGTGCATAAGTTCGCATCGACGATAGATCATATAGCCCGTACCGTCTGGCATGAGTACAGCATGGTTCTTTGCACCCATATTTGATTGAACCCGTTTGCCGTTTTTTGTCCCACTGAAGGCAGGCATCAGTAAGGGTTTGTACAGATAGGTTTGAATAGAAGACGTGCCGTTCATAAATGTGCTTTCCGGCACGGTCCCCTCCTACAAAACTGATTGCCTTGATACTAGGGTGATCACAGATGGCGTTTACTGTTGGGACAGTCCCATGTACGACGTTGATGACACCTGGGGGAAGTCCCGCCCTCTGACAAAGTTCGGCAATGATCATCGCTGCGCCAGGATCCCGCTCTGAAGGCTTCAGGATGAGGGTATTCCCAGTAACAGTAGCCATGGGGATTGACCAGAGGGGAATCATGCTTTCGGTTTGTAAGAAACGTCGCGCATAGTTCACTACCAACAAAAATACATACGCAGGGAAATTAAACGGAGCGATCCTAGGCAAGAGAATCAGTTAGAGTAGCAAAGAGACGAATCAAGATCCTACGCAGCGGTCACTCCCAAGGGCACCTTTCGAACTTGAGTATCCATATCTCGACTAACTGTGTTAGCACGAGATAAGCGTCAAAACGACGTAACAGTAAGAGGAAAAACGAACCTTCGATTTTCTCGCCCAACAAGAGCGACGGTGCGCTAGCAGCATGCTCTGCTACTTGGAGTCCGCGCGTTACGTCGCCATGCGCATCTGGTTGCAAGTTCCAGGGGCATATAAGGCGCCAAAAACGGTGATCAATCTAACCTTGGAGTGTTTTTCCTTGTTCCAAAACTATGCTGGCGGCTAGAGAATCGGCATTCTCTCTGAGGAGGCGCTGCAACCTGACAGACACGATTGAGGATAGGTTGGAATGCTACACAATCATGGCAACGAACTCAAAGATGAATCTCTGGCGGGTCAATACTGTTGTCTTACTCCACGTCTTGAACGCATCAGAGGCGGCAGCCACCGCCTGGTCGAACTCTTTGCTGGTTGTTTCCGGAACACGAGTGAGGAGTGTTTGTGTGGACTGTTGTGACGTTGTCGTAAGTCAAAATAAAATGAGGGTGGGATTACACGACGAACTGGGTCCACCACGTCGATCCACTGTGTTGCTTTGCTCTGCACGAACTCTCCGCCTATGAAATTCTTAGTATTCTCCCCGGAGGCATTCGTCCCCTTCCAGTCCCTCGAAAGTTGTTCCGCTTTTTCACGTACAACAGAATTCAAGCCCAAAAGAGGTGGCTGAATTGGTACCGTGGCATAAGATCGTGCGCGTAGAACGCGTGTGGGCATGCGACGAGAATGGAACATACTTAGTTGAATGGTGGTGAGGTGGACGGCTCGGAGCTCAGTTTAATACCTTAAGTGCGGGGTTGATCGGACCGAAGAAGGCATCGGCCCGTATTGTCCGTGGGATTCTGTTTACTGTTCGACCTCGTGTTATGGTCATGGTCAGTTCTTTTGACTTCACTGTTCAACACCCTCCAGACATGCAGACCAGTTTCGTTCAAACCATCACTGCCCTATTACAACAATTTCAACAATCACAGCCTCTACCAAGCCCTCCTCCACGAACACCTTCAGTGGACGAATTACAACGCCAGTTACTGCAGACCATCCAATCCATCGACCAAAATACCCCTCAACAGTCTGGCCTTACTGGACTTTTGCAGTCCTTACAGCGACAAATACCTCAAACACACAGTACTCCCATTCCTTCCTCTCAGTTATTAACCGATGCTCTTAAAATGATTGCGCCGGTAGGCCAATCGCCTAATGACGAACAGCTTCTTGTCATGGCCCTTCATACGGGCTTGGCCCAAGGTTTGGATCATAGAAGAGCAATTGAAACACTTCATGGTGTATGTCCCTGACTTAGAATCCTCCGTCTATCTCTCAGTCTAGGGTGTAGGTCAACAACCACGCCGCTAATCTATGGAAGGATTATTACCTCGAACATAGACCTCGCATAGACGAGATGGTCAACCAACTGCAACCAACCAAGACCGCCAAGAAGCCAGTACGGTTTGATTTAGAACCTAAGGGCAAGGAGCCAGAGGAGCGACCTGCAAACGCGACGAGTCTGTCCGTACCGTTGGATTCGGGGTCATCTCGAAGCAACATTCCTCTTGCACCTGGGAGCCCTCCGACTACCGGGACGCGTAGGCACCGCGGCTCATCTCGACACTCGGATTTGCCCACACCCCCTCCACCCGAAGTCGAACCAATACCTCCCACGAAGGTCGTAAAATCTGCCAGGGGTAGGGGTAACCTCTACACCGTTGAGGATAAGAAGTACTTTGCAAAGTACATATCTTGGGCATTGCATGTCGATCCTCTTCTCACCAAAAGTAATCTCATCGCAAAGCTCGCAGAAAACGTGCGTAAATCGATCGTGAACGTCGAGTTAGGATTTGAGCGTTGCACAGGTGCCGCACCATCCTGCCGCGTCTTGGGGTGCTTATTGGACCCGAGATCCGTTGGCTGACAGGCTTGTGACCGCTGCCCGGGAAAGTGCGATAGGAATTCACCATGGTCAAGATTCCACTGGGGACTATGGAGAAGAAGAGGAGTCCGTTGAGAATGAACAAGAGTCGGTGGACGAAGAAAGCTCACATGACTCAGAGGAGGACGAAGCGGCAATGGGTGAACGCGGAAGCCTCTTTAGTGCTGCAGAGTTCAGAGTAATGGCCAAGTATATCGCGAGGCACAAGCCGGAAGAGTGGGCCGCGATGACAAACAAGCAAAGGTGGTTTCCCTTCCATGAAGAGGTGACTCGATTTGATGTCCGATAATGAAGACTTTTCGTTAACTTGATGATTTCCCTTGTAGCACCCTCATCGTTCAGACAAGGCGTATGGTGAGAAATATCGCAACAAGGAACAGGGTATGTGCCCTGAAAACTATTGACAACATAAAGCTGAGCTATCTCCCCCAGAACTCCTCGGGCTTGCTGGGCGATATAGAAGACGTGCACAACGTCAACTGGAGAAACAACGTGGGACGCCGTCCTGGGCCAATGCAGGTGGACGTAAGCGCCACCTATCAGATCCTGGATCGCCTAACAAGCGTGTTCGGGATTAAGATTGAAACGGCCTGTCATATTATGTGTTGTACTGTAGAAAACGTGTGAGCTGTGTGCTGTTGAAAGTAATGGGATAATTTGAGGGCTTTAAATTGCAAAACGACACACGTTCGGCACGTGCAAATCGATTATTACCATCGACTTTGACCACGACCACCAGGCATCACCATCATGGATGAAGAATACGACGTATGGTCTATCGTATTTTCCCTCACGTCTGGTTGACATTTCTCAGGTTATCGTTCTCGGCACCGGCTTGACTGAGTGCGTGTTATCCGGGTTACTGTCGGTTGAGGGCAAGAAGGTCCTCCATATGGACAGAAATGATTACTACGGTGCCGAAAGTGCGAGTCTAAACCTCACCCAGGTCTGTGGACGGTATGCTATGTACGTTAGGAATTCTGATTCGGTCTCTCTCGACAGCTCTATCGGAAGTTCCGCCCAACCCAGGCGGCTCCCACCGAGCTCGGCCGTGATAGGGACTACGCTGTCGACCTCATCCCAAAGTTCATCATCGCATCTGGAGAACTCACGAAGATCCTCGTGCACACCGATGTCACCCGTTACCTCGAATTCAAGCAGATCGCAGGTAGTTTCGTCTATCGCGACGGCAAGATCTCCAAGGTCCCCAGCACGGAAATGGAGGCGGTCAGGAGCCCGTTGATGGGTCTTTTTGAAAAACGCCGTGCAAAGAAATTCTTCGAATTCCTACAAAACTGGAGAGACGAGGATCCTGCCACTCATCAAGGTTTTTTTTTTTCTCCTTGTCTGTTTGTCTGGGACCCTGTGACGTTGATCAGACTATGCATAGGCATCGATCTTGATGTTGATTCGATGAGGAAGGTCTATGAGACGTTCGGGTTGGAACCTGGTACTCAAGACTTCATTGGCCACGCCATGGCTCTTTACCTTGATGACGAGTGCGCGCATCTTCTGAATGAACCATACACAATCGCTGATAGCTATTTCAGTTACATCGACAAGCCCGCCCGTCGGACCTATGAGCGCATCGTGCTTTATACTTCTTCCATGGCGCGCTACGGAAAGTCACCTTACATATACCCCCTTTATGGCCTCGGCGAACTACCTCAGGCATTCGCGCGTCTCTCCGCTATTTACGGTGGTACCTACATGCTCGACAAACCGATTGATGAGATCATTACCGGTGATGACGGTAAATTTGTTGGTGTCCGCAGCGGATCCGAAACGGTCAAGGCCAAACAAGTCATTGGTGATCCGAGCTACTTTGGCTCTGGCTCTGCCAGTGATAGCGGAAAGCTCCGCGTCGTGGAGGACGGGAAGGTCGTCCGCGCCATTTGCATTCTCAAGCATCCCATTCCGGGCACAGACGATGTCGACAGTGTCCAAATCGTCATACCACAGAATCAGGTCAAAAGGCGGCATGGTAGTGTCAAATTTCTTCGGTGGTGTCCCAAACTCATTTTCTGCATCAGACATTTATATTGCCATGGTCTCCTCAACGCACAATGTCTGCGCAAAGGACGTATATGTGGCCATCGTCAGCACAATCGTTGAGACGGATCGTCCCGAGCAGGAGATTGCCCCTGGTCTCCAACTCCTCGGTCCCATATATGAGAAGTACGAGACTGTTTCCCGCCAGAATCCCTGTGGCTCATATTCGCATCCAGATTCGTCTCGGTCACACCCATCTATACCCCGATCTCGAATGGCACGGCTGACAATATCTTCATCACTCGCTCGTACGATGCGACGAGCCACTTCGAGACTGTCGTTGAGGACGTCCAGGATGTCTGGAAGAGAGTCGTTGGTAAAGACTTGGTTTTGAAGAAGCGTGAAGTTGAGGTCCAGGAGTGATCGTACAGTACCATGGTTGATCACCCATCACTTATCAGCACCAATTTTTCTTCCATCCTTTTTTTCTTTTTTCAGGATTTAGCTGCAACAACACAAATTTGTAACACACGTCTGATGTACGGGACTGTCACAATGCCAGTCCCTTTCATTTATAGAATGCCTTGCAAACATTTCCAGGATCAGAAGAATGAATTCATATCAAACTCTGCCACTTCTACGTCTTGCCTTGCCGTCTTGAAAAGGCTGCCCAGCCCGGCCTTCCGTGCGATCAGATCGCCTTCCTCCTTGATTGTCTCCATGAGTGGCGCAGGGGGCTCATCCACTCCCTTGGGTTCGGGCGACGCACGGCGTGTTGGTGGTTCCGTGGACAAGTCCATGTCGATGATGATCGAGGACCTACGTCGCATGGCTGGTTCTAGCGCAAGCATTCTCCGCGTCGTTGTCGGACTCGGAGGTGAAACCTTCTGTGTGGGGTCGTGGGTAACAACGGATGGCCGATCGAACGACCATGTCCTGACGAGGTCCAATGCGAGTGCGTGGCACCCTATTGAAGGGAATGAATCCGATGAGCAATGGCGTGGAGGGCTGGGAGAAAGGTCTGCCCACCCATCCGAATGAAAACCCGCGCTATTTGGAGAACAAAATTGAATTCTGCACGGCCCGAGATATCGCTAGTTCCTTTTGCGGTTTGAAGCGTCTTAGACTTCAGTTGTGAGAAGAGGAGGGCCAGACTGGTGTCATCGTAATGCGGGTTTCCAAATTCCGTGATAGGTATATCCAATGCGCTAGCAACGTCTTGCAAAGGTGTCTGGCGGTTGGCCGTAAGGAAGAGTGAGGTCACCACGAGAAATGGACGGGATTACTGACCACAAGTATCCTCACTGCGAGATCGCGACGGTGCAGCAGCCAGAACGCCCAGCTCCCGAGCCACCTGTTGCCTTTCTTGAAGGCCAGAGGGATGATAGTCTCATAGAGAACATCACGCAAGACTGGACCATCATCTCGTCCTTCCACCACACGCGCCAAAGCTACCGCAAGTTGGACATCATCCAAGTGACGGAGGCAGACGTTCACAGCGTCTTTCAGGCTACCTCCAAGGATGAAGAATGCGGCCGCGTATTCTGGCACCTTACCCGTAAGTCTAAATCCACGAAGGCCAAGCGACGCCACTCACCAAAACGGCGTTTGCCCAGCAAAGCATACGCGTTTTTGAGTGCTGCAGTTCGCCATCGCGGTTGTGTAAAATCGTTGGACATGAATTGTAGCATGACTGCCTGCTCCTTGTGCCATGCTGCCTGCCGCCAGAGTCCCTGGACTAACTTGTGCTTCCCCAACGCGAAGTAGAATAGAGAACAGGCAACTGGATCGCGAGAATCTCCAGCCATGTATTCTGTCCGGGCGATGACTTCCATGTACGATCTCTGCAGGGCGTTCGAAAAAATGGTTGGCTAAGTTACGAGCAGAAGCCCTTACGTACCATCGATTCGACAGAGTTGAGCCAGAGGAACACGCCCAGTGCACGAGCATCGTTCCACGTCAATTTTCCCTGACACGCTGCCAATGATGCCGACATTAGCAGTCCTTGAGTTTCACTATGAAACGCCCAGATGATATCACGGTATCGTAATCTCTCACGCCAGCCAGTTCGGCGATGAGTGGCACCTCTCGATTCCGGGCTGCCTGGTTCAGAAGCGCGTTTATTAAGGATGTAGAAAGAGCGCATCGAAATGAGATAACGAAACCCGTTCGCGTCAAGGGCCCGCCGGGAGTCATCGACCTGGATGGAGGCCTGATTAGGACTTGGCAGCGGTGTACGCATAGATGCGAACCTCGAGCATCGCCTGGATGAGGACAAGAAGGTGTGCATGTTCATTAGGTGATAAATGTGGCAGCGGGACCGCCTCTAAACGGCTGAGTAGACGTTCGATCATCGATCGAGAGAAACCCTGGTCTTCATCTAACCTGCTGTGAATCAGTAGGGAAATAAGGCTAGTCAGCTCTAGCTTACTCATCAGCATCCTCTGTGGCCGTAAACAATGAAGAGTACGTTCGACGATGACTATTTGTCTTCGATGCTGTGAGTACAAAAAATCGGATTCACAAGAATCAACCAGACTTACCGGGCTTGAAACGCGACTCTTCTTGGAATAATGGTCGATAGGAATGGTGCTCGATTTGAAGACATCGTAATGCAACTCATGCCACCTTTCCACATCGCGAGACAGGTTCACAAGAATCACCTTGACAACATCGAGCTTGTCTAGGTTCACCAGTGAGCAAGACGAGAAGGGACGAGAAGCACAAACCTTACCCCACAAGAGACATTGTAGCAACATCTGAGGGTGATAGTCTGCAAGAGGCCCGTTCAACCTTGCGACATACTCGAAGAGACCCTCTTCAGCATCTTCACTCTCAGGTTGGCGAGGTAGTCCATACAAGCACATTTGATGGCCTGACCCAATAAGCAGCGCGCCATATGCTAACCAAATAGAGTCACTGATTGGGTATGCGAGTAAACTATGTTGACCAATAACTTAGCATATTTCTGGAGGACGAAGACGTTCAGACTCACTTTTCGGTCTCAATACTCTTGATGACACCCCAGCCCGGACCATCATCAAAGTACGTCATCCGCTGCTGACATAGAATCTCGACACGATACGCAAACCCAACGGCGAGTATAGATTGACCGTCGGGTGTCGAGCTCCAGTCAAGGTCGTTCACCTGGTCAGATGAGCACAAAGTCTTCACATACTCCAATCCTGATGAGAACTCAGACTCCTTTGAGTCCCAGATAGTGAGTTCCTCTCCATCTGCACGTGGAACAACTGCATCGGGGCATGAATATTTTCTCAAGATATCGCGAAGGGAAACCCACTGAGTACCGTCTTTTTCGCCGAGCTGCATCGAACCATGCGTATATTTGTTCGACCAGTGCGCACTCTTCCCGTGCAACGCCAGCTAATTTTCTTCCCTCCAGGAACCCAAAACACCAGATCGCCGTCCCTACCAACGCTTAAGAGGACGTCTCGTTCCGTCCCTGTCGGGCCATGGCTAGAGATCCACCCCATGGGATCGACAGGAAGAATGAATGCTGCCGGCGATGACAGCGGTAACACTGTCTCGGATATCAAAGACAGGGAGGGCACCTCCCCACTCACAGCATGGACGTGACATATAGATGGCGTCGAGCCAGTAGTGATGGCGTAGATGCATTCATAGGGCGCAGCATCTCGAGGGGGGAGTGAAAACAGTGATGATATAGAAGGGAGGGTTAGGAAGAGCTCTGAGCTTGTATGTAATGTCAGAGTGGACGTGGCAGTCGAGAAAGTTGCGAGGGACCGGCCTGTGAAGTTACGTAAGTTGGCTGGGCTGCTTCAGTCGATGTAGACTTGCCTCCATTCAACACGACGACATAGTCCGCCGCAGTCCACTGACCTGCACGCTGTAGTACTGTGCCGAAATCGTGCACAATCCATGCATCGCCCCCTGTCTCTCGCACCACTGCCAGGCCCGTACCGTCAGGAGTGCGCACGAGGTGTTTAATTTTTGACTCCCCAGACAGGTAGTCATGAACGCGGCCTTGAAGTGTGAGACCATCAGAACAAGAGTTGAAAAAGTTCAGGGGCTCGAGTAAATGCACAGATAATGGAGGAGCTGAAACTAATGCGAGCGTGTGTTTTGTAGGGCCGGGAACAATATGAAGGTATGAAGGTGTATGATGAAAAGTGTGAACAATCGTTTGAAGAAGATCGAATTGCTTGAGAAGGGTTGGGGGTCGCCGATCTATATTCTAAAGTGGGTTGAGGCTTAGGACGACTAACATAGGCAATGTACTTGCCGCAACAGCTCGAATCGTTAGGGGGCCATCAGGAGAAACCTGCATGAACATATCCCAATCACCACTGCATATATCTTGAAATCTTCGTAATTTCGTGTCGTTGGCATCAGGCGCGTCCATCAGGAGAGCCTGAAGCACGCCTCTAAATATCTCCCGACCGAGGTAGAAAACGTTCGAAGAAATGTTGTCTATCTGTCCTGAGGACAGGGAGGAAGGTATCGATTGAGATAAATCAAGAGTGGCATGAAGTTGCATGTACTGCGGAGAGTCTAGGACGGGAATGAATATACGAAGCGTTGCATCACAAGTAATAGTGTAGAGGATGGGATCATCGCTAGTGGATGGGCTTAACAGCATATAAACGTTCGAACGTCGAGGTTACTCACCGGCTGGAAGCCTGGGTAGAACGCCACACAACGTTCGTGACAGGTCTAGGATGGCGAATGGCCTGTATCTGCCGACCGGATGTTGTCAGGGTTATCCCAACTACTTTCGCTTGCTAGATGTCGGTCAAATGGGAAGTAGTGCATGGTAACTGAATGCGCATACCTCCAAAGTGGCTGCGAGATATACCAACGATGGCGAAAAGTAGATGGAATGTAGTGGTGTGGATCTGTGCCATGGATGAGGAGTCACGAGCGAATGAATGATTCGGGGATAGAGCACCTCCTAGTCCACTTGCATGACCACGTAGGAAGGTCATTCTCCATGATCAAAGTGTATACAGACAACGTTGATTGTGTTGTGACGGCCAAGAGGCCTGTACCAAGTGGGCAATGATAAAGAGAGCATAGCAACAAGGCAGACTCACCGGATCTACAGTCGAGAGCTGTGATGTGCTTGTCATCGGGAAGAGTGAGCGATGCGTGGACAAGCCAAGTGCGGGCGGAGACTTCGGAGAGGGACCAAACGGCAAGCCTCGGACCGGATGAGGCAACCACCTAAGGGGTATAGAGATAGAGGCAAGGCAGGGATAAGTGGTAAACGGATTTGTGATGGGGATGGGGAGAGAGGTGCATACGAGCTTCAACGCGGGATCGACCGCAAGGGATGTGATACGCGCGCTCACATGATCTCGGCTAGGAAAGACCTGGGAAAAGGCGAGCGTACGGACAAGGCGAAGAGAGGTGGCGTCGAGGATGACTACTGTATCGGCGGATGGATAAAGCTGTGAAGAGTTGTACGGATGAGGGGGAATGAAACGGAGATATGTGACTGACGAGAAGAGACTCTGTGGAGAGAGAGAGATAGCGGAAGGTTGATAAAGGAGAGCCAACGAAAGCGCGTACGAGATCGAGCATAGTGACAGTGAGTGAGAGGGGACGCAAGACACGACACGCGCACGCACACACGCGGCACGCGTCATGCATACCCTTTTGAGTGGCAACAACCTCCCGGCGCCATCTTAAGACGTACCGCGCACCGTGATTTCCTCCCTTCCGCAGTCTGTTCACCAATGCACCTCTTCCACATCATTCCCCTCTCCCTCCTTGCTCTCATCCCGTACTCTCTTGCCATCCCCAACTCGCAATCGGCCTTTCATTCATCCGAACACACGCTCTCAACCACTCTCGTTGACGAGCTTTCGGACGACCCGGATTACACGACTCTCCTTCGTCTCCTTCAACGCGCGCGGCTTATCCCCACCCTCAACCGACTCAATGGCAGCACTTTCTTTGCCCCTACCAACGATGCAATTCACCGCCACGCGTCCCTTTCTTTGCTTAGTTCACTCACAGGGGATAACGTCAATGAGCAGCTTCGCCAAGAACTCTTTTACCACCTACTTAATTTCACCGTCGTCCTCCCTGAAGATGATAATATCCTCGTGACGAAGACCCTCCACTTTCCACACGACTATACCGAACCCCCATCCCGGGACCCTCCTCCTTCACCCCCTTGGCTACCTATCCCTGGTGGATCCCTTGGGGGCGAGCCCCAACGTCTCCGAGTAGCTGCTAGAAATGGGCAGATTCATGTCGGCGTCGATTCATTTGGCAAGGGTGGCGCACAAGTCATCAAAGATCCTATTGATGCAGGTAATGGGCTCCTCATCGGCATCGACAGTATCTTGCCTGTACCCCCCAGCTTGGGTGCGCACCGTTCTTCTGTATCTCACGCATGTATTTGATTTGGCTTCATTTAGCGGACGTTGTCTCCACGCATCCATCCACGTCTTACTTTCGCAAGATATTAACCCCTGCGGTGATGAATCGCCTTAATGAAACTGTGGGGCTCACCATATTTGTCCCTGTGGACTCTGCCTGGAATGCTCTTCACCCAATCGAGAAGCTCTACCTTGAGAGTGAATTCGCTGCCGAAGACTTGATCCGTGTCTTTGAAATGCATGCTGTCGTGCAACATGGCGTGAAATGGTCGGAATCATTTCAACCTGCCATCAATTGTCAGTCCCTCCCTCTGACTGTTCGCTCCTTTGGTCTCACTCCGTGCAGTGACTACTCTTAACGGGGGACAACTCAACGTTGTCACCACATCCGACAAGGTCTTAATATCAGAGGCTGAACTTCTTCAGCCTGACGTATACGCTTCCAATGGGGTCCTGCACATTGTCTCATCACTCCTCATCCCTGAAGGCGGGCTACCACTAACACCGGAGAAGTTCCTACTCGCGTTGAACTGCACCAACTTCATCTCTATGATCCATTCCGTCGACTTGACCCACTTCATCAATGACACCGATACCGAGTATACAATCCTGGCTCCTCAAGATGATGTGATCGCGGCGCATGGAGATGAAGACCTCCCTGAGAAAGGAAGCGATGATCTCAAGCGGTTGTTAAAGTACCACTTCCTCCCTGGTCGTTGGACCCCAAAAGCTCTCAAAGATGGTTTACTCATAGAGACAAAATTGGACGAGCCCGGTTTAGCTGGAAAAGCTCAGGTATTAGAAGCGTCCGTCAGTCATCGTAACAAGAGACAAATCGAGGCTGCGCCCTCTATCGGCTTCGGTGGTGTCTCTACTATGGGGGATCCCAGTTAAGTCCTTCGGCACACGTTCCCCGCGCCATTATTCTAATCAGTTGTAACCGTAGTTGAAATTAACAACACTGTCATCTACTTTATCTCCCGTCCTCTAGTCCCGCCTGGGGATTCGCTGCAAGTTGCTTTGCCGACTCTGAACTTTTCTTCCTTCATGGCTGCGATTTTCTCTGCTGATCTTGCAGACACTATCAAAACCAGCCCTCGGACAACATTACTCGTACCCCATAACGACGCATTCAAGCGCCTTGGTATGCTTGTTAGCACACATCTCCTATCGACCTCAGGCAGGGCAGACCTCGAAAGCGTTGTCTTGCACCATGTCATCGATGATGTCGTATACGCTCGGGATCTGCAACACTCGAAAGCAAGGACTTACCCAACATTGGAAGGATCGGACCTGCATGCCCAACACGTCAAAGGTGGCTCTATCTCTTTGACCCCCAGCGGTGGATGGCCTGGCTTGATCTCTGAGCTTACTCCAATGAATCTATTATCCGAGACTGGTGCTTTGCACGAGCTCTCAGACATCTTTATTCCGCGCTCGGTCCACCTGACCGTGGGGAAATTGGCCAAAGCCGCAAAGGGCACTATAATGACGAATTTGATCCTCAAAGCCGGCATGGAGTGGGTTCTGAATGGGACTACACCACCGGCGGACTCGCCTTGGGGTCAGAGTGGTATTTCAGGTACTGGATGGACGCTACTTTGTCCCTCTGATGATGCGCTCAAGAAAGTCAACCTGACGCGACTGTACGCGGACAAAGCAGCGATGCAACTCATTGTAGGGCAGCATCTGCTCAACACGCCGAACTCAGAATTCTCTGGGACCCAGGACAATAACCAGCCAATGCCCTTCCATGACTCGGACATTTACGCGACACTCATCTCTCCCGAATCGGATTATCGTGACGTCATATTCCGTGAGACGGAAAACGGCGAAGTTGTGGTGGCCATCAAGAACGCGCCTGGCACCAGCGGCAAGAGGGATTGGGCCAAAGTCATGGCCTGGGGACGTGCCACGACTGGAGGCGGCACGGGCGGTGTCATTCAGATTGACCGACTGCTGGTCCCATATCAACCACCGTTATGGATGGAGTACGGTGTGCCGATAGTTGTGGGGATCTTCGGCGTCTTCGCGATCGGCTTGTTCTTCGTGGGTGTGCGGAAGATTTGGAGAATGGATAGGACTGAGGCGACGTATGAACCTGTTGGTGGTTTCGGTAGGGAAGACGACGATGAATCCTAATATATGGCCTAATAACTAGTTCATAGACCTATATTCACGTATATTCATCCACATTGTATGGCATACTGTACCCATTGACACCTCTACTTGCGCGTTACTGGACTGGAGCATACATCACACGACGACATCAAACAAATGCCGGTAATGGTAATCACAGCTTTGTAACTTATGTAAGCCCCACAGTGATAGGGGTAAGGTTTGTCTTACTTTCTCTCTCTCCCTCTCTCCTACGTGTTCACCCCCTATACGCCAGGCAACACACCCATCATCTAAGTACCAAATCCTGTGCCCTAACGCCAGTGACGTCTCGAGAAGAAACAACGATTGAGGTACGAGGCGCTACAGAGGATCCGCCACCATTATTGACTACGACCCAAAGTCATCTACGCGGGGCAGTCAACCACCCCTATCAGTACTCGAGAGCGGACGAGATGAACCAAAATACTCAACCCAACGTTGGCCCGGTAGCGAATTCTGGATCGGGCACCCAGGGCGCCGGAGCACCACCCCCCGTCGAGCCCAGTATAAAACGGGTTGGCCAATGTCCACCCCTTATTAAGATCGATGGTCGCCTAGACGACACCAATTGGTGTTGCTGGCGCTTTGAAATATCGTTGGTGTTAGAATTGTGCGAATTGGATGAATACGTCAAAGGGGAGATCGCTCGCCCCGATCCTGTAGAAGACCCTGTTGGCGCAGATAATTGGTCCTTCAACGATACTTATGCCAAGCTCCTCATCTCTATCAACATCACTTCCTCGGAGAAGATGTACATTAGTCGGTGCACGACCTCCCATGATATGTGGGCCAAGCTCGAGGCGGTTCACCAGTCGGATCAGCTGTTGTCAATATACAGGGACGGTCTTTTTCACACCCACGCCGAAGATGGGGATGACATTAGCGAGCACCTGAACAAGCTCCTGCGATATCGAGAAGGAATAAATCTCATAGGCAATGATGATGATTCGATTCCCGACCTCCTTTTCAAAGGCATCATCAATGCCTCGTTACCTCCCTCCTGGGACGAACTCATCTCACCATACGTAGTGGGCGAAAGCAAGGACATCGTGACTCCTCTGCAACTCATTGCGATGATCAAGCAGAAGTATTATCTTGACGAAGAACGAAAACAACAGGAGGTAAAGCATCATCGCACGAACGTGTTTGGTATGTCCTGTACTCAATGTCAACGCAGTAATACTGACCGTAGCTGTTCCAAAGATTCCCAAAATCTTGGCAAGAATCACTGCGGCAAATGTGGCAAATTAGGTCATATGCAAGACGAATGCTGGTCTGTGAAGAACAAAAAGAGGAAACGCGACATCGATGCCAGGAATTGAATTTGGACGAGGGAAGTGGTGGAAAAACCAAGAAATTTTCCGCATTTGTAACGCCAACATGCCGATTGGTTCGAGCGGGCTATATGTATTTTTGTATATATTTTTGATTTTTGACTATCCAATGGTGCTTCGTTACAGTACTGGCATGTACAGTATTGGATAGGAGAACTCAGTACATCCCTTCACCAATGCAGAAATGGACAAAGCATTTGAACATGAAATCCTTTGTGAGCTCCGTTACACGACATGATGTTTACGAAGCATCCCATTCGTCAGTACCTCTACTGGATCAGCCTTCCCTACGTCACTAAATGCCTATGGGCCTATGGCCTGTGCCCTGCGCGGAAATATGAGAGTGAACCTGAATGCCAATAACCATCTGGAACACCCATTTTAGTCGCGAGTAGTTATTCCAGATGTAACCTCAGTTTACTCCGTTCGATGAGCTGGCTTGCGATTAGCAAGGCGCTGATCTCGGAGATTGAGTGGGCCGTGCCGGCGTTAGACCGGATTTTGACAAGTGAAATTTCTTGAGCTTGTGATTATATGCTAACCGGCCTCAGGTGCGCTTTCTCCTTCAACAACCCAACGTGCAGGGAAAGATGGTGGGTTTTCAACCCCTCATTCTCCAGAGTTCCTCTCTCTAAAAAAGTAGGTCCCATCGCAGAGCGGCGACTCGTCCGAGCACGCGACTATAGCGGCACAGGCGCCCGCCTCACCCGCGTCTGCTGCAGCGGAGAACGTCAAATCCTTTGTCGCAGGGGGATTCGGAGGTGTGTGCGCAGTATTGGTTGGTACGTGAACTCGGTGCACTACGCCGTCACGCTTCTCTCACATTTTATTCGCTCCCGTCATCCGCCTTCTAGGTCACCCATTTGACCTGACCAAGACAAGATTACAGACTGCCGTCCCCGGGACGTATACGGGAGGATTAGACGTCGTAAAAAAGCTACTGGCGAGGGATGGTCCCGCTGGGTTATATCGTGGGGTGGTACCTCCGTTGTTGGGGGTGACGCCCATATTTGCGATCTCTTTCTGGGTGCTCTTCTCACAAACATCGGGTGTGGTTTGCACAGTTTCTGACCTACGTCTCGGTCTAGGCATACGATGCTTCCAAGCGGTTAATACGGGCTTTCACGCCTAATCGTGCCGATCGGGCACTCTCAACGCCCGAGCTTGCCACGGCAGGCTTCATGTCTGCTATTCCTTCAACCCTGGTCACCGCACCGGTAGAACGCGCCAAGGTCCTCTTACAGGCAAGTCACCGCAACTGTAGCGATCGACACGTCACTCTTATACGCTATCAAGGTACAAGGACAAGGGGGATCTGGTCCCCAGTATAAAGGCGTTTTAGATGTTATAGGACATTTATACAAAGAGGGAGGGATTCGTAGCATCTACCGAGGCACATTTGCCACATTGGCCCGAGATGGACCTGGGAGTGCAGCGTGCGTGTGTCTCACGTGTTCCACCTGCTCGTCGTTCCAACCATCTGATCCGCGCCAAAAAGATATTTTGCAGCCTATGAAGTGACGAAAAAGGCGCTTACACCAGCCAACGCATCATCCTCGGACCTCAACATTGGCCGGGTTATCATTGCCGGCGGGACAGCAGGTGTGGCCATGTGGGCCATTGCTATTCCCCCAGATGTCAGCAGCATTCGGCTCACATCCAGTATCTGGGAGCCATAATGCTGATCTATCCCCGCTCCAGGTTCTGAAATCAAGGTTGCAATCTGCGCCCACCGGGACCTATACTGGTATCTTGGATTGCGCACGGAAGACAATCGCCGTGGATGGTGTGAAGGCCCTGTGGAAGGGGTTTGGACCAGCCATGGCACGGGTAAGTCTCCCGACAACAACTTGAGCATCCGCGTTTGCTAAACGTAATTCCGTCAGGCATTCCCGGCAAATGCAGCGACGTTTGTAAGTCCCTTGTCTTAGTTTATTGCCTCAACTTATAGCTGAGTGCTTGTAGCTCGGTGTGGAGGCTTCCCGGAAAATAATGGATGGCCTCTTCTAAGCACATATAAAGGTTGACGCGGTCACGTGGTAGCATAGAGGTCGGAGCACCAAACCTAATACACTCGCTCTCTTCAATTGACGTGTTAGACGCCGTTAATATAACATTCTCTCTTTCCTGCTCTCACCAGCAGAGATTGAATAACTTTCTTTCACACTCACGCACCCATAAAACGACCCTTGACGCAATATTGACAATCTAATTTTTACTAACACTTGCAATCACTTTCTTTTTAGCGATCCTTTCAAGCAAACACTCTTTAACCCGAAATTCACAAACGGAAGTAAATATCACAGTACACATGGCAAGGTCCTCAATGGATTCCGCGACCACTTCGGCATGCGTTCCGAGAAAGAAAGTTAAACGCGCTCCGCGTTCACTTTCTGCCTCTGAGTCCGTTCTCTTTGCTTGTACGTTGGGCTTCGTCTGACGTCGTCTCTCAGAATCGCCAAGAATACCAAGGTTTTCGAAACTTGGTGTTCTTACCAACGCTGCGAAGAAGTTGCTTTTTCGGACTTACCTGAAGATTTCGAGGCAAACGTTCAAAGCGTTTTCGATACCAAAGGGCACCTTCCCTCCGAGTGGTTGGACAAAGTAAGGACCTACTTTATCGCTCTGGCCAGTACAAAGTCGAAATCGAACCATGTTGCTGCCGTTGTCGATCTAGTCATCCAAGTTTTATCGACGAATGAAGGCGACTTCCAGTTTCGAATTCGTGGAGTTCCTGGGCAAAGCACAAGAGGAGTGTCCTTGGTTGTTTTCCAAGAACGTCCCCGCCAGCGGGAATTGTCGACTGCTAGACGAGATGAAAGCCGTATTTTTATCCTGGGAACGCCTGGGGCGAGTCCGAACAGAGTCCAAGGAGAAGGCCTCAGAGGCGGACTTTGTCTCCAACGTGTGAGCATGGTGCCAGGATAGATGCAACTCGGACTGACAGCCAGTTAGATACGAAGGCCTACGTAGCTCCGCTATTCGGCAATCGTCTTACAAGTTAAGTCCTAGAAAACGAACCTCCGACCCATTATTGATTGATTCTAATAGGGCGAAATGGCCGATCTCCTTGCCCCAACCCCCGGCACCTCGGCAGGTTCGCTCACAGGCTATCAGGATTTTGAACGCAAAAAGCGTTGTTCCTGACGGCGCGGTGTTTGTTCCCGAAGGGGCTATCCGAAGCTTGTCTCTTGCCGCCGACTCGACTTTCAAACGGCTGAGGCGCAGCGGGATGACGGGATCCGCCGCTCGGGGCGAGGAATCTTTTGCGTGTCAGAGCACGCCATGCGTCCAGTTACCGCGAACGCCCGGCTTTCAATTCGTATCGACCTTCTGGGAAGATAAGAAGCCCGTTCACAGCATGCTGGAGGACGCCTATCGTCAAAACCGCATGTCAACCGCCGCTGCCGTCAGACACCTCCATTCCCTGCACGTCAAGGCGCCCGTGTTTGGGCTCGTCTGGTCCGATGAAACCGTCAGGGCGCACGTGGACTGGTGCGTCAGCAAAGAGCAGGAACCACCGGTGCGTGCGATGACCACTGTTGTCCATTCCGAAAAGGTCGTGACTCATCATCCCCCGCGGTATGATAGATTGTTCGATCCGCCCGATACCCAGGTCTACATGGGGATGGGAGTCATGCCCACGAATGGAATCTGCGGATTCCAGCCGACATTATTCAAGTCTTCCTTCTGATACAAAATATCGACCGATGGACCCACGACGGCTTCGTCAAATGTATCGAAGCCGGAATCGCCGACTTGGAGGACACAGTTTTGGTCAAGGGCTGTGCGTTTCAACCATGGAAGAGGGTTGGGACCTTAAAGCCCCCAAGAGCCAAGGAAGCCGAGAACTCGAGTTCTCAACCTTCCGCTGCCCCCACGGTGGCGCATAATACGAGGTCGCGAAGTCGGAGGAGGGCTCGTCAAAGCTGATTAAATTAGAAGTACTTTGCGTGGAATTTGCATTCGGTTTGTACAGTACCAGTACATGAGACTACGCCATGACCTGTATGGATAATGTGCGACACGACCAATACATAATTTACTTTCCGCTCCAATCTCTAGCGAATAGCTCACCTCTCTAGGGGCGACAGGGAGCCTAAAACTCTCATGCACGCCATGTTTTTTGTTTTGGTTTGCTTCGCATTATTATTTCCAACTCGAGGGCACCCCGGGGACGACTTCCTCCCACAAGGCTAATCTCCCTTGTTCCCAATCTTCAACATAAGACAAGCCTGCGGAGGCACGGCGACCTGCCTCCGTGCTCAGGCGTTTTTCGGCGTCGCACCAGAAAAGGACCCAGTCGCCCATCCGCACGTGACCCGAACTGCGCTCGAAGTACCACTTGTTGATCGGGTTGTTGGAGCGGCTGCGCCAGACGAGGTCCTGCCCCTCTCCGAATCCTTCCTTCCCACCGTTCACGTTGACGGAGAAGGGCAAGCCAAGGCCGTACGTCTCGTCATGCAGTGCAACCCAGAGAAAGTCCACCGTACCATCCCCCTGGTGGCTCGGGAGAACGGCAAACTTGTCAAGGTAGGCAATCGGAGGGGAAGACGAATTTGTGCTGGACGTTTCCGTGGTAACGATGGCTGCGCCAGCATAGTCACCGGCGATAATGACAAAGTCGAGCGTTTTTTCCAAACGGGTATAGAAGGCGTCCGCATCGAGCACCCGGCCGAACGATTGTTCCAAAAGTCGGGTCATCTTCGCCTTGTCGATATTGCCACAATCCCGAACAACCTTTATGCTGAGACCGCGGCGCAGCAAAGTGGGTGTGTTGGACGTAAGACTCCGATTTCCTTGGAGTAACGCATGGGGAAGGCTGGAGCTTACGGCTGGTTTGTTCGTGATTAAGTTCCCAATCAGTGAACTTGGCGCCCGGTGATTTGCCATGATCGCCGAGGAAGAGGGTGGCATATAGGCAAGACAAGTATGCGCCAAGGCGAGATTCGAGAGCGCGGTCGGATGGGTGGCCTTCCACGAAGGCTGGAAAGTGTTATGGATGTACTTGTACTCGTCATCCAAATTGACAAGGAGATGAGGGAGGCCAAACCGGGCATATGAAGGCACGCCGCCTTCCCTACTGATGATCATCAAACGCATTGGTGTCAAATCAACATCCATCTCCGGACGCGTTATTGTTTCGTCCGGCTTTTGGCTACGGTCGAGCTCGGCGGCTTCTACCATGCCGCGGGCTAGGGCGGCAATCACGTCGTTGGCATCTACCCTGGTCGTGCGGCAGGACGAATCCAGGGCTAACGGAGAAAGGACTGGTATCTCCCCAGTACGCAATGCAGAGCGTATAGGGGCAAGGTCAGACGGGAACGTGTGCGCCTCGGGGATCGGTGCTTGTGAAGGGTTGGTGGTGGCGTCTTGATCAGGAATGGGCCCAAGGCGAACGACAGCACCGAGGACGGGACGCGTTTTAGCCTTTTGCTGTTCGAGAGCTTCCACAACGCGCATAGTCTCCTCTAATATGACCTGGCGTTCACCTTCCTCGCCGCGAGCCACCCGGTCCTGCTCGACGACGATGACGCTGACGAGGCCGAGTTTGTGTAGGTAAACCATGCCCCGTGCAATACTGTCTAATTGACGATCCGTGAACGGGCCTTGTATTTTAACGAGCGCGGTTCGGTGGTGCACAGGGTCGAGGATGGACGTCACAATTGGACTGGGCTTGGGCTCTTCTACCCTAGGTTGTTCATCGCGAACGACTTGGTGGTCGAGCAATGGAGGAGGGTGAGGGTGAACTGCGACAGGGACCAGGCGAGGCCGAGCGCCGAAAGAAGCTAGATAAGACTTTGCATCCCTTGCAGAGGGGTTTGCGCGAAGGATGGACATAATGAAGTCCTGCGGCCACGAGGATCAGTAAATTTTCATCATACGCGGCCATGACGGACTCACATTATCGGAAGAAATGTCAACATCTTCTGAGCGGTCTGGTTCGTAACGGTAGCTTCTTACGGTCTATTGGTTGTAAGGATAGTAATGTGAGACTGCGAACGATGTTGAAGAGAAAGGGAAGGGGAGGGTGGGGAACACTGACGGCATAGAAGGCGCTGAACGACTGGGCTGAACGTGACTTTGCAGCGGTAGATAGCGATTTATGTGAGGCGAGTTTGAACATGCGGGGCAAGATGAGGAAGGAGGGGGATGAGAAAGCACGTATTTATACACGAAAAGGTCATGGATGGGTCGATGGAGTGGACAGATGGAGTTGTTGACTGTGCAGCGCCTCCAACCCAAAATCGACAAAATCGAGGAGCGCTGAAATTTTTGTTTAATCCCATGGCTACCTGAGTGGTAAGTTACGATGGAATACACTGCCTCCCCTACAATTAACCTCATCCCTTGAGTAAGGCACCTGGAAATACCTCCGTCTGTAAGGAGAACCCACTAGCACAACTGCCGTAGAGATATCATCAACATCAACACTACAGTAGTGGTAGTAGTCAGAGTCAGAATGTGAGAAAATGAATCAGCCTCTTCCCGATTTCGTCCTTCTACAACCCAAAGGCATTAGTCGCGCGGCCATGAAGACGCAAACTAGCATGCGACGAACCTCGAGTACTGTGATACCATCTTCACTGATCATGAGATCTACTTCGGACGACTCTCTGATGCTCGTCGGAAGAGGCACACACTTCACGATCGAATGTGGATATGGATCCTCGCAACCCAGTGCCCGGTGAAGCGCATTACTCTCGTTGCGTTCCTCTTCGCTTGCCCTCATACATCGCCTCGGACAAAGATCACGAACGATCATCACCCGCCTGTCGTCACGAGATGCGGTCATAGGCAGGACATGACGCATTCCAAACACGAAACACGAGTACGTTGGCCATTGGCCATGCCGGCGAACGGGCTCAGCGTACGACGAACCCCATTCTTCCCACTCGATGTCACGTTTTTCTCCCTCGGTCGTAATGTCGCCGACATGCTCGAGAAGTGTCTTGGCTGGGATCAAGAAGGTCTCGCTGCGAGAATCTCCGCGATGGAACCGATGTAGATTGAACGCAATTAATCGTTCGTCGCAAGGAACTTGGAATGGGACCTGCAACCCGGAACTCGATAACCAATCTGGTGATGGATCTGAAGTGAGATAGATGGCAGAGGGGACCTGGGCAAGGCGTGGGGTTTGGAATAAGAAACGTAGAAGGTAGGCGTCGGGGGGTTCTACGCTCCCTGGAGATCTTTGGTTGAAGCTATAAAGGAGCAATGCAGGTCGCATATCGTCCAAAGCATCAAATGCTGATGCTGCGACCAAAACGAACTCTTCGCCGAGGAACGTGAAGGATAGTATATCGACCAACGTTAGGCTCTGAGAAGTAAGTAACACTATGAGCTAAGTACAATAGAAGGCACAAGCATTCACTTACCAGATGCTTGGCACCCGTTTTCCAATTCCAGACCACCAACTCATTGCCGTCCCCGTCATCGTCAATGTCGTCGTTTATGAACAATATTCCAAGGTAGTCCCCGCAGATCCGGATCGAATATGACCAGCGGATGTGGGGGTTCTCGGGGACAGTCCGGGTGTATTCAAAGGTTGGTCTGTCTCTTACTAGCGGGTGCGTTTCACCAGAGGATAGAGTGAGTAACCGGACTCGACAAAGGAGGGAGGCACTTAATAAAACGTAAGTAGTCGCCCACTCCGAGGGTCAGCCAGACGTACTTTGTAACCCTCTCAACCGTCGCGAGTAGATCCTGGGCAGGGTCCATACCAAAGTCCCGCGGAGCAAAGTCTAGTCTGATTGTCCACTGACGCAAAGAAATGCCGCGCAGACGAGATGGCAATTGTACGAGTTCAATGGTATCGATTCCTTTGCTATGTGCCCAAACATTGCCATAGAGTTCCCAAAGTCTTCCATCAGGTACAGGGAGAGGTGTGTGTGCGTTCCAATCTAAATTTTTCCAAGAAGCGTTGTAGCTTCTCAGTAAGCTCAGACGATCGGATGTGCTCAGTTGACTTGGCGGGCCATCTACCAACCCGGACGTGTAGAGCTCGACACGATACTGGAGAGATATCGTCTCATCGATCAGGGATTTAAAAAGGCGACATAGCTAGATTGTTATGGTTATTATCAGGAAAAGGGGCAAGTGACGGAAAACATTACCCTCCTGCAGTTAACGAGTGCTTGTGGATCGAGAGTATCTAGAATGCGCACGATCAATTCGACTGGGAGTGCTGTCCAGGGCATGGCAAGTGATCGGTGGTGCTATTAGCAGCCGAAAGTCTGAATAATGGTTGTGGGCTGTGGAGTTTCACGGATCTTATCTTATCCTTATCCATAGATAGAAGTGATCGGGGTCCAGCTACGGCGGCACACAAGGCCGTGTGCAGAGAGACGAGCAGCGAAGACACTCAATCACTCACTCCCTTTACTCTTCCTCAAACCAACTAGCCCGTCTGTCATGACACCAAATGGAAACGTCAAGATACCCACAAAGGTCCTCCCTTCTACTATTACAGTCTCTTTCACTTGGGCTCACTTTCATTTCCCCCTTAAGTTCTACCAAGAAGATATCGTACAGCGCAATAATTCTCACTCTTACGGTATTGTTTTGGTGTGTAGCTAAGTTTCCCCTTCATTCAACTTGGCTTATCCCCATGGTCTTGTAGAGATGCTGGCACGACTCTGACGACACGCCACCGCCGCAAGACCAGCATGACCCACTGATGAGGCCGCTTGAGAAGGGAGAAGTCGGGGTGTCCTTCTTTCCCAATGGCGTCCGCGAAATTTTACCAGAGTCAGGATTTACTCTTGTAGATCGCATGTTTCAGCCGGGAGATTTGTGCAAGCGGAGAATTGACGATGTGCGCTCCGGAGTGATTACCAGTGTCGACGTCAAAGGTCGTCTCGAACACGCCATTAGTGGTGAACCCGTTCCCGATTGGAAAAGCATGAATGACATTGAGACTCCGGCGGATGTTGATATTGGAGACTATGTGGCTTGTGACAATTGGATTGGCCAGGTGCGTCCCTCGCCTCGTTGCGAGGTCTCCACCGCGCTTACATTTCATCAGGTTGTCGAGGTAAGATCGCTTGTCCACATCCCAGCACGACATTATCATAATCCATACAAGCTCTTTGATGAAGCTGTCGTGGATGTTTCCAACGGACAGCTTGTGCGACTACCGGAATTAAGTTCTCGTTTGACCGTTGGGGAGAAGGGTAGCGTGAGTTGCCTTCGTTGTTAATCCTGGAGACGATCGTCACGTCCTGTTTAGGATATCATCCCCCCACCCGCAAGTGTTGGTAATTTGTTTGGGCTCTTTTCACGACCACTCCGAAGTGGTCATACCGATACAGTCGTAGACGTTAAACATAGCGTTCTGGCCATCTCATGGCTGGCCATCAATCAGTCGGTGAGCTTTTCTGTGCCCTCTTCTGCTCTTGATTTTCTCAAGTTGGTATCAGTTACCGGCTGAGGTCGCACAAAGCGTTTCCCGCCCAGGACGTTTTTGGTCTGGGGAAAACCTTGCCAAACTGAAGTTAGTACGCAGCAGAGCAGAATGGATGATGCGTGTCGGGGATAAGGTTATTCTAAAAGATGCCGCAAATCTTCCCTCCACCCGGCATGGCAAGGAAGGGGAACCATATGGCGTCATCGAAGTCCGTGTTTATGTCGTGCGAGAGACGCAAACCACGGTGGAAGTCCTTTGGCAGGATGGTTCAACAGAAACTATGCCAACGACCAAGCTGATTCCTTATTTAAATCCTGATGAATACGACTGTTGGTGAGTGGTGAGACACAGCCGCCTCCCATTTGTGCTGACTGATCCCTTGGTAAGGCCTGGCGATCACGTCCTTTGGAAGGGCGAAGACGAAAAACGTGTCGCTGTAGTACAGAGTGTTAACGCAGCGGACAGAACGGCCACTATTCGATTCAGTGATACTGGCTCGATCGAACTCGCGTCCGTACTTGAGCTCGATCCTCATGGAACGAACGACTGGTCAGCTGTGGCACCCGCCACATTCGACGGTCTAGGTGTTCGGCGGGGTGATTTTGTCTTCATCCACCGCGAAGGCACTACTAATGGCTTGGAGAAGCCGAAGGTGCCTCGGATAGGTGAGGTTGAGCCTTGGGTACGAGAGTTACCCGTAGTGCACCCCGATGGCCACTATGGAGGATGGCGCAAGGCCATGGCGGACATTGGCATGGATATTGCCCACAGGCGCGAGCAAGATCATATCGTCGAGGGTAAAATCCGCAAGCCAGGTCCAGACGACACATCGCTGAATTGGTTCGGAGAAGTTTCCAACGTCTGTTTCACACCTCTTTAATTGAAAAGTCTTAAAACTGACTGACAGCAATAGCTAGGATTGGACGGCAGTGTGGAAGTTACTTTACCAAACAGCGTGGTTGGGAAGTATCCCTTGGAACGCCTCACACGATTGTATGATACCTTGGAGCAATTAGAGGACCTCTGGGGCGAAGGCTCCGCGCAAGACGACCCAGAGAACGACCACGTCCATGACCGCGATACCGAGGTATGGGCGATGGATGAAGACGGACACTGGCAAACGCAATCCAACGGTGATGACACCGACGAATGGGAGGAGACTGATGAGGACGACGATTACGTGACGGAAGTCGAGGGCGATGCACAGATGGACGACATATATGCCCCGTACAACGAGGTCAATGCAAGTGGGTGGGACCACATTGTCCCAACGATGACATCGATTCCCCCAGATCAACAGGACTCGGCATCGGTCTCTCAGGTTCCATCGTCCACTTTACGGTCGTCGTCTCCTGACGTACCCAGAGATGCTACTGAGAAAGAGGATACGTTCGTTGATGGGACCGTCGTAAGTGGGGTTGACGAGGACCGAGACTCCCACTGGAAGCGCTTTGAAATTCTTCCCGAAGCACCACGCGATCATGCATTCTTCAACTCTACACCATCACAACCTTCTCGCAATTTCTTAACGAGGTTACAAAAAGAGTACCGTGCCTTGTCGAGTAGTTTGCCAGGTCGGTCATTACCCATCCTTCTTGTGACACTTTACTCAAGATTAGAGACAGAATCCATCATCGTACGAGCTTATGAAAACAGGTCGGACCTGCTCCGTTCTCTCATTATTGGTCCAGAAAACACACCATATGAAGATGCGCCGTTTGTCATTGATTGGATGTTGGACTCAGACTTTCCACAAAGTCCTCCAATAGCTCACTTCCTCAGCTGGACGAACGGAAACGGTCGTGGTGCGTGACGAGCCGTTCCTCTCAACGCTGACATCTGTATCATATGATATTCTAGTCAATCCGTAGGTACCGTTGCCTCATGTCACCGGGCGTTGCATTCAACGCTTGTTGCTTTAGGAACCTGTACGAAGAGGGCAAAGTTTGTTTATCTATTCTTGGCACATGGGCAGGAGACAGAAACGAATCGTGGAGTCCATCGCGATCATCGCTACTTCAAGCCCTGGTTTCCATCCAAGGTCTCGTGTTGGTGAAAGAACCGTACGTATACGTACACCCAATTTACTTGCATGCTCAAACGCCTTCTCTCTGACTCGATCCGCGGGTGTTTTGTGTAAAGTTGGTTCTGTGAACCCGCATACGACAAACTCCGTGGGACCGAGGAGGGCATCATCAACAGCCGGCTGTACAACGAAAAGGCATACGTCCTCTCGCGCGGTTTTGTGCGTCGCGCGCTCGAAATCCCCCTCGGCTCGCTCGAGTCGGAAATCAACTGGCTGTACCACAAGCACGGTCGGCTCGCCAAAGTGCTCTGCGACGCCCGCGCTCTGGTCGAGAAGAGCCGCCCGGAGGCGCCACAGGAACCGTCGTCGGTTGCTGCTGCCTCCTCCACCACTACCGCCGCCGCCTCTGCCTCTGGTTCCGGTGATCGCGACAGGGAACCGGCTGTGCCCCGGTTGACCGCGGGAGGCATCATCACGCTCGAGCGAACATTGGCAAAGCTGGAAGTACTGCAACGGTCTCCTCCATAGTATTCATAGGGAAACCAAAAATAACTTGGAAGGCGGGTAGATTGTGGAGAGCAGTCATCATTCATCACCATCACTACGCGTAGTGCACTTATTACATACAGTACACGTACGAGGACAGCATCTTAGGTGGCATTACTCCGCATACGTTTCTATTTTTGGTACCACTTTGAGCAAGATTGCAAGCACATGCTATACAATTCATTGTAACTTACTACAGTTTGGAGCATGCACTGCAGGTTGGCCAAAGATGAGTGTTTCGTAGGAGAATCGTCTATTTTCACCAAAAGTCCTGCTGGCAATACAAAACACTCTTATACGTCATATCATGGGTAAATGTACGGGGCGAATATTTGCTGTGTATCAGGAATGTCCTGGGATGAACGAATAAGGATAGAAAACACGAGCTTAGGCTCATGCACAATTGTGAAGCTAAGCTAGTCGTTAAAGCAGGGTATACACAGAGCGAAAAGTCCAAATGCGACAGGCATGCAGTGAAGAATGTATGTAGTCAAAGCCAGCGCACTTAATGAGCGTCCAGCTCTTCTGGCGAGTGAAGAGCGCGGTGAACAAGATGTAAAAGAAGGATCACAGCTGTAGTGCGGTCCGCAAGATCTTGTGTGGCATAGTTATATGCAACAAAGCAGAGGTACGAAAGTCCTCGTACACTATCTAACACTGGGAAGTGAGGTTGTTCTTCGGGACTGGCTGTCCATAATCATTCTTCCAGGTTGTCAAATTGGGGTTGCTGTACGCCTCAGGATAACTTCATCAGGGATAGGTCAGCCACGAGTTCATACTCAACAATAAATAGCGCAACTGACCTCTTGATGTACGCCTCCGTCGGGAAACCCTTTGGATCACACCCATAATTGATTTGATCCTTTGGTTGGTAGACGCGGATATAATCAACTCGCATGGTGGTTGGGAATGTTAAGTGATCAAAGTCTACGAAACCGAATTGCGGTGATATCCCTAGATTGACGAGAATGTACTGTATACATTTCAGTAAGTGTGATACATCGCGTCAAAATCTACATACCATTGGTTCTTCAGGGATAGGCCGCTGGCCGATCTCGACTAACGGATCGGGTCCCATGCCAGCGCTTAGCAATGTCCATGTTGGCACATTGTTTGATACCCAGGTGACATACTGCCCAAACTCAGTCAGATGGAAATGGTATGTAGGAGACGACATACAGCATCACCGATTCCAGGCTTATATTCAAAACCATAAACGGAGAAACCACCTCCACTCAGCTCGTAGGCTGTCTGGTCGGTAGCCGTAAGAGCAGAAACAGCTTGCTGGTACACCCCGCCCCTGTACGTATTCAGCTCCGTGATACTGGTGTTATAAACGCTGGTGTAATTTTCCATGTAAGTGTAGTTGAAGTTAAATGGCTGAAGAGGTGGTGTGTAAGCTGCAAGGATCACAAGCACGTGGATAAACGCACGGCAAATTGACAGGATTGGGAGACTTGACCAATCAAATTACCAGTAATTGGGTCCTGTTTACCCTGAAAGAGAGCGGGGTCAAATTCAGAATCAGTGATAAGTCGCTCCCATACGTACAGTCGCCTCGAAAATGTCGATCTCTGGTGCAGACCTCCCAACAAACGTCCCGTCTGGGTGCATAGGCCCAGGATGCGATTCACCGGGACACGTACAACGAGATAATCGTTGACCCTCAAGATAAGAGAGCGCATCGTCGTGGTATGGGTCTCCATTGCCGGTCGCCGCCACTGGCAGGCCGTCCAGGGTCTGATTACGAAGAGTTCCGACATCGCATGAATCGTATGAATACGGCCACTGTCGTAAAATAGTTTGTATGTTCAACACCGATCAATCAGAAGGGGACAGGGCCACGTACCAAGCCGTCGAGGGAAGCGCCATATCCGGCGCGGCCAAGGTTCCCCAGGGTCCAGATAGCAGGCCACAAGCCTACTACGTCACTCGCTCCAGGTAAGGAAACATTGGCAAGAATGAGGCCGCCTGTGAAACAAAACTTGTTCCATGACGACACCATACCACCCGTGTAATTCAAGTCGTGATTCTCCTTTTTAGTGAGAGTGATCTCGAGAGCACCATTTTTTGTAATAACCGCTTCGGGGTCGTACCACTCGAGGTTGCCTGTTTGCCAGTAATGAAGGTCGACGGCCTCGAAATATGGGTCGTCACCGGGGTAGAAGGTGCGATTTGGGAGATTGAACTCGTCAGAAAATATCAGCTGAAGTTCCTGAGTTGGATCGCGGTAGGAGGCAATGGTCCAAACATCCTGGGGGGTGTCCGCGTCGACGAGAAGACGGCTGCCAATGATCTGAGGAACCTGTAAGACGGGTAATGGAGTCAGTGCAAGATCTGAAAGAAATGAAAAGGATATCCCGACTTGTCCAGAACTGTTAGTCCCCCCAAAGTTAAATCCACCTTGCCGAGAAAGGGGCTGCTTTGTGAAAAAGGTAATTACTGGATAGCCGGCGCTGTTGAGAGCATAGACATGAGCCGGTAAGTAGGGAGTATATTTCAAAGCAGGAAGACGAACAATAGAGCAAGTAGAAAGAGGACCAGAACAGTCAAACAGCCAAGGTTTGTGAGACCACGATACGTAAATATCGAGCCTCCCTTGTCATTATTCCTGTCACGTTTAGGGTCGGGGTTGTGAAGGTAGTCGTCGGGCTCATGGTGATTGGGAGAAAGATCGGAGCCCCAGGACGCAGGGTCGGGAGATAAAGAAAACTAGAAGCAAGAGAAAAAATAAAATAAAAGAAGGATGAGTTTGGGGCCGTAATGCAGGAGGGATAGTGGTACACGTACCTTCTCTGATATTGACGGCACCAAGGCGGTCCTGCTACCCATTGGTGAAGGATAAGGAGACTCATTCTAAGGGTATGTGAGATGAATGAACCGTAAGTAACACGGAATAAGAGACACTGACAAGGGAAGAGGAGCTGAGGGGTGTCTGAGGTGGGCCCCGTAAGAGCGCGGCCTGCACGCTCGGTTGTCGTGTTGGAAGAAGATTTGTTGTGGAGGAGGCTTCCAGGTTGGCGACATAGTACTTGGAGGGCCGTCTGGACATGGCGGAAAAAGAGGGAAAAGTCAAGGGATAGCGGTAGTGATACAAGGGAGGGGAGTGGAGGAAAAGAAAGGACAAGTTGAGTGAGAGAATGAGAGGTGCGGGCTCAGTCGTCGGACCGTCCGTTGGGAGGAAGATTGTGCGAGCGAAACGAGATGAAACAGGTCGTCACTCGATTATGTAATACATTAACATCATTTAAACCGATCCGATCCGTAACGTACCCGCCGTTCCGTTCTACACACCTGTGCCCTTATTCGTACTCGTCGCCGTACCAGCGCCTTCGCTCAATCCCAAGACACCGCCCTTGCCACCACCCCGTAGCTCCCCCACCGCTCGTTCAACACGTCCCAGCCCTGTCAACTCCCCGCCTTCCCCACCCACCTCCATGCCTTTCTCGGCCGCCATCGCATCGATCTTCTTCAGCCGGGCTAGCACCGCCATGTTTGCTCGTTCCAATGCCTCCACCCCTTCGCCGCCTTCCCTTACCAGCAAAGCGCCTAGCACACGCGACTTTTGCACCCGATAGTTTGCTCTTGACACAGTTGGCGCATGAGAGAGCAGTGCGTCACCCCGCGCACGACTCGGCCCAGTTCCCGTCCCACTCGCCACCCGACTCACAGAGTCTGTCCGGTCTAGCCATCGATCGAGTCCAGCGATAGCTTCTTTCGCCCTTTTTGCCATGTCACGCTTCGACGGTCGTCCCTTCTTTTTTGGAACCTTTACCGGCGTCGTCATAACATCTTGTGTGCTGCTTAGGCCAGGCACCGAACGGTCGAGTTCCGGCTCCAACGGAAGGGCCCGCGTATCTCTTTGGCTCGTCTCGTCCACATCTTCAATATACACCTCACGCGGGAGTACACGAGGATTATATGACCCCAGTCCGGATGCCGGTAACAGGTAGAATGTTTTCGCGTTTGTCAATGCGGACAGGACGTGGGAAGCATAAGGGACTAAAATTGCCGAGACTGTCCTTGGCGTTTCGATGAGCAATTCATACTGGTCTGTTATCGTGGAATTGTCAAGTCACCGAGCCCAACCAAGGTAGAACAGCACCCACCAATGGCAATATCAACATGCGTTATAGTGTAGAGCGGTATTTGAGTGTCTTGTGGTTGTGTAAAATAGAAGGTGTATAATCCAAAAAGGGCGACAATTCTGCGTATGGGCTCGACGTGTTCCGCAAAACGTTCTAAGTCGGTGACCATGTTTATCAACGCATTCGTGAAAGTGTGAGAATTACGCACCGACGAAGAGTCTACATACGACGGTTAAGAATGTATGGCGTGTACGAGCATCGAAGACTTTGAGGTGCATGTAAGTCCATCCTTGCTCTTGCCATATGCGCTTGAATAGGGCAAATGGTGCCGTGGCATCTTGCGCATACTCTTGAACGAATAAATCGGTGAGCCTGTCAATGTCCGTACGACAGGTGTTTACGAAGAGCGAGGATGTGAAGAAAGGAGGCTGTAGGATGAGATCTCCGCGCGCTGCTGACGGTGTGGGTACGAGTGACATCGCCGGCCCGAGATGAGCGCTGAGCATGGATTGTGGTCGTGTCGTGTTGTTCCCTGCTGCTAACAACCAACGCTGACAACTCGATGGGCACTCTTTTACGTCGACCAGCGCGCACTCTCTGCTTCTTCTGCCAGACGTCCATCTCACCCCCACCGCCTCAGCCACTCGCCTTTCTCTGCCCTCATTGCGCCTGCTGGAACCACTATGACGCGAACGGCAACATCCTCTCCGATGATCCTGCCATGCACGATGAGTCCTTGAACCGTAGATCGTTCGCTCGGCGAGGTGCGTATTCCCTCTCTTATCCTCTCTCCTTCACATATACCGGCCTCTGAGCTCCGCACCTGCAGCGTCCCCACGGAAAGATCGCCTCCTCACCACCTTTGGGAACGCACCCTTCTGCTCTGTCTGCCAATCAAACCAGAGGCTCGTTAACAGCCTCCTATCGAGCTATCTACCGCCTTCCGATGACGTGCGCCCCCCCTGCCCGTACGCAGTCTTAAAAGCTGTAAAGGCTCTTACCATCTGCGTCCCGCATCGTTTGTTCTGCAGGATCCCGATTATGCACCTCGCCTCGCAGGTTTCGCGGCCTACAAGGCTTCCATCTACGCGCGCTACCCACTCGTCTGCGAGAGGTGTGCCCCCCTCATCGAAGAGGAGATACGAAAAAAGGACGACATGGCGCGTTCGAACGCGCTCGGATCGTGGCTGAACGAGAGTAAAAAGATAGACACGCGACGACAGCGGGTCGCGCTATCCAACATGGATCGGCACAAGCTATCCCGCGAACTGCGATGGTGGACCGCGCGAGGCGCTTTATGGGTGGCTACCCTGTTCGTGGCTGTATCTGCTGATGTGGCCGGTGCGTCCTCTGCGCGTTTAGTTTTTCTGCTCGTGTTGTTGACTTTCCCGTCTCGATCCCCAGGCGCCATGGGTCATCTGACGTTACCGGAATGGGGCTCACTTGTTCCATTACTCCCGATTCTGGCCCTCCTCTCCATACTCTGGACGGCTTGGTTACCCACCTATGCACATTTTCGGAGAGCAGAGCTCCAGGGCCGGAAAGTACGCATGCGTGGCAGGGAACGATATATTGTAGATATATTTTCTTAGAGGAAACCCATCGCCCATCTGCTCACTCCGCGTTGTCCCATAGATATTACAGGCCGCAGTGTGGGCGGGGAGAATGCTCACCACAAGTTTGATTGCATTGGCCTGGTATCGTCCTTCTTTGGACTTCTTGTCCTTGCTCTCCCGTCCTGCTTCGGTCGGCAGTCGCATCTACTTTGCTTTCGTACTGTGCTTCGAAGTATTCGTAAGCAAAGACTACTCGGCTTCTCTCTCTCTCATCCTAATATCTAATGTGACGCCCACCAGATATTCATTTACTCCTTCCTCACACTTCGCCTTCATCGGGCGCCGGCCGTACGCCTGATAGACTCTTCCACCTCCCGCGCCGGCACCCCAACCACGGGCGCCTCCTCGCGCCTCTCCCACACTCCCCCTCCCAACGTCACAACGACCAACAACGCGACGAATGCAAAGTCTTCATCCGCTTCACATTCCCACGGCTACAACCTCGACCCGCCCACACTACTCGACAGCCTCTCCCTCTCTTCCGCGCCGATCCCCCTACGCACGTGGCACGCCTCGGGACCCGTCTTCGGCCACGCCTCTCTCAGACCAGCCACCTTTTCCCACCCATCGTTGTCCTCGTCCTCGCCACCGCCGCAAGGGGCACCGTCGGCATCCTCCCTTATGCCCGCGTCGCAATCGCGCGACGCAGAAATGCGACCGCGGGACCGGGACGACGATGACGATGACGCGATGGATTGGTCGCCGACCGCGTCCCCTGTGCGGCCCGAGCTGGCCTCACGCGGCCCTTTGCCCGCGCGGAAAGCAACGGACGCGACGACGGGCCTGGAGGCGTTGTTTGAGCGGACGAATATCATCGACCCATCAGAGCCGGGTATGTCTTCGTGGGACAGGCGAAGGGGAGGGGGGACAAGGAGCACGCAGACATGGTCATGGGGTTGGGTGTACACGCTTTCGCTGGTTCCCTTGGCCGGTGTGATGATGTATTACCATCTTCGATGAGTATCTCACTCGCTCGCATTACCATAGGTGGACGTGTTTTTCTGGCCAGTCATTTGAATAAAACTTCGTTCTACGTCCTGCTTTACTGTATCCAAAGGCGTCCACATTGACGAGAGAGGGAGAGAAAGAAACCAAATTGAAAAAGAGATATGGACGCGTGATATACAAGACAAAAAATTACTACGCAAGTACGCCCGTGTATGACGGTGCACGAACAAATCACTTTGCGGCCGTCAATGGCACTGCTTAAACTCGCGTTGCAAAGTCGAAGGCAAAAATATATATCAAGGGAATGGAGAAAGTGAGGGAAGGAAGGAGGGTGTTCTACGACACGCAGGACAGGGAGATGCTCTACCACTCGTAGGACAGGGATGAGGGTCTGTTCGGCGTTACTTCGACCGGTGAAGAAAGACGGGACAGGTCATTTAAGGGCTGACGTTGCGATTCATCATCACGGTCGGTTCACTCAGTATCTAGGGCCAGCATTGCCGTAGTCGTAAGCCTCCTGGCTACCCTGGTATTGATGAGCGGGGGCTGGGTAGTCACCGTAGCCTCGATTGACGCTGGGACCACGGTGAAGAGCCTCCTGCATCTGGGGCTGGGGGCTGGGACCACGAGCGAGGTCAGCATAACCACCACCGGGCGCAAGGGTCGCGGCGCCAGCGGTAAAGTCGTGGTCAGGTATAGGGGAGAGGCCACGACCAGCATTGTACGCGCCGCCGCTGTTGCTCCGGGAGAGGCCCATCATGTTGTCGTGACCCGCAGAGTGGAACGAAGACGCATTGGAGGTCATCCTACGGTGAGTAGGGAGGCTGCTGTCGTGCTCTGTGGGTTGCCAGTCGACGGGCTCGAGGCGATCCTCGAATTGAGCGGAGGGACGGAACTTCCACTTGCGAATAATGGTCCAGATGATGGCGCAGCCACCGATGGACGCGGCGAGCACGATAATGATCGTCAGGGTGGTGCGAGAGAGGCTGGATGCACCAAGTTGCGTATTGTTTGCAGCAGAGGACGAAGCGGCCGCGACACGGCTCGTGAGTGTGACCGACTCAATCGAGACAGATTTACCGTTGGCGGTGGTCGACGCAGTGTCTTTCTGCGTCGTCGGTGTCGGGGTGTCCGAGGTAGACGGGGCGGAAGGAGTGGAGGAAGACGTAACGGTAGAGGTTGTAGCGGGGGCGGTCGAACTGATGGTGCTTGACGAGCTGGGGCTCAGAGTGGACGACAACGACTGGACCTGTTCAAGGTGATGAGTATGCAAAACATCTTCGAGGAAATGGAAAATGGCTCACAGCGGAACTTGACGCCACCGAAGAGGGTGACAAACTAGATGCAGATGCAACCAAGGAGGACGGTTGAGCGGCCGAAGGAGAAGGGGAAGAGGGTGTACTTGAGGGGGTCGAGGAGGAACTGTCTTCAGGAGGATTAGCGCCAGCACCAATAGCCCCTCCAGGATCATTGCCACTAGGTATTTGACGGGCGACGGGAAGGGTTGCCACTCGTCTCTTGATCATGCGATTGAGGTTGTGGTGATCGCGACGACTGAGAGAGTCGGGAGAAATGGCATTGGCGGAAGACGGGCGAGCGAAGGCTAAAAGAAGGGCGAGGGAGAAAAGGAGTGTGATGGCAAGCTTGCGATTGAGATGGACGGACATGACAAGAAGGGTCTTAACCGTGGGTGGACCAGCCGGGTGAGGGAGACGGACGGGAGAGGTGGTGGGATGGAGGAATGGAGGAAAGGAGAAAAGGCTGAGGCTGAGAACGAACCCAAAGACGAGGGGTGGGAACCGCGCCAGCTGTTTCTTGGCAGTTGGCAGTCGCTACGCGGCTATGGTATCGCTACTCGCGCTTGTCTCATATTAATGATACACGTTGTGTCCGTCGTCAAGGAATCAGCAAAAAAAAAATATTGTCCTAACATAGGTCATCACAAGTCGAGTAAGTAAAGAAAGAAACTGTCTGTCCTGTCCCTGTCCTTGTCCGATGTCGTCATATGTACCAAATCAATACTCTCCCCTAATTGTGGCTCGTGAGCGACCAGCTGCTAAGCGGCACAGACTTCGGCGTCACGTAGTCGCTCTGCTGTAGCCCAGGCCACTGGGGACTTAACAAGACCTGCAAACTATACTGTCCAGCAGGGAGATCAATTATCAACACCGTCACACCCGGGTTCGGCTGGTCCGTCTGCCCCGTTGGCAGCGCCGGATCCCCTGATAATCGCACCGCGTCTCCCGTCGTGAACTGCGCACCCGAAGGTGGGTCCAACATGGCAACCTTTAACGTCTCGCTCTCCAGCGTCAACGTCGCCGACGTCCCACCTGAGTCTACGCTGACTGTAGCATTAGTGTGCATACGCCACATAACGCCTCCACCCGCGTTGATATCATCTTGTAACAGTACTTGCTGCCGTCCATTCACAAGTCGGAGCCCGCGTGAGAACGACGTTCTAGACAAACCGTGTCAATTGCCTCGAGTTTCGGGAATAGTAACCGTACTCACACGTTGAAATATGCACTTGTCAGATCATAAACAACATAAGCAGTCGAATCACTGGGCGCCTTGAATACTGTGCTTGACTCTTGGGCCGTGCCAGATGAACCATAAGTCATTTGGGGTCGCGCGGTAACATCCTGATTCTGCTGGTTCACCAAAATGGTGTTTTGACCCTCTGTCCGCTTCCTGTAGTACAACCACCGTTCCGCGTCTTGAGCTTCGCTTGTGAAATAACCAGTGGAAAGGTAGTCGCCAGAACCAAGCTCGCCTGCCCAGCGATGGCCCAGGGCATCGAGGACAAAGTCGCCACAATCGAGGTCACCATGCGCTTGATGTCCTTGGAGTAACCCCGCTTTGGTTGCCACGTACAATGCATTGATATCCGTCCAAGAACTTCTCATCGATGTCCATTGATCTCCAGCATTTTCAAAGGCGTGATCAAGCGGAAGACCATTCCAAAAAGCACCGGAAATGCTTGGATCATACCAAAACACACTCCAGGGTTCTGCTGCGTCTGCTTGATCGCGCTGGAATAACGCATATTGAGGGATGTTAAAATATGACCCGTAAAAGGTTATAGAGTTGGCCGTAGTGGAGAACTTGTTTGGGCCGTGGTCGCCATAGTTGAACAACGACGTCGCTCCGAACACATACATGTGGTAAAGGCCAGTGAGGTTGAAGCTGGGATTCGTGGTGAGGAGACCGAAATCGGATCCGGCCGCCGAAATAAGAGATGAGGCCATCTCGGCATGACCCGTGGTTGCGAAGTACCAATAATTGGCGGTCTCGTTATGCGTGCCGTCACTTGTGGGAGCCAAGACACAATTTTGGTTCGCGTTGTCAATCGTATAGCCTAGTAGAGCCGCGGCGTTGCCTGTTGTGTCATCGCCAAGGATGGCCAATGCTGCCATGGTAAGACCACCATTGCAAACGCAGTTCCAATTGCCCCAGACGCTTTTGCTCCACCAGCCCACGCTGGTGGGATCTCCCTGGAATATGGAAACACCAGGTTGAAGGCCGTACAGATTTAAGGTCCAGCGAATCTGCGCCTTCTGGTCGTCGGTCCAAAAATCATATAGCCAGTCGTAGGCAATGCCAAAGGCCGCAGAAAACTCTGCTGTATCGAGGAAATGGGCTGTGTTCCACCTGTCAGTGGCGGGGCCGAATGTTGTGCTTCCATTGCCTGCAGCATTCTGAGGTAACAACGAAACTTGTAAACCATGCCGTTCTTGAGGTCAATGAGATGCCTACCTGAATTTCCGTCCAGGTTCTATCTACCCATTTGGTATCATTTGTCATTCTGGCGACATATGCGAATGCCTTGATTCGCATCTTGACTTCACGGGCATTGTCGAGAATGCCACTGGCACCGTCCATGTTGTATACGACAGGAGGTAGGGAATAGTAAGCAGAGGCATTACCAAAAATGGTATTGTTCCAACTACTAAGGTAGGGGTCCTCCGCGATGCGATCAGGAAGGGCGTTCCATTTGTACTGGGGGGCAATGAGACGCGGGCGATCGGATCGAAGCGATGTGGGGGTCGGATTAGAGGGTTTGAAAGGGTCTTGAGGCCATTCCAAATCTCCGTCAGAAGGGTTATACGTGGGAGTTGAGAAAGCGGCAGTGTTTGTCTGTGAAATTAAGCAGTTCAAAAATTCAGCTTGCAGAACGAGAATCTACGTAAAAACGCACAGTGGCGGGGTATACGGGCACCATGTACTCGGAATCGGTTGCAGTGGGGAATACGCCGACGGCATTCTTGGCACTGATGGCAGAGCTAGCTGCAGCAGGATTTCCGGAAGACGATGAACCTGAGCTGGAACTAGAACCACCATGGTGGCGAGTACCGAGGACAGCACCAACCACTGCCCCGGCAACAACAAGGATGCCGACCGGGACGCCAAACTTGATCCATTTGCTTAGGGATCTCTTTGAGTTTGCCGGGGCTATGTAGCCTGTAGAGGCCGAATAGTAGGGATCACCCGAGCCATAAGGCGAGCGACTCTCGAGGGTATCATAGCTGGCCATGACGCCAACGAAGAGGTTGTAAGGAGAGAAATGATGGGAAAAAACGAAAGACAAGCAGTGGGGAGGGAAACACAAGGTTGCGTGGGATCAAAAGCTGGCTGCCAGCATGCCACCGTGGCCCACGGGCGCGTTCCTTTCCTTTTTTTCACTGCACAGCAACGCGCCCATCAAGCGGTCACTTATTTGTATTTATTATGTAATATTACGAATGACTATTATTAGCTTGTCACTCAAAACTCCCCCAAAAATACTGCAGCAGCACCCATTCCGGTGCCCATGCACATGGAAGTAACGAGAACCTTTAGACCATGAGATTAGAACCGCTCTTAACTAACAAACTCGGTATGATCACTAACCTTGCCATGTCTTCGCTCAAGCTCATTCAGACCAGTCACAATCTGCCGTGCGCCTGTCGCTCGTAAGCGAGCGCGATGCCATGTCAATCAGGGTAATTTTAGAACAAAAATAGGACTCATCTAGAGGATGGCCAAAGGCTATGGCACCCCCATTCACATTGACCTTCTCAGGGTCAAGTTCTAGCTCGCGCACGCAGTACACGCATATGGAGGCGAAGGCTTCATTGATCTACAGCTATCAGTCAAGTTGACGCCATCCTTATTTTTTCTTGTCCCGCGTACCTCGAAGAGATCTACATCTCCCTTTGTGAGGCCAACTTTTGCTAAGACTTTCGGAATGGCAAAAGTTGGTCCAATGCCCATGACGCGGGGGGCCAGGCCTGGGCGCATGTCTTGATTGACAGGCCATCAGACACGGGCTTAACTCACCTGTGACAGCTGTATTGACGTACTTGGAAAGGATTCGAAGCCCCAAATTCTCTGCCCTTTGTCTTGTCATTAGCAGCACTGCAGCAGCACCGTCTGTGATTTGACTCGCGTTCCCCCCTGTCGTTTGTGAGGGAGGCCACTGAGGGAAGGCTGACTTGATCTTCGAAAGGGTAGCCTTGGTGGTTCCATAGCGGATCCCATCATCCTTTGATACAGTAACTTTCTTACGGGCACCGGTAGCAGGATCTTTCTGATAGGAAGTAAATGGCACGATCTCTTTCGCAAAGTAACCCGCTCTGTCGGCGGCCTCTGCACGCTGAAATGATTTGGCAGCAAAATCGTCCATGTCCCCCCGTGAGATGTTGAATTCGCCCGCAACGTTTTCGCTTGTCCAGCCCATAGGTTGTAGCGCATCGCTTGCAGGGCCGCACCTCTTGATGTCGTCGCCCGCACCTGCCGGGCCAACGTCTGGACTGGGATGCAATGTCAGCACGGAACGACTTCAGGCAGGCAGGGCTGGAAAGTCACTTACTTCCACGACATACTCTCCACGCCAACAGCTAGTCCCACGTCAATTTGGCCTGCCCGAATCTCGTTCGCGATAGTTGTAACAGCGAGAAGACCGGAAGAACAGAAACGATTCAGTGTTTGAATGGGCACGCTTTCGGGAATTCCAGCTGTCAATGCGGCGGTCCGTGCCTCATACGTCGGTCCCTTCGCGAGTACTGTGCCAACGCAGATATCCTCAATAATTGCGGGGTCGATCCTGCTATGATTGACTGCTTGCTGGGGGATGATGTAAACCTCTTGATAATGAGGTAGTTATCGAGGTAGGACGTACTCTGAACATTTCAGCTAAAAGTTCATCACTCCTAGATAGACACGGCCACATGAACATCGATTGTCCAGAAAAGAAAGAAGGGAACTCACCGCATGTCTCTAAATCCTCCCTTCTTTGCCTTACACAGTGGTGATCGGATGGCCATAGTGATGACGACATCGTCTGGATTTTTACGCTGAAGCACAGTGAGCTTGGATGGACCCGTCATTTGGAATGATGATAGACTGGAAAAGTGTTGTGTCCCAAAAACTGGGCCTCGTTTGAATGGCGGCTGAGGGAAAGTGCGGTTACCCGAGAAGCTGGTTACTGTAAGCTGGTGATCCGGCCGAGGAATTCATCCTGATCGGCAGACCCCGCACAGGGTGTTTACATGAGCCCCGCAATGCGATAGACGTTACGGTCCTCGCCTCTAATGTGAAGGGCTTGCCAAGTTGACGTGCAATCGATACTCTAGGCTGAGTTCAATTGCTGTAATGTCGCCATGGGCTAGATTTTGTATTAGTAATTTCCCATTCTCGACTGGATTGGATCGCGCAACGCGACTCCACCGTCCTACTGTATGGGCTTTACATGAGGGAATGGCGGGGCAACGACATCAGTGCGTGGAAGATCGAGTGAGTGGTTATGGTTGCCATCCACGTGGAAAGTCCCATCAATCGATGTAGTAGTCCTTCACAGAACACCCATCGGTCTTTGCCTGAAGACCAAATGATTTGTGAGGGAATACTGTAGCTACGGCACCGAGTGTTCCTCTCATTCTCTTCCACGATGTCCACGTCTGTGAGAACGGCCGTCAATTTGAGATTTATAGGTCTGTCTCGCACATAGAACGGTATTCACTAAATTCAGGAATTTTCTGTATTCCCGCAGATATTGGAGGTTCGGGTGTTACGTTTGTTGGCATTCCTGACTTGTAGACTTGACCTTCATTCACTGATAGTCAATCTGACGGATCCGGTTTTTCGTGGGCGATACCATGGCCGCAAGAAACACGACGGTCAGTTGACAGGATCACCGTGTTACAGAGTACTTCGATCAACCCTGATTTTGCAGATGACTTTGCACATATGTTGGCACGCTCCAAAAGGGCTGGAGTCGTATCCATGATCATTACTGGTGGTAGCCTCAGCGAGTCGAAGCGAGCGTTGCATCTTGCGAAAGAGCACAGTACGTGCTGAGACTCTTTTCGTTTCTCGAAAGGGGCGTTCAACTTGTGCTTAGATCTATATGCAACTGTTGGTTGTCACCCCACAAGATCGAAAGAATTTGAGAAAGATCCCAGTGGTTACCTCCAAGCCTTGGACGAACTCGTTGGAGCAAACCTGAACGGCCCTGGACGAGTCGTGGCAATAGGAGAATGCGGCCTGGATTATGACAGAACTCATTTCGCCTCACCCGCTATTCAAAAAAAGCACTTCCGTGGGCGTGACCATGTATACCACCTATCTCTTACTGATGATATATTTATAGGCTCTCAGCTGGCCTTGGCGAAGAAGTTCCACCTCCCCTTATTTTTGCATTCCCGTGCCGCGCACAACGATTTCGTACAGATCTTGCGCGAGGAGGGGTTTGGTGACGATGGCGGGCGAGCTGTCGGTGGTAGAGGTGGGGTCGTGCACAGTTTCACAGGACCAGCTCAGGATGCAATCGACTATGTACGTGCTCGAGATGTGCCCGCTGAGTTCGGCGTCGCTGAAGGGGATTTGATCAGATCAAGATGGGACTTCATGTCAGGTTCGTTCTCCTTCGAATATCCTCTGTCCCACTTAGACACCTGCATATCTACTAAGTATCAATGGCTGCTCCCTAAAGACCGAAGAAAATTTAGCAGCGGTCAAGGTGATTGACCGCCAACGAATCATGTTTGAAACAGGCACGTCCGACGTCTGGTTGCATAATGTTATCCTCGCCCGCTCATATATAATATGAAAGATGCCCCATGGTGTTCCATGACCTCAACACATGCGTCGCGGAAGCATATTGACGGCCTCCCAGCAGACTTGCGTGAATTGTTTTTGCCGCCGGCAGTACGGGCTGAAGCGTTTGTCCCCGGGCGGCCCGTGAAATGCAGAAACGAACCCAGCGCAATCGGGGGAGTGGCTTGGGTTGCCCATAAGGTCAAGGAGGAGGTGTCGTTTGAAGAGTTTGTAGAACAGGGATGGAGGAACACGGTTGAACTATTCGGTCTGGGGGAACTCGCTAGTGACGTTGTTGTGGGTGTGGGATTGTAAATAACCAAACTGTTGTCCTCGAACTCATTCAACACCTGTGGTAGTCGCGACTAATGGCAGAGCAGCACCACATTTTGCAAGTTGTACTCTCCACAGTTGGAATGATCTGGTATACCACCGTTTGGTCTGTGGGGCTGGTCGGCTGCTGGACCGCGTGAGTGAACAGTCACTTCTTGGCTCTCGGCCTATGGCCCTGATGACGTGCCGACAGTCGCAAACGGTATCGATGTCGTCCAGCCCCCGCACTCCCACTCCCATCCGCGCTCCTGTCTTCTGCCCCCGGTGTATCCATTTTACGGCCATTGAAAGGCCTAGACGCCAACCTTTCCGAGAATCTCGAGTCTACATTCAAGCAAGATTACCCAAATTTCGAGATTTTGTTATCGGTAGCAGACGAGGATGACGGGGCGTTGCCTGTCGTACGTGACTTGATTTCAAAGTACCCCAATGTCAACGCGAGGGTAATAATAGGTGCGTAGTTACCCATGGCTGTACGGAAAGTTCATTGTAACACGTGCGATTTAGGCGACGAGGAAGTTGGAGTCAACCCCAAAGTCAACAATCTAATACGTCCATATAACGAGGCCGCTCATGACATCCTCTGGGTACTCGACTCTAATGTCGCCGTTGCCCCTGGGACATTAACCAGGGCAATTAGCACATTAAATGGGCCTTCCTCCTCCAACATCGATCCTCCTCGGCGACGCATCGCTCTTGTTCACCACGTTCCGTTCGCGATTTCGAGCCGCACATCTTTTGGAGCCCAGGTCGAAGAGGCATTCTTGAATACGAATCACGCCAAGGCGTATATTGCGATCAACGCGGTTGCTGTGGACTCTTGCGTCGTAGGCAAGTCAAATATCTTTCGACGGTCCGACCTCGAACGCCTCGATGGTACCCTTGTCCCGCAACAAGATAATGACAATGGCAGGCATGGTGGGCTTGCGGCCTTCGGGCGTTTCATTGCGGAGGATAACATGATTGGGCTGGCTTTGTGGCACGAGCTAGGCCTACGACATGACCTTTCTTGCGATATCGCATACAATGCTCTGGGGGACATGAGCCTTTCAGATTACGTCCGGCGCCGCATCCGGTGGATACGCGTCAGGAAGCACATGTCCCTTGCTGCTACGTTATTGGAGCCCTTTACCGAGTCGGTGATGCTCAGCGCTGTAGCAGCAATGAGCGTACGATTCTTGACAGGGATCCCGATCCGACTGTTCCTTCCAGCACACTTTTTACTGTGGACTTTGGTAGACTTGGACGTTTATTCGTCGCTTGCTGGACACCCACTTCCGCTAGAGAAGTGGCGGAGTTTTCTTGTAGCGTGGGTGGTGCGAGAATTGCTTGCATTCCCCATATGGCTTCTTGCCATCTTCGGGGATGAAGTAGAGTGGAGGGGTAGGAGATATAGGATATTGAAGAATGGGGAGGGCGAGAGGGTCGCTAGACGGCGAGGCATGTTGTTATAGAAATCATACAGTAGAAATTGCCACGGGCCGCTGTAGCCGGCCGGTCTCAGCTTTGTCACTGTACATCACTTTCCCTCCTAAACTCGGTTTGAATGGCGGACAGGGATTCTGTTCGGCAGAGAATCATATCTTCCATATTCAACAAGCGAAATGCAACCGGGACTTCCAGGGAGACATACATTTCTCACATCAAGATCTGGGAGGACCCTGGTCCAGAAGCGGATCTCAAACCACGGTTCATTTTACTGGCCCGTACGCTCAACTGTTGCTCTGTGTAAATGGTATGGCTATAGTCTACCTCAGGAAATGCCGACGGCGAGGGGTTCATCCATAAATCCAAGATGAATTCTAATGGCACGTTCTCTGTCGGAAAGACATGGAAGTTGAACGAGTTGCGCGCTGTCGAAGTTATTAACGTCGGTTATGTTTATTTTGTTCTCTTGCTGCGTGCTGAATGCCAACACAGCCCTTGACATTTAATATTACCCTAGCGCGGGCGTACAGGTGGCAGACCGAGAAATCGAACGAGCAGCTAGAGTTTCTCCATTCTCTCGTTGACCTCTTTCGGTCCGTTTCCGGTGGTTCTCTGCAGGTCATTGGACTCCCAGAACCCACATACCCGGGTGAGATAAACCTATGTTGGAATGACTAAGGAGTCGACTCACCTCCCTCAGCCGCAAGATCCCTACTTGATGATTACCCTGCTCGTGATTCACCCACACCTACGCCCCCCATTACTGCTCCACGAGCGTCAGAAACCCGACGGCCCCGAAACACCCCACCCCATGACCTGAGGAATTATGACGATCCCCAAAAAAGTAACTACTCATCCATGCCAATGGCAGGCGCCCCGTCGGGCTCACGAAGAAGACATTCACCGATCTCGTCAGGTCCCCCATCGCCTCTCGATACGCCTACGGAACTGAATCCCTCCCCTCGGCTTCGCCAGCCCTTGCAACCATCTTCTGCAATTGTTCGGCCCCGTGCCGTGCGACCGAGCTCTTCGATGCAGTCGGAGACTTCCGATGTGCTACTGACGCAACTACCATCCGCATCTCTTGTTTCGGTCAATACTACGTTATCTGAAATGCCAAATTCTACAGACCTCGACAGTCTGTCTGCTTCGCGGCCGTCGCTCGATGTACCGTCATCAGGTCCTTCGATAAATCGGCCTTCAAGCGCGGTGTTTGCGCCATCTGAATTTCGCCGTTCCCCATCCCCTGCGTCATCCTCTCACTCAAAGACCAAAGGCAAACTTCGACCTCACATCGCCAGCGTGCCTCTTGAACAGACACAGTCCCGCAGAGATCAGAATGCTCGTATCTCTTTTTTCGACCCTGCGAACCAGTCTGCCCTTGACCGTCTGATATTTCATGGCTCTGGGATGTCCGAGACTGAGGGCGAAGAGGAGAGCACGCAAGACATTATGGCCAATGTCGAAGAAATGTTGGAGGGTTACGAGTGGGCCAGTGACGATATCTTGGGCCGAACGCGGAGCGGAGGAGCCGTTGACCAGATAGCAGCCCGGTTACTCGACGAGCTTATGGCATTAGAAAAGGTATTTGGTTCCACTGCTGTCGATGACGGTGCCCGTAAACGATTTGCTATAGGCGAACATTCACTCGTTCATCGAGACGGACGATCGCGTCACACTGGTCCTGAAGTTTCTTGACGAAGCTATCGCCGAACTGGACAACATGGATAGTCTCGTGTCCTCGTACAAGATTCATCTGAATGCAAGTTGACTGTTCGTGTCTCTTAGCGCTAAGTGTAATCTGACCCTGCCTAGGCCGTCAATGAGGATATATCGTTTATCCAGTCGCAAAACCGAGGCCTTCAAGTACAGAATCAGAATCAGCGTTCATTGCTCAGGGAGCTCGAACAACTCTTGGTGCGTCTCGGGCTTATTTTTTGCTCATTGTTGTTGAACATTTGGCTCGCAGAGGACCGTTAAAGTTGGACGAGGGGCACTGGTCACCTTAACACAAGGCTCACTACGCGATGCAGGGGGCATACAGGCGCTGGAAGAGGCTGCCGCGGAGTTGTATAAGGCACTACAGGCAGGTCGAGATCGAGGTGAGTCTAGAGGTCCCGTGCCGTACTCGTATTCAGGTCACGTCTTAGACATGGCTGCTACGATGGAGCGTTTGGAGGAGTATCGGACACACAACGCTCAGTTCTGTAAACGCCTCTATGAGTACGCGTGCATCATGTTCACAGCTCAGGTACGCCTCAATTAAATTTCACCCTCAATTCGTCACAAAGTCTAATGATGATTTTCTTACAGTCAACATTAGTTTTAGGCGATTCGAACGGACTATTAAAGCCCGGCGGACGAGGCGGAGCGGAAATCAAGAATCACAGGGACTTGGAGAACCATCTAGATCGCTACAGTGGACTAATTCTGTATATGAAGGAGATGGATGAAGTAACATATGGAAAGTTGTGTGCTGTAAGTGTCTTCTGACACTCTTCACACCCTAACGAACTCACCATCAGCTTCCAAGGCTTACTTCTCAGCGGCAAGTCAGCTACACAATACCCAGATCACATCTCTTCTTTCCCTCCTCAGTAGTCTCATCAAAAAAGTACAAGACGATGACCCAGAAAACAGTCCGTGACCTGGCACCGTGTTCTGCGAATACTTACGTGCTACTAGGTTTTTCAAACACACCGACTGGCAGCACCTCCAGGGCACCTGTAGCTTTGCGACGCGCCGGTACCATGGTCCGATCACCAATGGATGGCCGAAAAGACAAGGAAAAGGCATCCGACGGTGACATGACTGCACAGGAGGTGCGGCCACACTGTTCCTTGCACACTGCCACTCTATCTCATCGGAATTAGATCTTTGGCAAAGCTCTGGAGCAAATCTCCCGCCAGGTATATCGCGAAGAAGAGTTCATTGCCGATTTCTTGCAGATCAATGAAGCCAGGCTCACGTTTGCAGATTACATGGGATTGGACAACTACTTCCGACGACAGGCCTCACGCACTTCCGGACTGCGCGTGCAAACCACCAAATTAGTGCGCGGCGCCATGGACCTTATTTTCGGTTTCTTGCCCCTTGAAGTGAAATCGTGGATCGATAATGCAATAGCCAAAGACAGCATGTATGCCTTTATTTCTTCCGCCTTGCGCGTTGCTCAGCCTATCTCTGTTGTTCCAGACAGATAATTGGCATTCTGGCTACTCTCGAACGTTTCTTGGCCGAAGCTGACGAGCGAGGAACAGCATTTTTTATCAACTTCTTGGACAAACAGTATACGCGACTGAAAGGTCTTTTCGAACGACACGTCGTACGTCATACGTTCAGTCTTCACAAGACTAGAGGCGATGACTGAATCCGTCTGTACAGGCTGAACAGATCAAGGCCATAGAACAAACGAGGTTAACCAGCAAGAAACGCAACGGAGTGGCTCCCTTCATTAAATACTTCCCAGTCTATGTCGGGCGCGTAGAGAACCAGCTTATCGGCGCGGACACACGCGAAATTCGACAGAGTGTGGATGGCGCATACAACAGAATAGTGCAGAGAATGTTCGACTCCCTAAAACACATGGCCAAGATGAACGGTGAGGATGAGGACAAAGGGCAATTGAACTATCACGTAATCCTCATTGGCAAGTTCACTCTTCCTTCTCACTATCTGGGCTTTAATAGGATGTGATGTTACAGAGAACATGCACTACTTTGTGGCCGAAATTCGGCAACAAGAGATCGGCTCTGTCAATACATTCTCCACTCAAGCGCAAGCTGTATATGAGGAGCATCTCAATGCCTACGTTAAAATGGTCCTGAGGCGCCCGTTCTCAAAGATTATCGTCAGTCACTGTTTCCAGTAGTCATCAGGTCGTATCACTGTTCTCACTATCTCTAGGATTACTTTGATGGTGTTGAGCAACTGTTGAGGACAACAGCACCTTCGGAGGTCTCCAGCAACAGCAGTTACAGCAGGTCCGCCCTGAAGAAGGTCGTCAAGGAATATGATGCCAAGGACGTTCGGAAGCTCGTGGAAGCGCTGT